>Ga0075152_10001334_pt1 | contig 17700 bp, 25 predicted proteins | sample JI61114C2DNA_FD_70964 | JGI IMG/M metagenome (GOLD analysis project Ga0075152, IMG submission 70964) | Wastewater effluent complex algal communities from Wisconsin, to seasonally profile nutrient transformation and Carbon sequestration -... | ecosystem: Engineered > WWTP > Effluent > Algae...
AACTATCTGGAAAAGCTGCTGAAGAAGGAGCTATAGGAGAAGAAGAAGCACGAGTAAGAACTAAGAGTACAAAAGCTGCAGGAAGAGCGGGATAGAAAGATTGAGGAGAAGCGTAAGAGAATGTTGCGGAGATTAGAGAGGAAGCGCATGCTTGAGGATGGGTTGATAGATCCTAACGATCCCGAACAGCAACATCTTCTTGAGTAGGATCCCTCTTAGGAGAGCATACTTGAACCTGTGCAGACCGAAGCACATACAACAGAACATAATGTTGTGTCTGCCAAGCCAGCGGAGAGTAAGAGCCTTATCCAAAAACCTCCGTTTAGACTGCTCAGCAAGAACGTTTCACCCATACACGAGAAGCGCTGCAGAAGTGTTGAAAAATTGAGAAAACAAGTCCATCTCCAGCCTTACATCATCACTGGCGGACTCTACCTTACCGAAAAGAAAGCTCTGCCAGCTGACTACTAGAAGTTCTTGCAACGACTGAAATACAAGACAGTGGAGCCCGAGCTCGACTTCAACGAAGACGACCCCGAGACATAAAAAAGACCAGCCACCACCAAACTAAACCAGCAGCGTTTGGAGGCTTTGAGCAAACCAAAGTCAGCTTCTTCCACTCGCTTGAAATAATATGCATGGACTGAGTTCACTCATAAGAACAAGGACGAAGAAAAGTGCGATTTCAACTTCGTCGTCAAGTAGCAGGTTCGGCAGAATGAACTTCGCCGTCGGAATACACTCCAAAAGCGGTAGTCTATGAACCTAAATCGAGCCCCACCGAACGACAAACTCACAGTCTCCCAGCTATTTCTGCGCAAGATGTTTGTGAGCACCAACGATTAGAAGATGTTTCGGACAGACCTAGCCATAAACCGACGCAAGCGTTGATCGGCCTTGTATGTGCATGTAAGTAATTCTTTCGGAAAGGACTATAATAACCGATGGCGACAGCCCCTGCAGAAGACGAAGATGAGCCCTTCGAGGCACTCCCAGAGGAGTTCGTTTTCATGCAGCCACTGGCTGAGCAGGAGAGACGCACTACATACAGAGAAGTCAGGGATGCAAACCTTTCGGTGAAGTTGACCAAACAGAAGCGTACACCGTACCGAACAGCAATGTTCAAGAAGACGCTGAACTTCATCCAACCGCTGGCGCCAGTAACACTCACCGAAATCCTTGGTATCAACAGATTGGCGATTTCTTTTGATGGGAGGTCTGCTCGAACGGTCATTCACTTTGGCAGAGACTTCGAATCGGCCAATCTACAATCAGTGAAGCAACTTGCCCCGAACTGCTATCGACTGACTTTGAATCCCGACCGCAACAGCAATAAACATTGTCAGTGGTTTTACTTCAGCTGCCAGGGACTCGATCAACCAACTAAGTTCATCATTAGCGGCTTCACCAAGCCCACCAGTCTATTCAATGAGGGTATGAAGATCTGTGTGTTCGAATAGCAACAATGGAAACGAGGTGGCGAGCAAATCATTTATGCCGCTGATCCAATCAACGGCTACAGTCTCAGCTTCCAGTATCCGTTTGGACCCGGGTCGGGAAGAAAATGCTTTGCCTACTGCTTCCCCTATACTTTCACAGAGTTGAGAGAGACACTGACAAGATGGGAGGAAAGGAGGTCACCGCATCTAAACATCAATGTGTGTGGACGCTCATTACTAAACTACAACATTTACTGCCTGACCATCACAAACCAGGAGACTTCAACGAACCGTAAACAATCGATAATTCTGACAGCGAGGACACATCCAGGCTAGACACAATCTTCGTATATCCTATAGGAACTGGTGGAAAGGCTCTTATCGAATTCATTCGAGGCGCAACTATTACGTAGAAAGTACATTTTCAAGATATTTCCGATGGTCAACCCAGATGGCGTGCTGCTCGGTAACTACCGTTTGTCGTATTCTGGTAACGATCTCAACAGAAAGTGGAGGTAGACATCCGCAAGGTTGCATCCAGAAATACACTCAATTAAGCAACACATCCGCTAACTTCATCCGAATAATCCAGTCAGACTTATGATAGACCTTCATGGGCATTCCCGAAAGAAGGGGGTATTCTTCTATGGCAACGCATCCAGAAAACATCCGCATAGCTGTCAGTAGTTACCCTACCTCATGTCTGAACTGTCCCCATCCTTCTGCTACAAGAATTGCTCGTTCGTTCGACATAGAAGTAAGTAAGGTACGCAAAGAATAGCGATGAGCGATCTTCTAAAATCCCCTTTCGTCTATACAATGGAAAGTTCTTTCTGTGGTGATGGCAACTCAACGGAAAATTATTCAATTGAAGATTACAAGTCGATTGGTGGAAAGCTCTTTGAAGGAATGTTTTTGTATCTGACAAAGGAGCTGTCAACGGATGGAAGGTTACGTAGTGTTATTCGCCCCTAACATGTTCTTAACCTTGATCAAGGGTTGACAGCGAGAGAGGAAAGTATGAAGAAGCTCTATCGAAACGATGAACAATTACAAGTTGGGTTGTCACCCGACGATGATGATGGTTCTGAAAGTGCCCCATCTGAAGGGTGTTTGGAAGACGATGAACTATTCAAACTCTTGAGGTTTCTCCCAGCAACAGAATTGGAAGAAGGAAAGCCAACTCAATCATTAAAGTTTCGGATCAAACTGAAGGAAATGAAAATGTCTCAAAATTTGAGTAAGTTGAAACAGACCTCGGTGAGCCCATCTGGTGAAGATCCACCTAAACGCATTTCGTCAAATGAATAGCCTACGTACCAGATTGGAAGATGCAAATTGAGGGTAATTAATGGCTCAATATTCGATAGAAACAATGAGCAACTACCAAACTATCCAAGGATGCGGAACCAAACGGAAGATACCGTGAAGCTTGCCAGATAGCGAGCATTGAATCCAATCCGGAGCGAAGAACATACCCGATTGCTTCGCCATCAACGGACTTCTTCTGACCATCACGGAGGTCATCCCGTTCGCACCGAGGGTAGTGAAGTTGGTGTGCCTCCAAGTTTCTACCCTTCACGCAAGCAACCTCAACCAGTCCGCTTCGACCGCAATAAGAGAAGCGTTACTGAAGATTTAGCTGACCTCTGCATTGGGCCAAACCGGCAAGCCCGAAAGCTCTCCATTCGCCAAAGCACGAACTTCTGACTCTCGATGTTCTTTTAAAGTAGTTAATGCGCATGAAAGCAGACCGCTCGAATACTCAAACGTTCCCGGCAAGCATTGAGCAGTATACCACACACGTTGACAGCCACCGTCCGGGAGAGGATCAGCTGCCAATCAAGGACACACTCTTCCCAACTGAATCTGCTGAGACAGTGAAGCTGCTCCGTTCGCTAACACCTTACACCTCCAACCGCAACATTTATGAGTCATTTTTTCATGATGGTGAACTACCTACTATCCTACGCTAACCAACCAGCGTCGAGACGTTTCTCGAAAGGTAGTTCTTTCCTAATACAAGCAAGGTACAAGCCCTATGATCAGCGATTAATTGGTGGCAAGCACCAGAGATTCTCACTGCTGCAACTATCGGCTGATAAGTTCTACGTTGGTGAGGTGTTCAACGGGAAATGTCATGGCGCTGGTAAGTCGGCAAGGCAATTTAGGTGTAGTTGTATTTCGTGATGGAAGGCTCTACGAAGGACTTTTGGAGAATAACATTCGACAGGGAGAGGGGCTGTTTGTACTGCCAGATAAAAGTTGGTTCTATGGGGAGTTCAGCAATGATAAGAAAGATGGGTTCGGCACTGAGCTGAATAGTCGGTATCGGTATCAAGGTCAATATGTTAACGGAATGAAGCATGGCAATGGGGTTTTGGTAGAAGGCGGCACAACCTACATCGGCGAGTGGTAAATGGGATTAATAAGTGGAAGAGGTATTCTGGAGACAAACGAATCTCGTTATGAAGGACAGTTCGCGAATTTTAAGAAGCACGGAGTTGGAAAGGAAATTTTTACGAATGGAGACGAATATACAGGTGTCTATTTCGAAGGCAAACCCCATGGGCAAGGTTAATATCATTGGTCGGTCGACCAATGTCACTTTATTGGTAACTTTGCACATGGACAACGTAGTGGGAAGGGTGAGTGGATCAGTGCTTCTGGGGATAGATATACAGGCAACTATGATAATGATCTCAAAGAGGGATATGGCTAGTTTTATTGGCGTTCTGGAAACGTCTACAAAGGCAACTACAAAAATGATCTGAGGCATGGCTACGGTGAGATGTACTGGAGGGATGGTTGTGCTTATAAAGGAGATTGGAAAAACGGAATACAACATGGAAGGGGCACCATGATAGGGCATGACCAATAAATCATAACTGGTCTATTCGATCAAAATGTCCTTGTTTCAAGGGAATCCACCTTACTGAACCATGGCTTAAACAAGCGGGTTGATCGGAGCAAGTCCCATCACAAATAAAGCTTCCGCAAAGAATGGAAGCGTGTTGACTCAGCACAGGAAATCCCCAATAGAACAACCAAGCCACAAGAAGATATCTTCCAAGGCAGGACATAACTTCTTCTCCCTCAACGATTGGGAAGGATCAAAGAGAAGACAAGGAGTCGCGGTAATATTTCACACTCGAATTCCAAAGCCAAATACAGTTCAAACGAACATTTGAATAACCCCAATAATCATAGTCACAGCAAGCATGAGCTATCACCAGGCGGTCACCACCGCTTCTGTCGAGCTTGTGCTGAGAAGTAACATTACAGTGCTGCTGAGTTAAGTCCAAACAAGCGGCTGCCTGTGGTTCCAAGTAAAAACTCCACGGCAAAGAAGATAAGGCCGTCAAGGCCTGACTCCAAGAAGAAGAGTGCGATGAAATTCTACATGCGATACCAAGCAGCTCAGTATCTTAAATTCAAGTTCTGACGACAGAATGCTAATATTTCATCTTTTGAATATTTCCCATAGACGTTTGTGTATGGATCAAACTGAGCCGAGAGGAACAGTGTTATCCATGAGGACGCCGCAGACACCGGGTCCGTCGACTCCCTTTCCGAGAAGAATGTAACCATTATCTCCCCAGCTTGATCCCCAAGAGTTCTTGGCCTTCCAGAAGGCGGTTCCGTTCTGATTGCCATAACCGACAAGAAGGATCTACAATAAGAAAATGTTTTTACTCCGTGGTCCAAATTGGTTCCGCACTTTCCGTTGAAGACACCACTCCTGTAGAACTGGAAACCAGATTGATCAGCTTCGACGCTAATAGAGACGGGCTGAGCAGCGACGGCCTTTTCGAGCTCGACAGTCTTGTTAGCAACGACTTCAGCGCAGTTCTTGATTTGATAAACCTTCATGGTATCTTTGTAAGCACACTTTTGATCTTTGGCTTTGTAGGGATACTGGGTCTCCTCGGTGATACCGTTGTCAATAACGTACCACATGGCAGCATCCATATCTCCTCCGTTGCATCCTTCATTCTGGTAAGCTCCTCCAGCACAGTCAACCAATTGCTGCTCAGAGAGGGAAAGAAGTTTTCCTTTCTCAAGAGCACCGAGTCCTTCAAGAGCACCGGTGGTAGAGAATGCCCAGCATGAACCGCACTGTCCTTGGTTCTTGACAGCGGTAACAACACCCTTAGTCGTCCAGTCAACGGAAGCAGGAGGGGTGACGGCGGCAACCTTTCCAGTACAAACAAGAGTGGGGGCCTGAATCTTCTTGAGTCCGGTATAAGTAGCCTTGAACTCCTTCCTGTCGAGATCGGCAAACTTGTTGACGGCGAGGTCATATTGCTCGAGTCCCTGGGCAAACCTGGCGTTGTGGGTCTTGATGAGAAGGTAGTTAGCAAGGAACTTTCCGTATCGGAACAACTTCTCCTCTTCAGTATAAGTCTTTCCGTTCTCGATGATCCACTGGTCGAAGGCCTCACGGACTTCAGTGTCATCTTGAGTGAGATGCTGACCGATGTGACCAGTACTCAGAAGCATGACTGTGGCGAAGGCCAACAGGGCGACTGCGGCGATCTTATAGCTCATTGATAGGAATTAATATTATCAAGCAGAAAAGTTAGGGTAGCACTTAAACGAGCAATTCGGTTATTGTTGAGAATCAGTTGCTTTCGGAGGTACCAGTATAATAGTTGGCGATGGAATCTGATGGTGAGCAAGAGTTCTACATGGAGAGTTGGCTGGCAAAATTAGAGGGAGCAACAATCCCTTCTTCGATGGTGGAGTTGACACACCGTGAGTTAGAGTTCATAGTCAAAGTGAACGGGGTGCTAGTGCCTGCATACTTTAAAGAGCTCCAAGCTCATTCAAAAAAGAAATGTACGATGGAAGCATAGAACCAAGAAGAAGAGGAATACTTACCGTTGGGATCGGCGAATTGGTTGAAGAGACCTTAGCTAGCTCAGCTGTTACAGTCATACGAGGAAGCTTATCAGGGACTTTCAAACCGACTGTCCAAATACATCCAACCGAATCATCGTTATTTCGCAAAGCTTTCCTTACGGTCAGCGAAGGATAGCCTTGCCTTAAAGAAGACCGAACGCAGATACTAACGGTTGCTGGAAGGCTTGGGCTGTTCGAATTCACGTGAAGAAAGTTTTCGTTTGGGTTTGATAGTGGAGAATTCTGATGATCTGCTGGAGCAGCTCGCCACAAGCCAGCGCATCGTGGATGATATTGCACGACACGAAAAGAGTCAAAGCAAGACACCGTTACACATCATAATTCGCCCTTGGGTTCTTATTCCCCACAGCCTTGAGTTTCGCGCCTTCGTTCATCAACGTCAGCTGACAGCCGTATCAGCATACTATCGTAACGAATTGTATCCATTCCTCAACCCTCACAAGCAAGCCATCCTTTCAAGTATAGTAGAGTTCTTCGAGCAAAATCTTAAAGTTCAGTTACCAATGGAGAGCAGCGTGTTGGATTTGGGACTGGTGCTCATCGATAGCAACGAACTATACCTCGGTGAGTCTCAAATTTCCCATAGATTGCAACAAAATCAATACCGAGTGATTCTAATCGAGATAAACCCGTTCGGGAAAGTGTCTGGGGCAGCATTGTTCAGCTGGTTGGAACCAGTTCTGACGAAGGGACCATTGGAGTTTCGGTTGGCACATGAAGAGACCTTTGGATGATGCTTCTGTCGAATGAAAAGTTGAAAGGCGCCACACTAAACCATAATATTATCATATGGAGAATCCCGAGTGCAAGGAGCATCCAGCCAGAAAGGTGGAGCTGATGTGCTTGTAGCAGGGTATTCATTGACTAAGGTAGACTGCCCCAGCCGGTTTCAACTGCAATGCACCAAATGCATCCACAGCAATGCATGCAAGAAGCACAATTGGAAGATGTTGGAGGACTTCATCGAGGAAATATTCTAAGTCTGCGAAACTGAGCAAGCCCGTCATGAAAAGAAGGTGCCGATGGGTGAGAGTGGAGTCGATGAACGCCGGCAACGTCTGAGAAATATTGTTTAGACGATGTAGGCAAGCGTTGAACGCATCAAACAGAAGCTGGTGGCGTCTGCTGAGGAACACGGCCTGTCTATCATTAGTCAGAATGTGCAACATAACACGGAGCTTCGATTTCACCAAGTTAAGAAGACGGTCAACACATTCCGAAAGTCAGGTATGATACTATTGCCATTCAGAGAATAGGAAGGCATAGGTATTGAACGGCATCCTTCAATCACTGAACGATCACGTGCATTGTGATCGGGATGGTGTATTGAGCCTGAGAAAGGATGAGGAAAAGAAGCCGTCGAATGAAGTTCACGATACTGAGCTCGCAGTCTTCGAAGATTTTAAATTACATACGGAGCGAATCGTCGAGAACATCCACTACGCTGCTAACTCGCACGAGGTGGAGAAGAAGCACCAAGCCGAGATTATTCGACTTAAAGCCCAACTGGAGGAACTCAACAGTGAAGTAATGAAGATTCCTGTGCTCAAGCAGCGCATCGAAGACCAATCCCTGAAAATCGAAGCCAAGGAGAAGAAGATTAGACGGTATGAAGAAGAATTAAATGGCAAGAAACAGGAACCGGCAACAAACACCGAAAAGAAGGATCGGTAGCTAAGCGACAAAATTATGAGTGACAGGCTGAAGAATTCCTCCCGTATCCAGAAATTACTGGAGGTGAGAAGGGTCGTTGCGAAGATGGGGACTGATCACCAAAAAACCTGCAACAAGGAACAGCTTCGAACGATGAAGCTGAAGAATACCGATGATGGTTACGCGATGGATGTTGGCGACCGTCCTTGTGAACGCAGCTCAATGATTAACTTCAGCATGATATCGGTCTGCGATGAGCTCAACCACCTTGGATACAGCGATGGTGATTCACCATCGCAAATGTTTGTTGGAGTGCCAATACTTCTCAAGAAAAAGGAAGAATCGCCCGACGCAGGCGAATTTTTTAATATGTTCTTCGGAGGTGGAGGGGATGGGAAACCATCCCGTGGCGGCTGTGGTGGAAGGAATAGCAATCCGTTCTCGTTCAAAATGGGGTGATAGTGCATGCATTGTTATCTTCGATCTGGATCCATCACAATCGTGGGCTTGGTTTGCCAGCTATGAACAGGGCTTCACCAGTCATATAGCTTGATTCCTGCGAGCAGAGGAACCGAGCACCATTTGCAATATCTTCCACTTCACCGAGGCGGGTCACCCCCATATCTTCGATTGATTGTTTTTCCCGACCTTCCCAAAGGCCACCACTAAACTTTGTCTTGATCAATCCAGGAGCTAAGCAATTAACTCGAATATTCTCATAAAGAAGCTCCTTGGCTAAGACCTTGGTCATTGCCACGAGAGCTGTCTTGGTAATTGAATAGTGCCCAATGACTGTCGAAGGTTAGACTAAGACTAGTAACAATGGTTACAGGCAGCGTAGCTTGCTAGGATAACGATTGTAGATCCAGGTCGCTTCCTGAGTTCAGGCATCGCTTCTTGGATCAGCAGGAAGGTGCACTTGTAGTTGATGTCCAGCATTTTAGAGATTTGTACATCGGTGGCATCCAAAAAGTTTCCCATATGTGTAGATACTGCTGCGTTGGGAATTAGGAAGTCAATTCCTCCAAAAACTCGAACAGCCTCCGATATCAGCTTCAAGCGTTGATCTTTGTTGCCAACATGACAGACAACTCCGTGAGCCTCCCCTCCTGCTGACTTTATTTCTTTGACTGCCTTATCAACATGGGCTTGGTCTCGGCTACTCACCACAACTTTGCAGCCAAGCGATGCGAGTTTTTTAGCTATTGCCAATCCGATTCCAGTGGAGGAGGCTGTGATCACAGCCACCTTGCCATCAAACTCACCCTTTGGCATATATGGTTATAGGTATTTATAATAGAAATTGGTATGCGTCAAGAACCGAACAGGATGCTGAACTTCGTTCTCGATTAGGACGATCATCTGAACAACCTGTAAAGGATCATTCAGCGAGACTTCTTTCCGGCCTTAGCTCAGCTCAAAGAGGAACCCTCCACAACACCCGCACCGGAAATCAGCCTCAATACTTACCTGGCCAACTTCAAATCTGACTAAAACGAGAACTTCACTCGAATCGTACAGACAGACGAAAAGGAATGGAAGGATAAACACTGGTGGATCAACCACCAGTTGGTGGATTAAGAGAAGAAACAGAAAATGTTAATGGCATCTGACCAGGGACGATAGTATAGCCGAATGATAGAGGGTTCGCGTAATAACAACCTGTCGATCACAGCGCCAGCTGATGCCACCAACGCGCTATTCTTTAACGACGGAAAGCACCACTTCGACGTTGAGATGTAAAAGAGCGATAAACAAAAACGAGTGGTCTTCTAGAATACTCGATTTGAGTAGAGCAACCGTCCCTTGGAGTATGCAGCTTCGAAGATCAAAAGAAACAGCGACTATGTGCTGGATAGTAAGCTTCCTTCTACACCGCTGCTTCAAGGTATTCACGATGAAGAGCTCAAGCGGAACGAGAAGTATGAGCTGAAAGGAGGTTAGTAGTAGTTCGCTCGGCCAATCAACAAGAAACGTATCATCGATGAGGTTGACGGATACAAAGTACTAACGATGCCGTCCCCGTCGCCAGGTACAACTTGCCTTTAACCCAGCTTTGATGCAGTCTCCACTGATGACCTACGGTGAGGTGGAGGACACTCCTGAAAGGCTTCGCTAATACAAGTTCCCTCAAACACCACAAAGGGATCTTCTTCTCGAAAAGCTCACTCAAAAGATTGTGAGCAAGAAGAAATAAGAGAAGAATCGGAAAGAATCCACAGTTCAAAGATTAATAGGAAGTTGCACTCCAACCTCCAATAAGGCTTCGTCTTTGCTATTGATGAGACTAAAAGGTAGTTCCGTGAGGAAGGCACCAAGCACAATACGTCAGGCAAACCAACCATCCTCCGAGTTTTGTTCGGAGAGTCCGGTTCCAATAACTCCCAAATGACACGTTACCAACACTATAAATTCATTTCACCAGTGCATGCTCCACCCAGAACTTGACACTTTACAGATATTTGTCGCGCGATAGTTTGACTCCCGAGCCGCCTTATTCAGCCCCAAGTGCATTTCTCATCATCGTGATAGGGTCCATAGGAGACTCGATGTCCAGATCGGTGGGTTTTACGGAAACTATTCCGTAATCGTAGTCCACATCTTTGTTGGGGTCAGTGTTGTCTATACTCAGTCAAAAATGTACTCATAGCTGCATTCTCTTTTTGCACCTGCTCTTTGGAGTACAGGATGATGTCCAAGTACTTAGCTTTATGCAGCGTCACAGACTCCCTTGGGAAATATCTCTTTAGCACTGGTAGCTCTTTCTCTGTACGTGCCTCATATGCTGTTCGTAGGAGATGCTCATTTTCGGGAGTGATCCTAACCAACGGTACCACTGTCTCAGTGAAGTTCTCCACAAACAGATGCTTGCAGAACGGTGCATACCCATCCTTGAGTTTGCTACTATCGTATAGTTCGCTGATGCGTTGCTCAAACTGGTGCCTGTCGAAGTTGATGAAGGAGCTGTTCGTTGGCTCGAACTGCCTGAAGCAGAAAGGATCTGTGTGTTTGGTTGTTAATACCCATGACGACCTTTCGAATTGCCTGCATATGTATGTTTTCAAGGAAATATTCAATGTAGCGTAGAGCTTTGGTGCATATGTTGCAGGCGATTGCGTGTTTCCTTGAAAAGGGATTAGAGATGCTCTCGATCCTTATTCACAATGCTTGTAAGGTGTGGCTCCTCATTTGATGTTTGGTAGAAGTACACTCTTTGGCTCTTCTGCTCGCTCGCTGGTGGGTCTGGTTTGACTTCCGTGCGCTCCTCGACAGGACGACGAAGTTCTGCTGAGGTTCTGTACTTCTAGAAATCAATTGGTTCTCGAATGTTGCTTCCCTCTGCCAGTTTTTTTTCGACATCCCAACAGTAATTTCGTACTTTTTCGTTCTGGCCATTCCAAGCAACGTACAGCTCGAACTTGCTATCGAGCTTGGTGTTGCAGCTTGAGATCTCTACAAGAGTAGAAGAAAGATCTGACCGAAGCCTCTGAATTTCTTTCCTTGTCGCGACTAGCCTTGGTTCTGATTCGTTGCGATCACAGGCTCGTTTGTATGATCTTTCGAGATCCTCCAGCTCATACTCAGTCTCAAGTCGATGCTTTTCGAGGTCGAGCTCCTCTAACTGGATGTTAAATATCTATAGGATTCGTGTGGCGAGGTCCTTAGAATTGCTTGTCTGAATAAGTCTGCGTTAAGGGCTGATCACCTTTCGATAAGGCCGTAGAGCTTGGTCTTTTCTAATAGCAGCAACTCTACTGCGAATTCTTGGTCAGTGTCATTATTGGGTTTAGCACTCGATGCGAGCAACAGTGACGATTGTCGAGCCTGCCTCTCAAAGTAGTCGTTGCGACGGTCTAACTCTTCCAATCTTTGCCTGGTTAACTTTCATTAAGTCTAAAGTACATTATTCTAAGCTTTCAGCTCAGCCTTCTCTTCGTAGACCCTCTCAAGTTACTATCGGATTTGCTCACATTCCATTGAACTACGCTTGAGTTCCTCATTGTCCTGCTTGATGCTCTTGATCAATGAGTTGTACTTGCTTAGAGTCTCATTAAGCTATCGGTTGGATAACTTTTGATTATCGAGATATGTTCCAATCGCCCTAATTGTACGCGTGATTTCATCTGTCACCCGCTTCAAATCGCGATGGGCTGATTGAAAGAAGCTTGCTTAAAATCCCCGAATTTCGCTGGCTTTGACCAAATCTGTGAGCGATCGACCAATCTGCTGTAGGTATTCTCCTGCTTGCGTGTTTGCTCGTTCCTCAGTGTTCCCAACATTGGATTATGGTGGCAATGCTACTGAATCTTTCATTGCTTTCATTCCGTTCAACTGCCTCTCCAATGATTCTTTCTCAAGTACCCATTTCTTTCTGCTCTCAATTTCGGACAGAAGTTTTGCCTTCACCTACTCATACATCGCGTCAACGGATCCAATTTTCATTGTTAGTTCCGTATTCTTCTCCGTGAGCTGAGTTACTTCAAACCTTAGCTTCCTACCTCTCATACAAGGTACCTGTTGTCCTTTGTCAGCTCGAAGATCCTCTCTTGGACATCTTCAGCTTCATCGACTGGCGGCGCGAAGTTTGTATTCAAACTCATTGCTAACATACTTATTCGGTTAATTTCAAGGCTAAGCCACTGGAATATTCGAGGGAACAAAGCAGGCTTTAACAGTATATATATATGGGACAGAGTTGCAAACAAGTCGAGTCGAGAATCGACTATATCGAATCCCCTTCAATCGAAGGCGAAAGAGCCATGTCTCGCAGCCGCACAGAAGCAACTCCAATTAAGATGCTCGGAACAGTCCAAGTGGAAAGCCAAATTATCAGCCAGCAAGCGAATCCATCACCCACAACTGAACAATCCAAACTTAACAACCACGAGATGTTTAGCAGTCAACTGGCGATATCACGAATCAGTCAGATGCCTGCTTTGAAGACTAGCCACCAAATTTAGAGAGGGGAATTCAACGAAAATGCTATGAGAGTTCCAGGAGGAAAATATATTGGAGAGTGGAAGAACAACAAACCGCACGGCCTCGGAAAGCTCCATTTTGACAATGGGGACTATCTGGAAGCTGTGTTTGTCGACGGCAGGGCAACCGGTAATGGACGCTTCATCTACTCTGACGGAAGCTATTATGAAGGACATCTAAAGAACAACTTAGCTGATGGGGTGGGTTCATTTGTACAGCCACGAGGCTATCGGTATGAAGGTCAGTGGTTTAATGATCTCCCAAACGGAAAGGGACGAGCTATCTATGAGAACGGATGCTCTTATACGGGTGAGTTTCTGAACAACAAAAAACATGGTCAAGGAATTTTCCACGAACCAGATGGTTCTGTTTACGAAGGATGCTTTGTCAATGATCTTTATGAAGGTGAAGGAACTTACACATCTGCGAATGGGGAATCTTACAATGGTTCGTGGTTGAAAGGAGCAAAACATGGACTTGGAAGATACCGATGGCCCAATGGTGATCAATATGAAGGACACTACTAACATGGAGTTAGGCAGGGCACTGGTAAGTTTTCCTATATCAACGGAGAATGCTATGAGGGAAACTGGCAAGAGGGAGTCAAGCACGGCAGAGGAACATTTCGATCTCACTAAGGAACAGTCGAGGGGTTTTGGCATTTCGGAAAGTTTCAAAAGAAGCTACCAGCCTGACAGTTCATATTCAGTACTTTAAAGAAGAGGATATACATACAATGGAGTCAGTCATTCTTTTTTCCTCCGCAGCTCCTGATTGTATTATGATCCGATTGTCTGGATGCTGTGTTTGAGCCTGAGGTTCTCAATCATCACCTTTTCGATGATCTCCTCGTAATTGTGTTTTTGTTTTTTCCCGATTTCGATGATTTCACGTTCAACATAATCCTGCCCTTCAGAGTCTTCGAGGTTCGGCCACGTCTTTGTAAGTTCATTTGTCAATGTCACGATGCTCGTGTCCTTTTCTTTAAGTTTGGCCAGAAGCTGGCTGATTTACGTACTCACCATCTCTGTGGATTGCTTTAGAGCTGTATTTTGCAACTACATTTCTTCGAGCTTTAAGGCCAAGAAGCGTTCACTCTTTCCAGCATACTTATCTGTCCTCTACTGCATCTGCTTTTTGAGGGCATCGTACTACTCTTGGAGTTTTGTGCGAACCTTTATCTCCTTCGCCATTGTTTCTCGAATCTCCTTCATTTCGGAGCTGAACCTTTTGGCTGCAAGTTCCCTCTCCTTTTCGAAATCTCTGATCTCCATCTCGAGCATATCGCACTTTTCCTGAAGCTGGTCCTTTTCGCTCTTTTGAGATTCATACTTTTACCTATACTCTTCTGACTCTTGGATCAATCTATTCTTCTCAAGCTTCATGGCGATCACTGAATTTTCAAGCTTTTGCAGAGAGTCGCGTACTTATTTCAGTTGTTCTTCAAGTTCAACAACCCTCTCATGAAGCCGAGTATTTGTTTCCTCGACCTGCTTGACGGTTTACTTGCTCTTTCTGAGCTGTGAGCTCTCACTTTCCAGTCTGTTCACTTCTTGCTTCAAGAGAAAATACTCACTAGAGATATCCCTCAGGGCTTAGACCTCCTTCTCCCGACTTTGCTTGGTTTCCCTCTCAATATTCAGTTCATCTCGAAGGCGATCTCGTTCTTTTTCCAGTTTGGTCAAGTTGGTGCTGGTTTACCCCAAAATCTTCTGCAATTCGTTAATAGTTTCTTGAAGCCCCTGTCTATCCAGAAGACGCCTCTAGTCATACCGTTTGTTGGATGTCGCCAGCTCATTCTTCAAAGTAGTGTTTTCTGCAGTGAGAGATTTCACCTGGCCATTGAGCTCCTTAATCCTTTTGTCCCACTTAATTAGCTCGTCGGGGTGCAACGATATCATCTTTGGCTCCTTCACTGGCTTCTCCGGCGTTGCTATGGCTGGAGCTGAACTGATTGTCGGATTAGAAGGTGGCTGTACTGGCTGCTTAGTTCCTTCCTCCTCTTTCTTCGGGCTGTTGTCTAAGTCTTTCATGCTTGTCTGCTGAGCGTTAGTCTCCGCTGGAGGAGACTTGGGATCTTCGATGTTCCCACTACTCATTATCTCAATCCGATATTAAATATTTGCAAGCCGAACTATCTTCGCAGTTAGGTCACTCATTCTTCTTGCCCCAAGTCAGCTCATCTCTCCATATTATACAAGTGTTGTCTTTCGATCCAGTGATGATTGTGTCTCCCTGATAGTTGAAAGAGCAAGAAAAGATCTCATCCTCGTGACCTTCCAACACCTCGAGTTGTTCAGCAGTCTCAGCGTTCCATATGCGAGCTGTTTTATCAAAGCCAGCAGTCATGACTTTAGTACCTTGAGAGTTAAAGGAGACTTTGGTGACTTCACCTTCGTGACCTACATTATGCGTAAACTACCTTCAAGCACTCCCGTGCAGACCGAAGTATTGACATTGTACACACGAGCGGTACCGTCCATACTAGCAGTCGCTAACCTCGTTCCTGTCGCATTGAAGTTAATATCGAGTACTTCGTCTTAATGTCCCATCAGTGTTTTTACGCATTTTCCTGTTCCAATATCCCACAGCCTGCAAGTTCTACGCATTAAGACTAAGAGCGTACCTGTCAATGGATCCGGTAGCGCAGAAGTCTCCAGTAAATTCGAACTGGCTGCACGAAATTTATCCTTCGTGTCCTGTCAGCCGATGGATCATCTCACCGTTGCGAGCGTCCCAAATCTACTTATGATAAAGCCTTACGATCGCGGTTCTGTCGAAAGAGCCAGTCAGTATTTTGTCGCCCTCAGAATTGAAATGAAGAGAAACAAGTTCTCCTTAGTGACCCTTTAGGACTGAATGAATCTTTCCCGTCTCGATATCCCATAGTCTTGCAGTATAGTCCATAGATCCGGTAGCTATAAAGTAGCCGTGGGGATCGAACGATACGCTTACTATCTATCCTTCATGGCCTGCAAAAGTGCTCAGTAGCTTGGCTGTCTTAACATCCCATAACTTCGCTGTTCGATCAAACGATCCTGTCACGACCTTGTCTCCATATGGTACATTGAAAGCTAAGCAGTAGACCGCATTTTTATGCCCTTATAGGGTGTGTACAAGTGCTCCTGTCTCAGTGTTCCATATTTTGCACGTTCGGTCATAGCTTCCAGTGATAAACTGATCTCCATTCTTGTTGAACGCACAGTTGGTGAGCGGGAGCACATGACCTTTAAGTCGACGAAAGAGCTTGAATTGCTGCTGTTTCTTTTCGTTAATCTTTGCGATCAGCTCTGCAGTAGAGAGTAAGCTTACTGACGATCATAGAGCGGATCTGCGGACGCCTTGTTTCAGTTATCAAAGGCTCCTCCTGTACAATTTCGTCGATGAGTTGATCGATGTTAGTGCTGCATAAGGCTTCAATGTACTCTGAGGAGAGGTTGAGCAAGTCGATACACTTGCTCTCGATTTCACCGTTCGACCGAACGTACTCGAGGGTGATTCCAGGCGGAAAGTACCTCAGCAATATTTTCTTGAGCTTCATTTTTAAAAATAATTCAATGGAAAGGCTAAGCGGCTAACTCTGGGAACAACCCAAACAAAAAAGTCCTGGGGTTCGGATGAGCCTGAATACCTCGTGTTTCTTTGTCCCAACAACTTTCTACTTGGAAATCGTTTGCTGCCGGCATTATTCATGGATAAACATCCGTTGCCAAAGATTGGCATATATCCTTCGATAAAACATTTAGGAAATACGAAGGGTCGGCTTTATAGCTTCAGTAAGTCAGTCGGTAAGGAGGCCACTAATATAAAGGTTTTCATTAGTAGCCTGCAATTATTAGTTCAGTAGGTGAAGCATGCTCCTGACGTTCGCTCTATCGATGGTCTTCAGTATTGGATACTGTGTCTACTGGCTACTGGGCTGGTTTGGGATTCAAGTAGGCAACAAGCCACTTAAGTTCGAACTCAACAGCTACGGGAAGGTGGCATCTCTAGTCTACATCCTGCTGGCAGTTCTCATCAACATCATCGTACTGGTGTATTTCTGCTACCTCCAATCAACCCACAACTTGAGCAAACAGGAGACCATTAAGACTATGCTTAGGAAGCACAAAAGAGTGTTTCTCTGCTCAGAGATATTGAGCTTAGTACTTGCCTTTACAGTGCTCGTATCGATCGCGCACTTAGGCATTGGCGAGGAAGAAGACTACATCATGGTCCATTCAATGATGCTCTGTTGCTCAAGCTACGTTCGCATATACAAGGCAGGAAAGCTTTTCGGAGCCTTCGATAGACATCTTTGCCTTCAATTAGGCTATTTCTGTCTGCTTGCCGGTTTCATTTGCTATTTGCTGGGACTCGACATTCATCTCGAGAGGACGAACAATTGTCTCATCAAGGACGATATCTCTTCGAACCTTGCATTGATATTGGAGATGCTCTTCATGGAGCTTTCATTGGCAAAGGAAAAGAAGCCGTTGCAAGTTGTTCTCAAATTGATGATTTATGCTGGAATCGCGAGAGGAATCTGGCTCTTGAGCACAGAGATTATCTTCAACAGTCATTCTCTGGAATTCGCCTACTCAATTGCATTCAACTGTCTGCTGAGCATCGTGATTCTGAAGGATGCCATTTTACTGGCAATAATGATAAAGTCCAAGTTCAATGACTACAAAAGAAGGAAAATCCTCCACCGACGAAGAAT
>Ga0075152_10001335_pt1 | contig 17694 bp, 13 predicted proteins | sample JI61114C2DNA_FD_70964 | JGI IMG/M metagenome (GOLD analysis project Ga0075152, IMG submission 70964) | Wastewater effluent complex algal communities from Wisconsin, to seasonally profile nutrient transformation and Carbon sequestration -... | ecosystem: Engineered > WWTP > Effluent > Algae...
ATTGCACATGTATTCGCTCAACATGATTTTAAGGTTACATTAGTAGATGTATCTGAAATACAATTACAAAAGGCATTAGCAACCATTGCTAAAAATGTTGATCGGCAAGTTGCAAAAGGCAATCTTACACAAGCTCAAAAAGAAAAAGCCCTAGCAAATATTAAGCCGATAAACAATATAGAACAAGGCGTTCAGCATGCAGACCTAGTAGTGGAAGCCGCAACGGAAAATATACAGCTCAAGTTGCAAATATTTAAACAAATAGATAAAGCTGCTCCGGCTAATGCTATATTGGCTTCCAACACATCTTCTATTTCCATTACACAAATAGCAGCGGCTACCCAACGGCCGCAACAGGTAATTGGTATGCACTTTATGAATCCTGTGCCTATAATGAAACTGGTAGAAATTATAAACGGCTATGCAACAGATAAAACCATAACAGATAAAATTGTTGAACTGAGCAAGCAATTAGATAAAGTGCCTTGTGTAGTCAGCGATTATCCAGGTTTTGTAGCCAATCGTATATTGATGCCGATGATTAATGAAGCTATATACACTTTATTTGAAGGCGTTGCCGGCGTACAAGAAATTGATACGGTAATGAAATTGGGTATGGCCCATCCTATGGGGCCTTTACAACTAGCAGATTTTATAGGATTAGATGTTTGCTTAAGTATTTTAAAAGTACTACATGATGGTTTTGGAAATTCTAAATATGCACCTTGTCCATTATTAGTAAATATGGTTATGGCAGGGCACTTAGGCGTAAAGAGTGGCAAAGGTTTTTATGAATATACTGCTGATACTAGAGCGCTAATAGTTAGTAAAATATTTACCCCAAAAGCTGAATAAGATTCACACCATTAAGTAACTCATTATGATTCATCAATTTTTATTTACTAATGAACCATAACTATTTCATGCAACAAGCTTTACAACAAGCTCAACAAGCTTTTGATGAAGGCGAAGTTCCAATTGGTGCTGTTGTTGTAATAGGAGAAAAAATTATTGCTCGAGGATATAACCAAGTAGAAAAACTACAAGATGCTACAGCCCATGCAGAAATGATTGCATTAACTTCAGCCTTTAATTATTTAGGCAGTAAATACTTGCCCGAAGCCACCTTATATGTTACCGTAGAACCTTGTATAATGTGTGCTGGTGCTATATATTGGAGCAAAATTGGCTGTATCGTATATGGAGCCGATAATGAATATCTTTATCCTAACCTTTCTCCAATGCAAAGAGATATTGTACATCCAAAAACAGCAATCATACAAGGTGTTTTACAACACGAATGCACACAATTGATGCAACAATTTTTTCAACAAAAGCGATAAAAAATATTGCCTACAATCTAATGCTGTAGAGCATTTAAAAAATGCTTGTATAATCCATTATTGTAGCATAGATTTGTTGTACACTATTTTCAATAACTAAAAAAATATAATTATGAGCTTTACATTACCCCATTTATTATACCCAGCAAATGCACTAGAACCTTATATTGATGCGCAAACTATGCAGATCCATCATGGTAAACACCATCAGGCTTATGTAGACAATTTAAATAAAGCGATTGCAGGCACGGAACATGAAAAAAAATCTTTGGAAGAATTAGTAAAAAATGCAGGAAAAATAACTGCCGTTGTACGTAACAATGCTGGTGGGCATTGGAATCATAGTTTTTTTTGGGAAATTTTAGCGCCTAATGCTGGTGGAACCCCTTCTGGAAAATTAGTAGATGCTATCAATAGTGCTTTTGGTTCATTTGATGCATTCAAAGAAAAATTGAATACTGCTGGTACAACGCGCTTTGGCAGTGGTTGGGCTTGGTTAATTGTAAAAGATGGTAAACTTGAAATTACTTCAACACCTAACCAAGATAATCCGTTAATGGATGTAGCTGAGGTAAAAGGCACACCCATTTTAGGTATAGATGTTTGGGAGCATGCTTATTATCTTAAATATCAAAATCGCCGGCCAGAATATTTGGGTGCTATTTGGAACGTAATTAACTGGAATAAAGTAGCAGGGCACTACGAAAAAAGCGTTCTTTAAGGAAGAACGAGGCATCAGGTAGGTTTATGGGGGACCTCTACAAACTATGTTTTTTATCTGCGAAAATCATAAAAAATCATAACTGATCTGCGTTCTATTCTTTATAATGATAGTTTTTAGAAGTACCCTTATGTCAAATAAGCTTACCTGTGATGTGCTTACTTACTCTCCATAATATACAAGATAGCTTACTAGTGTAAATTAAGTACTTGAAAAAGATCCTTCTTACTAAAGGGTTTAGAAATATAACTTGCAACGGAGTTGTACGTTTTTGCTTTATTGATATCTTCTTTACTAGAAGAAGAGCTTACCATATATATCCTAATATCTTTAGACAATTCTGGCTTGAGTTTATCATAAGCATCTAAAAATGCCCATCCATCCATTTGGGGCATATTAATATCTAGCAAAATAATATCAGGTAACTGCTCAGCATCTTTTTGATTTTGTAGATAGTCTAAAACAAAATAACCATTCTCAAATGCTAAAACATTTTCTATAAGTTCTGTAGATTGCAAAAGTTTTTGCACGGTACGTCTATACACCGTATCATCATCTACTACAGCAATAATAGGTAATAAGCTCATTGTAAAAATTTTAATGGTAAAAGATAGTTAAAAAACACCGTCAATCTAAACGGCTACAAAGTAAGTGTTTTTTTTTCTATGGACCTGTCATTAAACTGTCAGATACTAATACTACAACCTGTATATTATTAATGGTATACCAATTAAACATTTGATCAGCTACAAGACCAACCCCACTTAACACTTTATCTCGTTGTCGTATTTTGATGGGTTTATCTGTATAAAAAATAGCTTTTACCTGATCCCAATGCAGCTCGGTTGTATTTAACGTATCTCCCTTTCGAGTAACCAATTGAACACTATCTTGTAAAAATACACTATTCTGTGTTTCATAATATTTTGCATGCTTTGCATCCAGTTTATTTTCTACACGAGTGGTAGTATCAAAAAAATCAACATGTATTTTTTGAGGGAATTCTACCAGAACACTGTCTGTTTGGTAGCGGTACAAAGTAGGAGAAGTTAGTTTAGCTTTAGCTTTACCATCAGTACTGTAGAGAATATTTACATCTGTAGCTTCTTCTATTCCTGTTTTTTTTTGTGTAAATGCATTTACTTCTTGTTCACTATTTTCACAAGCAGTGCAAAAAACAATGAGTAATGCATAATGAATAATACGTAACGGGGTAAATATTTTTTTTAATGCGCTGTTCATTATTTATTAAAATCCATTTTTATAGTACGTACTGTGAAAATAGGTTAAAAAATCTATTCAGAAATATAAGCCCATCAACTGTTTTGTCAATTACGCTTTCTTCTTCACCATCGTTAATATAGTTGCCAATGCAATCAGCTCGTTTGTTTCATCTTTAACTTCTACCAACCATTTCACAATACCTTTAGCAACATCTGCTTCATCTTTTTTTTCTTGTTCTACTTTTTCTTTACACGTTAAGGTTACACCAATAGTAGCGCCGGCGTATACGGGCTTCATAAAGCGGCATTCATCTAACCCATAATTCAATAATACTGGACCTTTTTTCGCATCTACAAAAAGCCCAGCTGCAGCGCTTAATATAAAATAACCATGAGCAACAGGTTTTTCAAATATGGTTCCTTCTAATGAAGTATGATCGGTATGCGCATAAAAATGATCCCAACTTACATTAGCAAAATTAACAATATCTGCTTCTGTAATGGTTCTTTTATGTGTTACAACAGTATCACCAATATTTAATTCTTCAAAATATTTTCTAAAAGGATGTTTTTCTTCTTCTGTATGCGTTGCTCCTATTTGGTAAATTTGAGTAATGGCTGTTAACGTATCTGGCGATCCTTGAATAGCGGTACGTTGCATATAATGCTTAATTCCCCTCAACCCGCCCATTTCTTCTCCACCTCCAGCACGCCCTGGCCCACCGTGTACTAACATAGGTAGGGGAGAACCGTGTCCAGTACTTTCTTTAGCGTTATGTCGATTTAAAATTACAATACGTCCATGATAAGGTGCTGCGCCTAAAACATAATCTGTAGCAATATGATCATCTGCTGTAACAATAGAGCTTACTAATGATCCTTTCCCTTTATTAGCTAATTCAATAACATCTTCTATACTATTATACGGCATTACTGTACTTACTGGGCCAAAACATTCAATATTATGAACATCTTCCGAAGCAAAAGGTTTTTCATTTAATAATAATAAGGGTGATAAGAAGGAACCTTTATTTGCATCTGCATCAATCAATTCAACACTATCTAAACTACCATACACAATTTTTGAAGAAGTTAATAATAATTGTATTTGACTTTTGACTTCTAACTTTTGACTTGCACCTGCCAATGCTCCCATACGCACTTTTTCATTCAACGGATTGCCAATTGTAGTTTGCTGTAAAGCCTTGCCCAATGCCTTTTGTACATCTTCTAATAAAGCAGCAGGTACAAATATGCGTCGGATAGCTGTACATTTTTGCCCAGCTTTAACCGTCATTTCTTTACGCACTTCTTTTATAAAAATATCCCATTCGGGTTTATCTGGCGTAACATCATTTCCTAACACAATACAATTTAGAGAATCTGCTTCCATATTAAAGGAAACGTTATGCATTAAAATATTAGGATTTGTTTTTAATAACAATCCGGTTGAAGCAGAACCTGTAAACGTAATTACATCTTGTGAAATTGTATGATCTAACATATCACCAGCACTTCCACAAATCAATTGCAATGCACCTTCTGGTAGAATATTTGACGCAGCAATTTCTTTTACTACAGCATGTGTTAAGTAAGAAGTAATGGTAGCAGGTTTTACAATAGCTGGTACACCGGCTAATATATTAACCGCTATTTTTTCCAACATACCCCAAATAGGAAAATTAAATGCATTGATATGTACAGCAATACCGGGCTTGGGCACTAATATATGATGCCCCATAAAACTACCGCCCTTGCTAAGGTTCACCGCTTCTCCATCAGTACAATACGGTAAATTAGGAAGCTTACGACGCAACGATGCGTATGAAAATAAATTGCCAATACCTCCTTCAATATCAATCCAACTATCGCTACGAGTAGCACCGGTTTTGAAGCTTACATCATAAAACAATTCTTTCTTTTCTGTTAAGTAAAGTGCCAAGGCTTTTAGCATCAATCCTCTTTCTTGAAACGTCATCTTACGTAAGGCTTGCCCACCTTTAGTTCTACCATATTGTAAAATATCTTTATAAGATAAACCTTGTGTGGATGCATTAATAATATATTCTCCATTAACAGCATTGTATAATGGTTGACCATCACCATCCCCCATTATCCATTTACCTAAAATATAATTATCGAGTTTTTGCATATATGTATTTATGGTATTGCGAAGTTATTAAAGGAATATGGGTTAGGCTAAAATATATTGTTTAGTTTCATTTTTGAAGTGCCTTCCTTCCGTTTGTATAAATTGTTTTATAACAAAAGCCCTGCTTGGCTTTCGCTAGCAGGGCTTTTAAGATTTAGTTATTATGCATACTATATTATAATGTAAGCGTGAGCTTACCCCTATAGTTTGGATTTTTTCTGAATACCATGTTCAACAGAAGCGTTCTCGGGTCAATTATAGTAACACTAGTGAATGTACTATCTGTTTGGTATTGAAATATTCCCTTATTTATTGGATTTAACAAAGTGCATTTGCCTTTATTTAAAGAATCTGCATTGGATGCTGATCCAAGGAAATAAGTAAGTGTGGTATCTGTTTGAAATTGAAAGTTTTTACGTCTTAGGGTACCGCTACCATCATAAATAGTATCTGCACCATTTGTTTTTGTATAGTGATTAATTTTCCATGGATTAAGCAAAATTTCATATAAAGAACCCATTTCATCTTTTTCGAAATCCATAACTATTTTTACGGAAACACCCGTTAGGGTATAGAACCTCTCTAAATGCATTTTTAGCCCTTTTATTTGAACAACACACTTATCTGTATTTATTTCTATAGAGCCCACTTTTAGTACTTTATATATAAAAGGACTATTATTCCCTAGCGTTTTATCAACTCCTATAGTATCGGTATTAAAAATATAGCATTCAGTATCTTTTATAAGCTGAGATTGTATTTCTCCATTAGCGATGGTAACTAAAGTTTTCAATTTCCATTTACCTAAAATCTCTTTAGCGAAATTAGCTGTTGAAGCTTGTGGTGGAACAGAGGAAGATTTATTGCAAGCTTCAAAGATGAAAATACATATGAGAGTTGTTGCTAATAATGAGTATATCCTTTTCATAAATAATAATTGGTTTATGTTTAATTCTTATTTGACAGTAAAAACTTAACAACCGTTGCACGGAAGTCGTATAATAATTAAAACTTTACGTTGTGGTACTTTCACAGGATTATTTCAAAATTTTTAATATCCCTATCAAGCTAGCAATGGTAGCTATAAATTGAATAATATTAGCGGTATAAACTGATTTGTAAATGGATTGTATAATTTCTACTTTATCATCCTTAGTTAAAAAAACATCTTTTTTATGGCTAATTTTTTCTTCTGCTTTAGCATCAATAAATTCCATTACGGTTTCAGCTTCTTTATTACCCAATTTAGCCTTAAATATTTCGTACACTTTTAGTTCTAATGTGCTCATAAATATATTTTTTATGTAATACGATGTATGGCGTAAAGTTAGTACATTTTTAATTATGCTTTTTTTACATTCGATACTGGTACTTTTTTATCTTCTTTAGATTGCCCAAGCGGTTTTTTCTTAGCAAAATCTACCAATATTGGTGCTGCTACAAATATAGAAGAGTATGTTCCTGTAAATACCCCAATTAACATAGCAAAAGCAAAACCACGAGTTACTTCGCCCCCAAAAATAAATAGTATTAATAGGGTTAAGAATACCGTTAACGAAGTCATAATGGTTCTACTTAACGTATCATTAATAGCTTTGTTAATGATGGTTGCTTTGCTAGCACCAATCATCTTTCTACTATATTCTCGAACACGGTCAAATACAATTACCGTATCATTCATAGAAAAACCAATTACGGTTAATATGGCTGCAATAAAGTGTTGATCAATTTCTAATGGAAAGGGTACTATTTTACGTAAGAAAGAAAATACAATAAGTGTAACCAACACGTCGTGTAATAGAGACACCAATGTACCTACCGAGTAACGCCAATCTCTAAACCGAATAAAAATATATAATGAAATGATAAGGAGTGATATGATTGTTGCTCGTTTAGCACCTGATTTTAAATCATCAGAAATAGTAGGTAAAACAGTTTGAGAGCTTTGTTTGTATTGTGTTTTGAATGTGTTGTACGCCACATCTTTACCCAATATAGGTTGTAAGCCTTTATATAAAGTTTGTTCTACTACAGCATCTACTTCTTGTCCTGTTTCGTTTATTTTATAATCGGTGGTGATATTTAGAGTTCTATTATCACCTACTGTTTTAATAATGGGATATTTTCCAAATACTTTGTGTAGATTGTTTCGTACAACATCTGTTTGAATAGGTGTTTTAAAACGAACGGTATAACTACGGCCACCACTGAATTCTACGCCCTCATCAAATCCATTAAAGAAAGAAGCTATACCTAAAGCTAATATGATAAATGAAATACCATAAGCTACTTTACGATATTCAATAAATTTAAAACTAGCATGCTTAAATATTTTTTTAGATACAGTGGTAAAATATTGTAAATGTCTTTTTTTATTCATATACCACTCTGTAATCATTCTAGATACCATAATGCCACAGAATAAGGATAATAGAATACCAATAATTTGTGTGGTGGCAAAGCCTAGCACAGGGCCTAATCCAAAATAAAATAATATGAGTGCGGTTAATAATGTGGTAACGTGTGCATCTAACACAGGTGCATAAGAACGTTTGTAACCATCTGCTACAGCCAGTTGATAGCCTTTTCCTTTGGTTAGCTCCTCTTTAATACGTTCAAAAATAATTACGTTGGTGTCTACAGCCATACCAATAGTAAGTACTAAGCCTGCAATGCCTGGTGCAGTAAGGGTTGCACCTAATCCGCTTAATATGCCAATGGTAAATAATAAGTTTAAAATAAGTGCAATATTGGCTACCCAACCGCCAGTGTTGTAATATATCAACATTAATATAAATATTACACCGAAGGCTATAGCAAAAGACATAATTCCACCTTGTACGGCTTCTTGGCCTAGTGTTGGGCCAATTAACTGCTCTTGTACAATTTTAGCAGGTGCTGGTAGTTTACCCGATTTTAAAATATCTGCTAAATCTTGAGCTTCGTTAACACTATATCTGCCTGATATTACAGAGCTTCCGTTAGGGATAACACTATTAACATTTGGGGCAGAGTACACTACTCCATCTAGCACAATCGCAATGCCACGGCCAATGTTATCTTCCGTCATTTTAGCCCAAATGCGTGTACCTACAGCGTCCATTTCCATTTTAACAGCTACATTTCCAAATTCATCAAAGTCTTGTTTAGCATCAATTACGTGCTCTCCCTCTAGTTTAGCTTTATTACTTGTAGGTAATTTTTTAATAGCATATAAAGAAACAAATGATTTTCCGCTTTTAGCCGATTCATTTTCATTCAATCCATACATAAACATGAGATTAGCCGGAAATTTATTTTTGATAATATCTAATTGTAAATAACTATTGAGCAAGCTGGTATCTTTTGTAGCTACATAGCCAATAGCAGAAGGTATTACGCTTTGTCCTTGTTTATTGGTGGAGGGTTGAGCAATGCTGATAAGGGAAGAAAGTGGATATTTTTTTCTTTCTTCTTCTAATGAAGCGTTTTTATCGTTTTTAGAAATAGTACTTTTTGAAGAATCTTTTTTTAAGAGTTGTGATATGCTACTATTTTTTGAAGTATCTGCAGTTGTATTAATTTTTGCTATTGAGTTAGTATCTTTTTTTAATAGAGCAGAATCTTTATTACCTGATAATCCTTTTAAATATGCTGCCAATGCGTTTTCTGCAGATTGATAGGAAGATCCAATTTCATTAATATTGTATAATTCAAAAAATTGTAAATTGGCACTGGATTGCAAAAATTTTCTAACCCTTTCTGGATCGGTAACACCAGCTAATTCTACACTAATGGTTCCTTTAGTGGCATCTGGATTAATGGTGGGTTGCGCTACACCAAATCTATCTATACGAGTACTTAATATTTTATACGCATTATTAAATGCGCTAGCCGCTTCAGTTCTAATATAACTAATGGTTTCACCATCAGAAGAATTGTAGGTCAATTTCTTATTAGATCCAACAACAAACAAAGGGGCTAACTTACCTGTAGGATTGGTTTCTTTAAAAGCTTCTACAAACAAACTGATATAATCTGCACCACTATTGGCTTTGCGTTGATTGGCTAGTGTCAATGCTTTATTGAAATTAATATCTTTTGAATCGTTAGCTAAAGCACGCAATACCCCGTCCAGACTTACTTCTAGTGTTACGTTCATTCCCCCTTGCAAATCTAAACCCAATTTTAATTCTCTATCTTTTGCCGTTTGATAAGTGGCTATACCAAAAGGCCCAACATCACTGCCTTTGGTGCTATCGAGCAAATGTTGGAGACGTGCTTTTGTAATTTGATCTAACGTATCTTGATATAAAACTTGTTGTACTTTATCTGTAGGATATTTTTGTTTGGCACTAGGGTACAAACCTTTAACTGTGCGCTCTGCTTTTTCTTTCATTGCAGACTCATGGTTATGTACAAACCAAGTAAATGAAAGTTGATACAGACAAATTAAAATTAAAGCAATGGTGAAAAATCTTACTAGCCCTTTTAGTTGCATATAATAGTGTAGTTTATAATTTTTTTAAGAGCCGCAAATATAGGGGTTTTTTATAGGGATTATGTTGATTGGATGCATTAAGGCCAATTCTAGTTCTAACGAGCATATTAACACCCTTTTGTAGAACGGTAATCTTCATGATTTTCATGAAGATATCATGATATGTCTTTACAATTATGAAGATCAGTGTGCTATAAAAAAACAGATATATTAAATATCCTGAAACATATACATTTGTATCATGCAACTATCATCCCTACTACAACGTTTTAATGAGCCAGAAACCCTAAAAATGGCTAAACTAGGTCGTGAAATGCGAGCTAAAGGAATAGATGTAATTGATTTAAGCCTAGGCGAACCTGATTTTGATACACCACAACACATTAAAGAAGCGGCTAAAAAAGCTATTGATGAGAATTGGAGCCATTACCCTCCTGTAGCAGGTTATATGGATTTGCGTCAAACTATTTGTGATAAGCTACAACGAGATAACACTTTAATTTATACACCAGAAAATATAATTGTGTCTACTGGTGCCAAGCAAAGTATTGCCAATGTTATATTAGCATTATTAAATGCGGGTGATGAAGTGGTTATACCTACACCATATTGGGTAACCTACTCTGCATTAGCACAAATGGCTTGCAGTAAAGTTGTTTTTATTCATACCACTGCAGATACAGGGTATAAAGTTACTGCAGCAGCACTAGAGCGTGCATTAACGCATCATACTAAATTATTTATTTTTTCATCTCCTTGTAACCCAACAGGGGCGGTATATACAAAAGAGGAGTTAAAAATTTTGGTAGATGTTTTCAAAAAATATCCTGATGTATATATATTGTCAGATGAAATTTATGAGTATATAAACTTTACCGGAAATCCACATTATAGTATTGCACAATTTGAAGCATTAAAGGAGCGGGTTATTGTTGTAAATGGCTTAAGCAAAGGTTTTGCTATGACGGGTTGGCGGCTGGGTTACATGGCTGCTCCATTACCCTTAGCTAAAGCGTGTGAAAAAATTCAAGGACAATTTACAAGCGGTGCCAATACCATTGCACAACGTGCTGCTATTGCAGCTTTGCAACAAAGTTTTGTGCCAACAAAAACTATGGTTAGTGCTTTTGCACAACGCAGAGCTAAAGTATCGGCATGGTTGCAACAGATGCCTGAACTAATTGGTGCTATACCAGATGGAGCGTTTTATATTTTCCCTTACATCAAAAAATATTTAGGTAAAAAATATAATGAGGAAACAATGCATAACGCAACCGACTTATGCATGTACATATTGAATGAAGCAAAAGTATCTACGGTAACGGGTAGCGCTTTTGGAAATGCAGATTGTATGCGTATTTCCTTTGCAAATAGTATGGAAAACGTAGAAGAGGGCTTGAATCGTATTAAGCATGCATTGAGTAAACTACATTAAAATCTCTGCGCTTCGTTATAAATGCTATTTATGGAAATATATGATATAATGAAAGCTGCATCAACATTAATCTTAGCTTGATGTATTGTGTATTATGGTTAAGGTTAGGTTGATGACCTATTTTTTCTTAGTTGTATAATAGCGAGCCTGTAGTTAGAACTTGGCGCAGAAATTGCACTACATCTATTAGAATGAGTAGTGATTGCTTTTGCTCCATTACTCAATCATACACTACCTTGCTGATAAAGTACAAGTAAGTGTATAAAGGCCTCCTTTTTCTACCCTGATCTTTAAAAATTATCGCTAGTGCCATGTATATCATTGAGTATACATGGCATCATTATATTATGCTAAACCGAAAAAATATTATTACATCGAATAAGTAGAAAATTTTGATTTTCAACGATTTGTAATTTTATCTTGTAACTTCTGCCTTTAAACTTAATATAACAAAGGCTATGATAGTATAACACAGGTTTAGCCTTATAAAAGTCTTTTCAAGCAAGCAGTCCACGTCATCGTACTACCTTGTATATCTAACCAAATAAAATTGCTTGCAGGTAAATTAAAAAAAATGTTTACCAAATATAAACTATACTTAACTTGCCCACCGTTAAATAATATACTAGATGAAATACATTAATTGGAAAAAAATACTACCACATGTAATAGCTATTGCCATATTTTTAATTATTGCTGTTATGTATTGTAAGCCTGCGCTGGAGGGTAAGGTATTAGCACAGCATGATATGATTAGCGCAAGAGGGATGGCTCAACAAGCAATTGAATATAAAAAAGAACATGGCAAATTTCCTTTATGGAATACGAGTATGTTTAGTGGAATGCCTGCTTATCAAATAGCTCTAGATACTAAATCTACCTTGCCTGGATTCTTAAATAATTTAGGGTTACCCGAACCGGTTAATTATTTTTTTCTTGCTTGTATATGCTTTTACATATTAACACAGGTATTGGGGTTGAGTGTTTATTTAGGTATATTAGGTTCGTTGACTTTTGCCTTTGGCGCATATATACCTAATATTATTGTCGCAGGCCATGTAACTAAAATGTATGCAGTGGCTTATATGCCAGGTATGCTAGCTGGATTTATATTAATTTATAATAAAAAATATTGGATTGGCTTATTTACGGCATCGTTTTTTTGCGCTAAGGAAATTATGGCTAACCACCCTCAAATTACATACTACTTTGGTATAGTATGCTTTTTAATGTCTTTGAGCTATGTAATAATTTGGATTAAACAAAAAGAGTTTAAACACATGACTATCGCTTTACTATTAGCAATTATAAGTATAGCTATTGGGGTAGGGAACTATGCTGTTAATTTACTTACTACAACTGAATATGCTCAGTATACTATGCGGGGTGGAAAAACATTAGAACGAGTGGGGAACGAACTGAAAGTGGCAAATACAAAAGGATTGGATAAAGATTATGCATTTATGTGGAGTTATGGGAAAGCTGAATTAGCTACACTAATGATGCCTGGCGCTTTTGGTGGCAGTAGCAGTAGCTACTTTGATGAAAATGCAACGGTTGTTAGTCGATTAACTGCTAAAGGGGTACCTGAAAATGATGCTATTCAATTAGCAAGTAGTTTACCCAAATATTGGGGTGGCTTAGAATCTACTTCTGGTGTTATTTATTTTGGTGTATTAACGGTATTGCTGGGTATTATTGGTTTTGTAGTATCAAAATCGCCACATCGTTGGTGGATATTAGCTTCGACTATTATTATTACTATAATGGCTTGCGGAAAATATGTTGAAGGATTTAATACTTTCTTATTTAATAATCTGCCTTTATATGATAAATTTCGTGCACATTCCATGGCACTTATTATACCTCAACTACTAATGTCCTTAATGGCTATTTTAGGATTAAATGAATTAATACGTGTCCATAAAACCGGAGAAATAAAAAAATATATTAAACCCGTATTATATGCTGTGGGAGTCGTTTTTGGGGTATTAGCATTGTTGTATTTATTTATGGATTATGGCTCACCTATTGATAAAGAAATTATTGCAGGCTATACTGATAAAAGTGGAAATAGTGAATTAGGAAAAACGATTGTTAGTGGTTTAATAGCGGATCGTAAAAATATGTTTGGGGCTGATTTGCTGCGTGCTATTGGGTTTGCTGCTTTACTATTAACCTTATTATATGCATTTATACAACAATGGTTAAAACCTATAGCATTAGTAATTATTTTAACTATAATTAATACATCAGATTTACTATTTATAGATAGTAAATATTTGAATGAAGAAAATTATGAAACCAAAGATGAGCTACAAACAAACAATTTTACACTTACTCCAGCTGATGAGCAAATCCTAAAAGATCAAAGTCCACATTACAGAGTATTCAACTTATCTCCAGATCGCTTTAGCGAATCTCACACATCTTATTTTCACAGATCTATAGGAGGATATCATCCGGCTAAGTTGCGGATTTATCAAGATGTTATTGAAAATCAGCTATATAAAACCCCACCGAATATGGGGGTTTTAAATATGTTGGATACCAAATATTTTTTACTGCCCGATCCAAAAACCGGACAAATACAAGTGCAGCAAAATCCTGATGCTTTGGGCCCTGCTTGGTTAATAAAAAATATAGTTTGGCTGGATGGGCCCGTGCAAGAAATGAATAAGTTGGATAGCATTCAACCAAAAGAATTTGCTATTGTAGATAAAAAATTTGCATCTCAAATATCTACTCTGCCTATTTTTGATTCTACTGCAGCTATAACGATGGTGCATTATAGTAATGATACTATTCAATATAGTTTTAATAGCCGCACTCCACAATTTGCTGTATTTAGTGAAGTATATTATCCTAAAGGATGGAATGCGTATATAGATGGGAAGCTAGCACCATATTGCAAAACTAATTATGTATTAAGGGGTATGCTTATTCCAGCCGGCAAACATGTTATTGAATTTATATTTGAGCCGATATCATTTACAAGAGGCATTCAAATTACATATATATCTAGTATTTTATTATGGATCATTATGGCTGTCGCATTATTTAATCTCCTACTATCTCAAAGAAGAAAGGCTAATCAACGAGTGTAATTCTCTTGCTTTAACTATGTATCAATTTAAAATATCTATAATAACTGTTTGTTATAATGCGGCTGATTTACTAGAAAAAACTATTCAGAATGTTATCGTTCAAACATATACTAATATAGAGTATCTGATAATTGATGGTGCTTCTAAAGATCACACGTTGTCTGTTATTGAAAAATATAAAAATCATATAGCCTATTTTGTAAGTGAGGAGGATAATGGTATTTATGATGCTATGAATAAAGGAATTAAGAAAGCCACTGGGGATTATTTATTTTTTTTAAATGCAGGAGATGTATTGTATAGTAACCAATCTTTAGAAAATTTTATTTCAAATACGCATGGAGAAGATTTTTTATATGGAATGGCTGTTTATGTAGATAATAATCAAAAAATTACTAGACCATGGCATAAGCAAATACCCAATGCTCAAAATTTATCTGCAAGAAGTTTTATAAATGGTATGGTTGTTTGTCATAATTGTATGTTAGTGAAACGTGAGTTAGTGCCATTGTATCGTACAGATAGATGGAAAATTGCCAGTGATATTGATTGGTCTATTCGGGTTCAAAAAAATGTACAAACACGCTTTTTTTATGATAAAGAACCTTTTTATTTATTTTTAGAAGGTGGTATTTCAAAACAAAGAAGAAAAAAAGCGTTGCAAGAGCGATTCCAAATTTTTGTAGAACATTTTGGATTCTTTACTACTATAAAAGCCCACATAAAAATATTATTTCAATGGATTAAAAGAGTTCGCTAATTTTATCAAGTTATCTGCATTATATATATTATAGGATTGTCCTATTTTTCTTAAAATATATCGTATCATGTTTCTACCATTTTTTTTATATACCAGAGGCCCATGTGGATCGAATGAATTATCTATAGGTTGAATATATTTTTTTATTTTTTCTAAATGCTGCAAATAAGGTAAGTATATAAGATTTCTTGATTGTGTAGGTAAGATATATCGTCCTAAATCTATCGTGTTATTTTGATAGAATCTTAAGTAGTGGAAATGGTAAAATATTAATTCAAATTTTTTGTTAGTTTTTAATTCTGTGCTAATCAATTTCCCATTTTGTAATTCAAAATAATATTGTTGAATGTTCCATAGTGCAACACCGCCCCCCAAATGATTAAGCACATGTATGCTATTAAATTTCGTTGGCCAATCATCTAAGTACTTTTGATCGCCAAACTTTCCTTTTTCATGTCTATTATAACACCACTTAATACAAGCACTTCGCCACCATTCTAAAACTTTTAATCCCTGTGCATCATTTTTAAAAGTTACAAACTGAACACAATATTTACCACTTAATGTAGATTTATCGTATCGGGGTGTATATCTATGCTCTGTTATAAGTACAGAGTTATTGTTCATTTCTTCTATTAGTGGTGATGGAGAAGCATAAAAATATATGTCCGCATCAATATAGGTACAATGGCTAATGCTATATTTTTTGATTATATACAATATGGTAAACGGAGTGGATGTCCAACAATACTCAGTTTTAGTGCGTATAGGTTTTATAGATAATAATTCTTCGTCCTCAAAGTCTGATAATGAAATAATTGTTGCGTGAGTTAGGTTTAGTGTTTCTAGTATTTTATAACATTTATTGTCAAAACAAAATATATATAAATGAAAATTATTACACTGCTTATTTAGCGATTCATACATGGCTAATCCACGGCTTAAGTAATTAGAATCGAATAGTGTACAAAAATTTAACTGCATGTAATATTAAAAATATTTTTGAATAACTTTTTTCATAATAAATATTGGAAAATTCAGCAGTTTTATATTTATCTTATTGTAAGCATATTGCTCCATCAGTTTAAAAATAGGGTCGTTAAATTTTTCCATGCCTTTAATAGAAGTATCTAATGCAAAGCCATATTGCTTTTGAATACATGCAAAAATCCAGCAAAGTAAAAAATCTCTTTTAGAGAAAATCTCTTTTTTTAGGGTGTTAAAATACACTATCTCAGCCCATCCTGGAGATGTTTTAATAATGGCAGATATAATTTTCTTTTGAAAAGTATTAAATTTTTTGTCTTTTGTTGCTTTGCTTATTCTTTGAGAGCCTTTTATTAGCATATCAGAAATCCAAAAATCTTTTCCATCCATATAAGAGATTAATTGATGTAATTTATCTTCTCCTTCGTAAGCATCAATAAGCCCTGGTTCAAACTCGGCAACTAACACTTTGTTGATGATTTCTTTATCTATATTTTGAAATAGCCGTAAATCAGCGCCTTGTGAGTCAGTTTTAAACCAATCTATTTGGGTGATATTAAGTTCTTTTAAAACAGATATTAAGTCTATAGACTTTAGTCTAATTGTATCCTTTACGCCAAATAATTCAACAAAAGCATAATCATTAAGCTTTGTAATATCCGGTTTAAGGGTGCTTGAACAGTAAGGGGATTGAGTTAAATAAAAATCATTTTCTTGCTTTTTATCCCCAACAATACAATTATAAACATATTGTTTTTTAAATGTTTTGCCTTCATTAACTATATACCCCATTTTTCGTTCATCGGCATCAAATGATATGCAAATAGAATATTTAGCAATTTTTTTCCATTTGGGGTGAATTTTTCCTGAAGCACCAATATCAATTAAAACCGGTGGAGCGTCTTTAAATTCTGGCAGAGAAAATATTTTTTGAATAAGCGACATTATTAATCTTTTTGTAAAAGAAAAACACTTTCTAGTGAAAACAAATTAGGGAATTTATTAATCAAAAGTTTTTTTATTTTATTGTTAGGTTGATTTATTGGTACTGATTGTATAATTCTAAGTTGGCATTGTTTGCAAAAAAATTTAAAATCTTTAATGCTTAATTGATGTATATGGCCTGTTGTATACCATGTATAGCCAAATAACATGTGCTTTGGCATCCTTCCTTTATATAATAATTCTAACCTGTTTTTAAAATAAGCAAAATTTGGAAAAGAGATAATTTGGTATTGTGCAATTCTCCTCATTTCTTTTATTAATATTTCTGGATACATAACCATTTGAATGGTTACATTACAAATAGCATAATCAAAAGCATTTTCTGAAAAAGGCAAATCAATATCTATTCTACCTTCTGTTACATTTAATCCTTTTTCTTGACAAATTTTTATCCCAGTTTTGGAAATTTCTATTCCTTGTCCTCTTATATTTTTTTCTTTAATAAGGTTCTCTAACAAAGAGCCATCCCCACATCCAAGAT
>Ga0075152_10001337_pt1 | contig 17685 bp, 11 predicted proteins | sample JI61114C2DNA_FD_70964 | JGI IMG/M metagenome (GOLD analysis project Ga0075152, IMG submission 70964) | Wastewater effluent complex algal communities from Wisconsin, to seasonally profile nutrient transformation and Carbon sequestration -... | ecosystem: Engineered > WWTP > Effluent > Algae...
ACCGGCATCGTCCAGGAGTTCCAGTTCGGCATGAACTGGTCCGAGTACAGCCGCTTCGTCGGCGACATCTTCGGGGCCCCGCTGGCCCTCGAAGCCCTCCTGGCCTTCTTCCTGGAGTCGACCTTCATCGGCATGTGGATCTTCGGGTGGGACCGCCTCCCCAAGAAGCTCCACCTGACCGCGCTGTGGCTGGCCGCGATCGGCACCAACCTGTCGGCGATCTTCATCCTGGCCGCCAACGCCTGGATGCAGAACCCGGTGGGCGCCGTCTACGACCCCGTCCTCAACCGCGCCCACATGACCGACTTCGCCGCCGTGGTCCTGAACCCGGTCGCGATCGTCACGTTCACGCACGTCATCGCCAGCGCCTGGATGACCGTCGGTGGCCTCATTGTTGCGGTCAGCGGCTGGCACCTCGCGAAGCTCCCCCAGGCGAAGAAGCCTCGGGCCGGGGACGCCGCGGCGCACCGTTGGGCGACCAGGTTCGGCGCGATCGTGCTGCTGGTGGCCGGCCTTGTCGTCATCATCACCGGCGACTTCCAGGGCAAGATCATGACCAGCGTCCAGCCCATGAAGATGGCCGCCGCCGAGGCGCTCTACACCACCGAGGGCGGCAACGGAACCTGTGCCAACTTCTCGGTCCTGACGATCGGCTCGCTCGACGGCAAGACGCCGGCCCAGCCGATCATCTCGGTGCCGTGCGTGCTGTCCTTCCTCGCCACCGGCGACTTCAACGGCAAGGTCGAGGGCATCACCGACCTGACCAAGGCCTACGACGGCGGCGCGCTGATCACGCCCACCAACGCGTTGCAGACGTCCACCGCGGACACGCTCAAGGCGAAGATCGCGGCCCTCAAGGCCGATCCCAACTCCGGCTGGGACTGGTCGCCGAACATCCCGACGTCGTACTGGACGTTCCGGATCATGATGGGCCTCGGCTTCCTCGCGATGGCCATCGGCGCCTATGTCCTGTGGGTCCTCCGCAAGGGTGCGACGCCGAAGGACACCGGCCTGTGGCGCGCGATGCTCTGGGTCGCGCCGCTGGCGCCCCTGTTCGGCATCAGCTTCGGCTGGATCTTCACCGAGGTCGGCCGCCAGCCCTGGATCGTCAACGGCGTCCTGCCGACGGCGTCCGCGGTCTCCCCCGGCGTAAGCGCGATCGAGGTGCTCATCACCTGCGTCGGCTACACGCTGCTGTACGGTCTGCTCGCGGTCGTGGAACTCGGGCTGTTCAACAAGTACGTCCGACTCGGCCTGCCGGTCGTCGAGGAGCCCAAGGTGCTCACCGACGACGACGCCCCGCTCTCGTTCGCGTACTGAGGAAGGAGTGATATCCATGCAACTTCTCGCCACTAACCCCAGCGCCCTGCAGATCCTGTGGTTCGCCCTGGTCTGCGTCCTGTGGATCGGATACCTCGTCCTCGAGGGCTTCGACTACGGCGTCGCGATGCTCATCCCCTTCCTCGGGAAGACCGAGAAGGAGAAGCGGGTCATCGTCAACACGATCGGCCCCGTGTGGGACGGCAACCAGGTCTGGCTGCTGACCGCGGGCGGCGCGACCTTCGCCGCCTTCCCCGGCTGGTACGCCACCCTGTTCTCGGGGCTCTACCTCCCGCTGTTCCTGATTCTCGTCGGCCTGATCATCCGTGGCGTGTCCTTCGAGTACCGCGCGAAGAACCCGGACACCCGGTGGCGCAACACCTTCGACTGGATGGCCAGCATCGGTTCGTTCATCGTCGCCCTCGTCTTCGGCGTCGGCTTCGCGAACTTCATCATCGGCCTTCCCGTCGTGACGGCCACCGGCAACGCGTCGCTGTACGTGCTCGACGGCAAGCCGTACTTCTGGCAGCTGTTCAGCCCGTTCGGCCTGCTCGGTGGCATCGTCCTGGTCGTGCTGTTCCTGTTCCACGGGTCGATCTACCTGGCCCTGAAGACCAAGGGCACCGTCCACGACAAGGCGGCGGCGTTCGCCCAGAAGGTGGGCCTCGGCGCGATCGCCGGCGGCGCGATCTACCTGATCTGGTTCCAGATCGCCTACAGCGCGGGCGTCCTCGGCTGGCTCCTGCTGGTGCTCGCCGCGGTCGGGCTCGTGGGCGCGTGGTGGTTCGTCCGGGCCGGGCGTGAGGGCCTCGCCTTCATCTGCTCGGCGGCCGCGACCGCCTTCGTGGCCGTGATGATCTTTGTCCGGATGTTCCCGAACATGGGCTTCAACTCGGCCAAGGTCACGACGCCGCTCGACATCACCGTCGCCGCGTCGTCGGAGTCCACGCTCGTCCTGATGACGGTCGCCGCGGTGATCTTCGTGCCGATCGTCCTCACCTACACGGCCTGGAACTACAAGGTCTTCTCCAAGCGCCTGGGCACCGTCAACATGCCCGATGAGGAGCTGGCCAAGGCCTGATGTCGGCTTCAACCACACGACCGGACGGCGCCCGCGATGCGGGCGCCGTCCTTCGTGCGTCCGCTGAGGAGGCTCCGACGCGGGCGTCCCAGGGCGGGGCCGGGCCACGGGCCGCGCGCGGCCCCATCGACCCGCGCCTGGTGCGGCGCGCCGGGGCCACCCGGTGGTTCCTGGGGGCGCTCGTCGGCGTCGGCGCCGCCGGCGGGCTGCTGACCGTCGCCCAGGCCTGGCTTTTGGCCCACGGCATCGCGGGGGTCTTCGACACCCGGGACGCCGCCGGCCTGGCCCCGCTGTTGGCCCCGTTGGCGGGGGTGTTCGCGGGCAAGGCCGTCCTGGCGTGGCTCAACCAGCTGCTCGCACAGCGGGCGGCGGCGTCCGTGAAATCGCAGCTGCGCATCGACATCATGCGGGCGCGGCTGGAGCGCCCGCTGGACGGCGAGGCGTCCGCGGGCGGGCTCGTCACCCTGGTGACCCAGGGCCTGGACGCGCTCGACGGCTTCTACGCCAAGTACCTCCCCCAGCTCGTGCTGGCGGTCGTCGTTCCGGCGATCGTCGGGGTCGCGCTGCTGACCTCGGACCTGCTCAGCACGGTCATCGTGGCGCTCACGCTGCCCCTGATCCCCGTCTTCATGGCCCTCGTCGGCTGGACGACCGAGGCCCGCACCAAACGCCGCTGGGCACTGCAGACCCGGCTCGCGCGCCACTTCGCCGACCTCGTCGAGGGGCTGCCGACGCTGCAGGTGTTCGGACGCGCCCGCGCCCAGGTCGAGGGACTGCGCCGCACCGAAGGCGCCCACCGCGCCGAGACGATGGCCACGCTGCGGATCTCGTTCCTGTCGGCCCTGGTGCTCGAACTGCTCGCGACCCTGTCGGTCGCCATCGTCGCCGTCACCGTCGGCTTCCGGGTGCTCTACGGGCAACTCGACCTGACCGCGGCCCTGTTCATCCTGATCCTGGCACCCGAGGTGTACCTCCCCGTGCGCCAGGTGGGCGTCCACTACCACGACAGCGCCGACGGCATGGCCGCCGCCCAGGCCGCCTTCGCGCTGATCGAGCCGCCAACACGAGCAGAGCCCGCTCAAGCCGCCGAAAGACCCGAAATGGCCCCCGAATCGGTGGTGAGCGGGCTCTCGTCGAGTTTGCTGTCCGTCCGCGGCGTGGGACACACCTACCCGGAGGCCGCAGGGCCGGCCGTCGAGGGGGTGTCGTTCGAGGTGCATCCCGGGCAGTTCGTGGTGCTGACCGGCCCCTCGGGCGGCGGCAAGACGACGGTGCTGAACGCGCTCATCGGATTCGTCCACCCTAGCCAAGGCACCATTCTGGTGGACGGCCAACCCCTGGACGCCGCGGCTCTGCCCGCCTGGCGGCGCCGCATCGCCCACGTCGGCCAGAACCCCGGCATGGTCTCGGGCACGGTCGGCGACAACGTGCGGCTCGGCTACCCCGAGGCCACCGCCGCACAGCTGCGCGGCGCCCTCGACCGCGCCGGCGCCCCCGAACTGGCGCTCGACCATCCCGTCGGCGACGACGGCCAGGGGCTCTCGGCCGGCGAGCGGCGCCGCGTCGCCACCGGCCGCGCGCTGCTCCGGATCACCCTCGGGCACGCGGACCTGCTGCTGCTCGACGAGCCGACCGCCGGCCTGGACGCCGACGCCGAGGCCACGCTGCTCCACGGTCTGCGCGAGCTCGGCGTGGCGGCCGTCGTCGTCAGCCACCGCCCCGCGGTCATCGCCGAGGCGGACGCCGTCGTCACGATCGGGGGCGGGTCGTGAAGCTCGTGCGCAGCCTCCTGGCGGGCGTCGACCGCGTGTGGCTCCGCGTCCTCGGCTCAGTCGTCCTCGCCGCCTTGGCGTCCGGCGCCTCGGTCGCGCTGATGGGCACCGCGGCCTGGATGCTCTCGCGGGCCGCCGAGCACCCGCCCGAGCAGGCCCTTGCGGTGGCGGCCGTCGGCGTCCGCTTCTTCGGCATCAGCCGCGGCGTCTTCCGCTACGTCGAGCGGCTGGTCGGCCACGACCTCGGCCTGCGCATGCAGTCGGCGCTCCGGCTGCTGACCTACGAGCGCCTGGCGCACACCACCCTCCTCGGACGCCGCCGCGGCGACCTCCTCACCCGGGTCGTGGCGGACGTCGAGGCGATCCTCGACCTGGTCGTGCGCGTGTTCGTGCCGCTCACCGCGGGCGGTCTGGTCATCCTCGGCACCACCACGATCCTGGCGACCTTCAACGCCGCGAGCGCCGGCGTCCTTCTGGTCACCTCGGTGATCGCGGCCCTCGCCGCCCCCCTGCTCGCCCAGCGGCTGTCGCGGGCGACGGACGCGGCCGCCGTCCCGGCCCGCGGGGCGCTCGCCGACGTGGTCCACGACGTGGCGCGAACCGCCCCCGACCTCGTCGCCTACGGCGCGGACGCCGCCGCCCTCGACCGCGTCCTCGCTGCGGATGCCGCCCTGCGCCGCGCCGAGCAGCGGGCCGCCACCTCGCGGGGGCTCGCGACGGCCATCCAGGTCGCCGCGGCCGGCACGGCCGTGGTCGCCGCCCTCGCCATCGGCGGGGCCGCGGTCGCGGAGGGACGCCTCGACCGGACGATGCTCGCCGTCCTCGTGCTCACACCCCTGGCCCTGCACGAGGTGTTCAACGACTTCGCCAAGGCCGCGCAGACCTACACCCGCGCCCGCGTCGCCCTGGCCCGCGTCGAGGCCGTGATCGACGAGCCCCCCATCGGACGCGGTGACCTCGACGCCACGGCGTCCGACCCCCGGCCCAGCATCGAACTCACGGACGCCGTGATCGGCTGGCCGGGCGGCGTCCCGTTGATCGAGCCCCTGTCGCTGGCCGTGGAGCCCGGCGAGCGGGTCGCGCTGGTCGGTCCTTCGGGCGTCGGCAAGACGACGGTGGCGGCGACGATCCTGGGTCTCATCCCCCCGCTGGGCGGCGAGGTCACCACCCGGGGACGCCTCGGCTACCTCGCCCAGGACGCCCACATCTTCACCACCTCGGTCGCCGAGAACGTCAAGATCGGCAACAAGGACGCGTCCGCCGACCAGGTGAAGGACGCCCTCGCCCGAGCCGGGCTGAGGGTCGACCCCGCCCTCAACGTCGGCGAGCTGGGCTCGACGCTGTCGGGCGGCGAGGGGCGGCGACTGGCGGCGTCCCGGCTGTTCGTCGGCGACTACCAGGCGATCATCCTCGACGAGCCGAGCGAGCACCTCGATCCCGAGACGGCGTCCGCCTTGCTCGACGACCTCTGGGCCTCGACCGCGGGCGCCCCCACCCTCGTGATCACCCACGACCCCGAGGTGATCGCACGCTGCGACCGGGTCATCCGGCTGGAGCGGCCTGGAAGCAACCAAATAGGCTGACGGCATGGCCGACAGCGAACTGCGAACACTCCTGGACGAGCTCGAACGGGCCTCGGCCGCCAACCCCTTCGCGGGGGTCCGGCGACAGTCGAACCTGCTGGGCCAGCAGACGAGCGACGCCCTCGTGGACGGTGCCCAGAACCTCCTGTTCAAGGCCCTGGACGCGGCCCCGGACCCTCAGCGCACCCGGCGCTACGTGGACGCGGCGCTTCGCCTGCCGTTCGACGAGCACGAGGAGGCAGTCCCCGCGGCGCTCGCGGCGGGCGTGATGCTGTACCGCCTGGTGACGGACACGTTCGAGGACGGCGACGACAGCCTGTGGCTGGACGCCGCCCTGATCGCGCTCGACCGCCTCGGCGGCGCCCTCGGGGCGGGCGATCTCGTGCGCGTCATCACCGAGGTCCGGGACGCCTATCAGGTCACAGCCGAAGAGAGTCGGCGGATTCGGGGGGCGCTGGCCGACCGAACCGTGCTCCCGGACGGTTGGAGCATTGAGAGGGACGATCCCGCCCTCCGTGAGCGGGTCGTGGGCATGCTCGAGGCGTACATGGCCTACTCCGACGCGCTCGACGACCTGCTGACGGACGCCGACTGACCGGCCTGCGGAGAGGTTGCTGCGCAAGATTGGGACCGACCTGCCAATTTCCGGCCCTGCGACTGTGGCCGCCCGGCGGTCGGTGCCGGCTGTGCGCAAGATTGCACCCAGGCCCGTACGACAAGTCCGCATCTGCGGCACTATGCTGCACCTCATGCCGCACTTTCGGATCAGCGAGGCCGCCGAGCTCCTCAACGTCAGCGACGACACCGTGCGCCGCTGGGTGGACGTGGGTCGGCTGACGGCGTCCACCGACGACGCCGGACGCCGCGTCGTCGACGGCGTGGAGCTTGCCCGCCTGGCCCAGGAGAACGCGGGTGACCCGGCGCATCCCGTGCACACCTCGGCCCGCAACCAGTTCCGCGGGCTGGTGACCCGCGTGATCTCCGACACGGTGATGAGCCAGGTCGAACTGCAGTGCGGCCCGTTCAGGGTGGTGTCGCTGATCTCGACCGAGGCGGTGCGCGAACTGGGCCTGGAGCCGGGGGTCGTGGCGACCGCCCGGGTCAAGGCGACCAACGTGACGCTGGACCACTGACGTGGGCGTCCTGACGGCGGACGCCGCCCCGGCGGCCCTGCCCCGGCTGCGGTTCGACCGCCACGAACTGGCGGGCGCGGTGGCCGACCTCGGCGTGTTCATCCCGATCGCGGTCGCGCTCATCGTCAGCAACGGGCTCTCCCCCACCGCGGTGCTGCTGCCGGCCGGGCTGCTGTACGTGGCGTCCGGGCTGTTCTACCGCGTCCCGATCCCGGTGCAGCCGCTGAAGGCGTTCGGCGCCATCGCGATCGCGCAGGGGCTCGGCGCCGACGTCATCGCCGCAGGGACGCTCATCATGGGCGTACTGTTCGTGGCCCTCGGCGGCGCCGGCGTCATCGACCGGGTCGCGCGCGTCTTCCCGCAGCCGCTGGTCCGCGGCATCCAACTCTCGGTCGGCCTTCTGTTCCTCAAGCTGGCCTGGGGTCTCGTCACCGAACCCCCGAAGGTCTTCGCCGACCACGGACGCCCGCCGCTCTACCTGCTCGGCGGCGCCGCCGTCGTCGTCGCCCTCGCACTACTGCTGCGCAAGCGCGCGGTCACCCTCGCGCTGCTCGCGGTCGGGGTCGTCATCATGGCGGTCTCGGCCAGCGGCGTCCCGGGTTGGGGCCCGTCGGCCCTGCACGCTCCCGTCCTCACCCCGGACGCCTTCGCGACCGCCGCCGTCGCGCTCGTGCTGCCACAGCTCCCGCTGACGTTCGCCAACTCATGCCTGGCTACGGCGGACGCCGCCCGCACCTACTTCGGGGGCGCCGCCGCCCGCGTCCGTCCCGGTCGTCTCGCCGTGAGCCTCGGCCTCGCGAACCTGGTGGCCGGGGCCATGTGCGGCATGCCGGTCTGCCACGGCGCGGGCGGCCTGACCGCCCACCGCAGCTTCGGCGCCCGCACCGGCGGAGCGCCCGTCGCGCTGGGGGCCGCCCTGGTCGCCGTCGCCCTCACCCTGGGCGCCGGGCTCAGCACCCTGCTCGCCGGCTTCCCGCTGCCGATCATGGCGGGCCTGCTCGCCGTGGCCGGCGTCCTGCACATCGCGTTGCTGCGTGACCTGCGGCGTCCGTTCGACTGGGCGCTCGCCGTCGCCGTCGGCGTGGCCGGGTTCGCTACCAACCTCGCCTGGGCGCTGCTGGGCGGACTCGCCGTCTGGTGGCTCGCGCAGGTCGTTCGCCGCCTCCTCGACGCCCGCCAGGCAAAGAACTGGTGAGTTTGTTGCCCATAGTCGGGCAACAAACTCACCAGTAAGTCGACGCTCGGCCGATCAGCTCTTCTTCGGCGCCCCCGGACGCGCGTAGCGCCACCAGGTCAGGGCCACGCACATGACGGCCCAGGCGATGCCGATGGCGTAGAACGCGACCGGCCCGATCACGGTGAGCCCCACCCCGAACAGGAAGGGCCCGAAGGCGGCGATGGCCGACGTCCAGCCGATTACGCCGCCCGCTTGGCGCTTCTCGAAGATCATCGGCATCTGCTTGAAGGTCGAGGCGTTGCCGATGCCGGCGAACAGGAAGATGGCGAGCATCCCCCAGAAGAACCGGTTGAAGCCGCCCGTCAGCGCCGCGGCGGACGACGTGTCGGGCGTGAGCGTGGTGAGCGTGAAGGCGATCGAGACGATGAGCCCCAGCCCCGAGATGAGCGTCCAGATGGCGCCGCCCATGCGGTCGGTCAGGGGCGAGAAGCCGAACCGCGCGACCGCGCCGACCAGCGCGCCCCAGAACACGAACGTGGCGGGGTCGGGCACCGCGTAGCCGGCGACGAGCACCTTGGCGGCCGCGCCCGTCCCCGAGACGATGGCCGCGTTGCCGGACCCGTACAGGTTGGCGGCCAGCAGCGCGAACTGGGCCGACAGCCCCGAGAACGTGCCGAACGTCATGATGTAGAGGATCGTCATGTACCAGGTGTCGGGGTTGTTGAAGATGTCGAACTGCTGGCGGATGTTCGCTTTGATCGGCACCGACTTCAGCAGGAACCAGGCCAGCACCGCCGCCACCACGACGAAGGGCACCCACAGGAGCGCCGCGTTCTGGTAGTAGACGGCCTTGTCGGCCTTGCCCGCGGTCTTCAGTACCTGCGGCGTCCCGATCAGGGCGAAGCCGACGAGCAGCGGCGTCAGCAGCTGGACGATCGACACGCCCAGGTTGCCCAGCCCGGCCTGCAGGCCGAGCGCGGTGCCGGAGAGGCGCCGCGGGAAGAAGTACGACGTCGAGGGCATGAAGCCGGAGAACGCACCCCCGCCGATGCCGGCGAGGAAGGCGAGGGCCATCAGCGCGGCGTACGGCGTGGCGGGGTTCTGGATCGCGAGCCCCCAGCCGATGAGCGGCACGACCAGCAGGGACGTCGTGAGCGCGACCAGCTTCCGGGTGCCCATGATGGGCGGCAGGATCATCCACAGGACGCGCAGCGCGCCGCCCGAGAGGCCGGGCATGGCGGCCATCCAGTAGAGCTGGTCCTTGGTGAAGGTGAACCCGATCGCGTTCAGCTTGCCGATCAGCGCGCTCGGCAGGAACCACGCGATGAAGCACATCGTCAGGGCGAACGTCGTGAGCGAGAGGGTGCGCCAGGCGAGCCCCGAGTTCCAGGACGCCTCGTCCTCGGGGTTCCAGTCCTGCAGCCATTCGCCGCCGGTGCGGCCGGGTTGTGCGGTGGTGGCGGTCATGCGTTGATCTCCTCGAGGGTCTGGGCGGAAACGGGCGAGCGGGGGGCGTCCGGCAGCTCGACGAGATCGCCCAGCTGGGGCGACTGCCGGTGCAGCATGTGGTGGATGGTCAGGTGCATCCAGACCAGGGCCACAGCGACGAACGCGAACAGGATGAAGAAGGCGCTGGACCACAGGCCGGTCGCCTCCTGGGAGTAGGAGAACATCAGCGGCAGGAAGAAGCCGCCGAGGCCACCGAGCATGCCGACGAGGCCGCCGACCGAGCCGACGTTGTCGGGGAAGTACGTCGGGATGTGCTTGTAGACCGCCGCCTTGCCGATGCCCATCGCGCAGCCGAGGACGAACACGGCCCCGACGAACAGCGGGAGGCTCATGTCGTAGTACATCGTCGAGCTCTGCCTGCCGCCGGGCAGGTGCAGCACGATGTGCCCGTTGGGCATCATCAGGACGCCGCAGGCCGCGAGCATCACGAAGAACGTCGCGTACATCGCGCGCCGCGCCCCCCAGCGGTCGCTGAACCAGCCGCCGACCGGCCGCAACAGGGACGCCGGGAAGATGAACGTCGCCGTCAGCAGCGCGGCGGTCTGCAGGTCGAGGCCGAAGACCTTCACGTAGTAGCTCGGCAGGTACGCCGAGAACGCGACGTAGGCGCCGAACACGACGACGTAGTAGAGGCTGAACCGCCACACCCGGATGTCGCTCAGGGGCCGCAGCATCTCCTTGATCGGCTTGGACGAGCCGGGCACGTGGTCGGGGTTCGGCGTCACCAGCAGCAGCGCGATCGCCGTCGCGACCAGCAGGACGGCGTAGATCACCGGGACGAGCCGCCAGCCGCCCCGGATGCCGAAGGCGTACGTCGCGCCCGCCGTGCCGGCGATGATCGCCGGGCCGATGAACTTCGTGACGGACGCCCCCACGTTGCCCGCGCCGAAGACGCCCAGCGCGAAGCCCTTGCGGTGGTCGCTGAACCAGGCCGAGTTCCAGGCGATGCCGACGCTGAAGCTGTTGCCGACGAACCCGACGAAGAAGGCGAGCAGCAGCAGCATCGGGTAGCTGTTCGCGAACGACACCGCGACGGACGCCACCGCGCCGCTCAGCAGCAGGAACAGCATCACCTTCCGGCCGCCGATGCGGTCGGCGAGCATGCCGGCGGGTAGGCGCCACATCGAGCCGTTCAGGACGGCGAGCGAGGTGATCCAGAACAGCTGGGGGTTGGTGAGCCCGAACTCCTTCTGGATGGGCACCCCGAGGATGCCGAACATCAGCCACACGGCGAACATCAGGGTGAAACCGATGGTGGAGACGGTCAGCACGCGGCCGGAACCGGGCAGTTCGTGGTGGGCTGGGGCGGCCTTCATGGGCGTCCTTATTTAGCGGAATCTACTCGTCTAATCTCTGAGAGCCGAGATTACACCGAGGCCACCGGGCCCGCGCAAGAACCGGCAGATCTCCGGACACTCGCGCGCGAGCCGCCCATTTCCCCCGGCCGAGGCAAACCTCGACCGTCCGTGACAAGGGGGACGCCGGTCGCCTATGCTGCCGACAGCGATCATTTAAATGAGCCTCAACGAAGGAGGGCCGCGCCGCGATGACCCCCGACACCACCGGCATGACGCTCCTGGTCTCGCCGGCTCGCCGCGAGATCCTCGAGACCCTGGCCAACCTGCCGGTCGTCGCGACCGTCCACGAGCCGCACACGCGCGGCCAGGGGCTGACGGCGTCCGAGCTGGGCCGCCGAGTGGGGCTGCACTCGACGACGGTCCGCTTCCACGTCGACCAGCTCGTGGCCGCGGGGCTGCTCACGGGGCACGACGTCCGCGTCGGCGTCGGACGCCCCCGGCGCCACTACGCCGTCAACCCCGGACGCCTCGCCGAGCTCGACCGGCCCGACACCTACCGGGTCATCGCGGAACTGCTGGCCCAGTCGATGGCCGACGGCCAGGCGTCCGGCACCCCGCAGAGCGTCGAGGACGCCGCCGCGCAGTGGGTCGAGCAGCACGCGTCCCGCGTCGTCCCGGACGGGCTCGGGCTGGACCCGGCCCAGACCCCCGGGCACTTCCTCGCGAAGATCGGCGCGCTGGTCGACGTGCTGCGCAGCTGGGGCTACGCCACGTCGATCGAGACCAAGGACGCCGGCCAGACCGCCGAGGTCCGCCTGACCGACTGCCCGATCTGGGAGCTGGCCAAGACCAACCCGGCGATCGGCTGCGGCATCCACCGCGGCCTCGTCCGCGCCACCATGACCAAGCTCGGCGAACCCGAGGCCGTCATCGGCCTGACCCCGTTCGTCGAGCCCGGCCTCTGCATCGCCCGCATCACCACCACGCACCCCCTACGCACCCAGGAGGATCGCCCATGACCGACACCCAGCCGCGCACCGACGCCGGAATCGACGGGCCGCTCGCCGACGCGCTCGTCGGCACCCGGCGGTTCTTCACGAAGGCGGAGATCAGCGGCGACAAGCGGGCGATCTTCAACACCGGCGGCGGCAGCGACTGGTTCTATCGCGACCGTTGGGCCTACGACAAGGTCGTTCGCTCCACCCACGGCGTGAACTGCACGGGCTCCTGCTCGTGGAAGGTGTACGTCAAGGACGGCATCATCACGTGGGAGTCCCAGCAGACCGACTACCCGTCGGTCGGGCCCGACAAGCCCGAGTACGAGCCCCGCGGCTGCCCGCGCGGCGCGGCGTTCTCCTGGTACACCTACTCGCCGACCCGCGTCCGCTACCCCTATGTGCGCGGCGTCCTGCTGGAGCTGTACCGGGCGGCGAAGTCCGAGCACGGTGACCCGGTCCTGGCGTGGGCGTCCATCGTGCAGGATCCCGAGAAGGCCAAGCGCTACAAGTCCGCCCGCGGCAAGGGCGGGCTGGTGCGCGCCACCTGGGACGAGGCCGTCGAACTCGTCGCCGCCGCCCACACCTACACGATCAAGCGCTGGGGCCCCGACCGCATCGCGGGCTTCTCCCCCATCCCGGCGATGTCGATGGTGTCGCACGCGTCCGGGGCGCGTTACACGAGCCTCATCGGCGGCTCGATGCTGAGCTTCTACGACTGGTACGCCGACCTTCCTGTCGCGTCCCCGCAGGTGTTCGGCGACCAGACCGACGTGCCGGAGTCCGGCGACTGGTGGGACGCCGGCTACCTGATGATGTGGGGCTCCAACATCCCGCTGACCCGCACCCCGGACGCCCACTGGATGACCGAGGCCCGTTACCGCGGCCAGAAGGTCGTCGTGATGAGCCCCGACTACGCGGAGAACGTCAAGTTCGCCGACGAGTGGCTGCCGGTCGCCCCCGGCACGGACGGCGCCCTGGGCATGGCGATGGGCCACGTCGTGCTCAAGGAGTTCTTCGTCGACCGGACGGTGGCCTACTTCGACGGCTACTGCAAGAAGTTCACCGACCTCCCGTTCCTCGTCACCCTGGACGCCGACGCCGACGGCGTCCATCGCCCCGGGAAGTTCCTGGTCGCGGGCGACTTCGACTGCGCGGAGCACGACGCCGAGAACGCGATGTTCAAGCCCGCGCTCTGGGACGCCACCGCGGACGCCCCCGCGATCCCCGGCGGCACGCTCGGCCACCGCTTCGGCGAGTCGGGCATGGGCAGGTGGAACCTGGAGCTGGGCGACCTCTCCCCGGCCCTGACGCTGGCGTCCCCGGGCGCCGAGGCGCTCGAGATCGCGCTGCCCATCTTCGACAGCCCCGACGGGACGCCGGCGTCCGTGCGCCGCGGCGTCCCCGTTCGGCGGGTGGGCGACCGGATTGTCACCACGGTGTTCGACCTGATGCTGGCCCAGTACGGCGTCGGACGCCCCGGCCTGCCCGGCGCGTGGCCCACCGGCTACGACGACGAGGCCGGCGCCTACACGCCGGCCTGGCAGGAGACGATCACCAACGTCCCGGCCGCGCAGGTCGAGCGGGTCGCACGCGAGTTCGCGGCGAACGCCGAGGAGACCCAGGGCCGGTCGATGATCGTCATGGGGGCGGGCACCAACCACTGGTACCACTCCGACCTGATCTACCGGACGATGCTGATGCTCACCACCATCACCGGTTGCCAGGGCCGCAACGGCGGTGGCTGGGCGCACTACGTGGGCCAGGAGAAGGCGCGTCCGATCACGGGCTGGGCGCAGATGGCGTTCGGGCTCGACTGGGCGCGTCCGCCGCGGCAGATGATCCAGACCGGCTACTGGTACATCAACACCGACCAGTGGCGCTACGACACGTTCGACGCGAGCACCCTCGCGGCCGGCGCCGCGGGCAACGGGCTGTTCGAGGGCAAGTCGACCGCCGACCTGTTCGCCCAGTCGGCGCGCTCGGGCTGGATGCCGACCTACCCCACCTTCGACCGCAACCCGCTGACGCTGGCCGACGAGATCAAAGCGTCCGGGCAGGACGCCGGGGCGTACGTGGCGGCGTCCCTGAAGGACAGGTCGCTGAGGTTCGCCGTCGAGGATCCGGACGCCGAGGAGAACTGGCCGCGCTGCCTGACGCTGTGGCGCGCGAACCTCTTCGGGAACTCGGCCAAGGGCGACGAGTACTTCCTCAAGCACCTGCTCGGCACCGACAACGCGGTGTCGGCCGACGAGACCCCGCCCGAGCAGCGTCCCAAGGACATCGAATGGCGTCCGCAGGCGCCCGAGGGGAAGCTCGACCTGCTGCTGACGCTCGACTTCCGGATGACCAGCTCGACGCTGATGTCGGACGTGATCCTGCCCGCGGCCACGTGGTACGAGAAGCACGACATCAACACCACGGACATGCACCCGTTCATCCACCCGTTCACCCCGGCGATCAACCCGCCGTGGCAGGCCAAGACCGACTGGGAGACCTTCCGGCTGCTGGCCGACAAGCTGTCCGAGTTCGCCTCCACGCACCTCGGCACGCGCACCGACCTGGTCGCCGTGCCGCTGCAGCACGACTCCCCGGACGCGATGGCCAACCCCCACGGCGTCGCGCGGGACTGGAAGTCGGGCGAGGTCGAACCCATCCCCGGCGTCACGATGCCGAAGCTGGTCATGGTCGAGCGCGACTACACGTTGATCGGCGAGAAGTACGGCGCGATCGGGCCGGTGCTCGACAGGCTGGGCACCACCACGAAGGCCGTCACGGTCGACGTGAACTCGGCGATCGACTACCTCAAGGGACGCAACGGCGTCCGGGCCGGCGACGGGGTCGCGGGCGGGCGTCCGAAGCTGGACAACGGCATCCAGGTCGCCGAGACGATCATGGCCCTGGCCGGCACCACCAACGGGCACCTTGCGACGCAGGGCTTCAAGACGCTGGAGAAGCGGACGGGCATCCAGCTCCACGACCTCGCGGCCGAGCACGAGGGCAAGATCATCACGTTCGCCGAGATCGTCGCCCAGCCGACGCCGGTCATCACGTCGCCCGAGTGGTCCGGCTCCGAGCACGGCGGACGCCGCTACTCCCCGTTCACCATCAACGTCGAGCGGAGCAAGCCCTGGCACACCCTCACGGGACGCCAGCACTTCTACCTCGACCACGACTGGATGGCGGCGCTCGGCGAGTGCCTTCCGACCTACCGCGGCCCGCTGAACATGACCCAGCTCTTCGGCGAGACCCCGCTGGGCGAGCAGAACGCGCTGGGCGTCTCGGTGCGCTACCTGACGCCGCACTTCAAGTGGGCGATCCACAGCCAATACCAGGACAACTGGTTCATGCAGCAGCTCTCGCGCGGCGGGCAGCAGATCTGGATGAGCGTCCAGGACGCCGCCAAGATCAGCGTCGCCGACAACGACTGGGTGGAGCTGGTCAACCGCAACGGCGTCGTGAACGCCCGCGCGATCGTGTCGCACCGCATGCCGGAGGGGACGATCTACATGTACCACTCCCAGGATCGCCTGATCGACGTGCCGCTCACCGAGCGCAACGGACGCCGCGGCGGCATCCACAACTCGATGACCCGCATCATGATCAAGCCCAGCCACATCATCGGCGGCTACGCGCAGTTGTCGTTCGCGTTCAACTACCTCGGCCCGACGGGCAACAACCGTGACGAGGTCACGATGATCCGCCGGCGTTCCCAAGACGTCGAGTACTGAGTCGGAAAGGGCGAAGAACATGCGCATCATGGCTCAGATGTCGATGGTGATGAACCTCGACAAGTGCATCGGCTGCCACACCTGCTCGGTGACCTGCAAGCAGGCGTGGACGAACCGGACGGGCACGGAGTACGTCTGGTTCAACAACGTGGAGACCCGGCCGGGGCTGGGTTATCCGCGGACGTATGAGGACCAGGAGACCTGGAAGGGCGGCTGGCAGCTCAAGCGCAACGGACGCCTCGGCCTCCGCGGCGGCGGCCGCCTGCACCGGCTGTCGCAGATCTTCTCCAACCCCAAGATGCCCGGCATCACCGACTACTACGAGCCCTGGACCTACGACTACGAGACGCTCCTCAGCGCACCGGCGCAGAAGAACTTCCCCGTCGCCCGGCCCTACTCGATGCTGTCTGGCAAGCCGATGGCCCCGAAGTGGGGCGCCAACTGGGACGACGACCTCGGCGGCACCTACGCCACCGGCAAGGACGACCCGAACCTCAAGGGCATCACGGACAAGGTGAAGTTCGAGTTCGAGCAGACGTTCATGTTCTACCTGCCGCGGATCTGCGAGCACTGCCTCAACCCGAGCTGTGCGGCGTCCTGCCCGTCGGGCGCGATCTACAAGCGCACCGAGGACGGCATCGTCCTGGTCGACCAGAACCGCTGCCGCGGATGGCGCATGTGCATCTCGGGCTGTCCCTACAAGAAGATCTACTTCAACCACGCCACCGGCAAGGCCGAGAAGTGCACGTTCTGCTACCCGCGGATCGAGGTCGGCATCCCGACCGTGTGCTCCGAGACCTGCGTCGGACGCCTCCGCTACATCGGCCTCATGCTCTACGACGCGGACGCGGTGCTCGCGGCGGCGTCCGCGAAGGACGAACGGCACCTCTACGAGGCACAACTCGGCGTCTTCCTGGACCCGTTCGACCCGGCGATCGCGGCCGAGGCGGAGCGCCAGGGTATTCCCACCGACTGGATCGAGGCCGCCCGGCGCTCGCCGGTGCGGAAGCTGATCATGGACTACCGCGTCGCCCTGCCGCTGCACCCCGAGTACCGGACGATGCCGATGGTCTGGTACATCCCGCCGCTGTCGCCGATCGCGGACGCCCTCCGCGACACCGGCCACGACGCCGAGGACGCCGGCAACCTGTTCGGCGCGATCGACGCCCTGCGCATCCCGATCGAGTACCTGGCCAACCTGTTCACGGCGGGCGACGTGGCGCCGGTGCGCGGCGTCCTCGACAAGCTGGCCGCGATGCGGTCGTACATGCGCGACGTGAACCTCGGACGCCCCGAGCGCGAGGAGATCGCCCGCTCGGTCGGCATGACGGGCGCGCAGGTCAAGGAGATGTTCCGGCTGCTGGCCATCGCCAAGTACGACGAGCGCTACGTCATCCCGACCGCGCACGCCGAGCAGGCGCACGCGCTCGAGGAACTCGCCACCGACTGCCCCGTCGGTGGCCCCGCGCCGGGCGCGTTCGGCACGGGCTCGGGCGGGCCGGTGCCGGTCGCCATCCAGACGCTGCGCGAGACCAAGGCACGGATGCAGGCCGACGACATGTCTCAGGTGCCCGGCTCGGTCAGCTACCTCGAGTGGGACGGCAAGGGCATCCCCGGCAAGGCGTCCGCCGCGGACGTCGCCGAGCGGCCCGGCATCCCCGGCGCGGACGGGGGCGCGCGATGACCCGCGAGACCTCCTTCGTCGGAGGGCTGCTGGGGCTGCGGAGGAAGGCCAAGCCGGCGCTGGCGGCGTCCGACCTGGCGACGGCCTGGCAGTCGGTCTCGCTGCTGCTGGACTACCCCGGGCCGGCGGTCGTCGCGGCCGTCCCGGCGATCGTTGCGGCGTCCGCGGGGCTGCCCGACGGCGTCCGGACGCCGCTGGTGCGGCTCGCGACGCACCTGGCGGCGTCCGATCTGGGACGCCTGCAGTCCGAGTACGTCGCGACGTTCGACCACACCCGGCGCTGCGCGCTGCACCTGACCTACTACGCGTTCGGCGACACCCGGAAGCGCGGCGTGGCGCTGGTGCGGTTCAAGCAGGCGTTCCGCGCGGCGGGGCTCGAGGTGACGGACGCCGAACTGCCCG
>Ga0075152_10001342_pt1 | contig 17675 bp, 12 predicted proteins | sample JI61114C2DNA_FD_70964 | JGI IMG/M metagenome (GOLD analysis project Ga0075152, IMG submission 70964) | Wastewater effluent complex algal communities from Wisconsin, to seasonally profile nutrient transformation and Carbon sequestration -... | ecosystem: Engineered > WWTP > Effluent > Algae...
ATGTAATTACCTGTGTAATTTTATTGCAACAAAGATGCGCTGATTGAAAGCGGGGCAAAAGTAATAACTTCACACTATAATCATTAAAACCTTTTGTATGAAAAATATAATTATACCATGTGCTTTTGCGGTGCTGTTACTAAGCAGTTGCTCCTCTGCCTACAAAGCAACCAGTACACCGGATGATGTGTATTATTCCCCCGCGCCGGATGCAAAAGCAGGTGCAGAAGACAGGTATGATGATTACACCAGCAGCAGCGATGATAATTATTTACGCATGAAAGTGCGCAACCGCTATCAGTGGAACGGTATTGATGATTACAGTTACTGGAACGACAGCAGGTACGATTTTGGTTACAGTTGCTCTCCATCGCGTTCGGTTTTATTAAACCCTTACAACCCTTATTTTGGTTTTGCATACACGCCATGGGGATACTGGAACAACCCGGCTTATACACTCGTTTACTATAAAAACCCGCAGGTTTATTACGGCAATACAGGCAAAACAAATTTAACGGCCTATAGAAATAAAAATTACAACACTAACCGCAATAGTTTTGGCAGCCTTTTTAAACAGTCGTTTGGCAACAATACCACCAATAATTATAACAGCAATAATGCCACAAGAACTTTTAATACCAACACCACACCAAGTAATTCAGCAGGTGGCAGGAGTGGTGGGTTTAACAGTTCGGGCAGCAGTTCCGGCACCAGCAGGCCGCCACGCAAAGGCTAAATCAACCTCGTTATTTTTCGGTTTTTTAATTATAGAACAACATAATTATTTGTTGTTACCAACATTCTTTTATCCAAACTTTTCCGCATGAAGCATTTTTTTATGGTCGCTATTTCGTCAGCTTTACTGGTAACAGTTACAAAAGCACAGTTGCCGGATGATGCGTTGCGCAATGCATGGTTTATACCGGGAGGCACTGCAAGAAATATGGCTATTGGTGGTGCAATGGGTTCTTTGGGCGGGGATATTACAGCCAATAATATTAACCCTGCAGGTATTGGTTTGTATAAAACAAAAGAAGTTGTACTGTCACCTGGTTTTTTACTCAACAATAATAAATTCAGTTATTTGGGTGATGATAATAAAGGAAGCAAGAGTGCAATTGGATATGGAGCAACTGGTATAATTATTGGCTCGCCGCCAAGCAGGAGCAATTGGACGAGTTCTGCTTTTTCTGTATCGGTAAATCAACTGGCTAGTTATAATAATCATACATATTACAAAGGTGTAAACAATTACAGCTCTTACTCCGAACAATACCTTGAAGAGCTTACAAGGGATGGTGCCAGCCCTATTGCTGCAGAACAGAATTATATTTTTGGTTCTTCACTTGCTTACAGAACTTACCTTATTGACAGCTTAAATGCAGGTGGGCAATTTGTTGGATATAAAAGTTTAGTGCCAATTGGTACAGGTGTAATACAGGAACGCGATGAAACTACTAAAGGTGGTTACAACGAAGTTTCTTTTGCATTTGCAGGTAACCAGCAGGATAAACTCTACATAGGTGCCAGTATTAATATACCCATAGTTGGCTACACAAGGGACCTCTGGTATAAAGAAACTGATGTAACTACAAACCCTGATAATAATTTTGAATATTCCCGGTTTAATGAACACTTTACCTCTAACGGAATTGGCATCAACCTTAAGCTGGGTTTAATATATAAACCCACAACAAAAGTAAGGTTAGGCTTTGCACTGCACACCCCATCGTATATTGGCTTTACTGACAGGATACGGGCAGATATGGTTACCAACACAGAAAATTATGCAGGTACAGTTACCTCAAGCAGTGATGAACTGAACAGTGGTAAACCAGGTGAAAGCAATTATTCTTTACTTACCCCCTGGCGTGCAATTGGCAGTATGAGTTTTGTGCTTAATGAAGTGGCTGACACACGTAAACAAAGGGGCTTTGTTACAGCAGATATTGAATATGTAAATTACAGGTCATCGAGATTTTCCACATCGAACAGTGATGATATTACCGGTAAAGATTATTACACTTCACTTAACGAAATTGTAAAAGAATATTACAAAGGCGCAGTCAATTTCAGGGTGGGTGGGGAGTTAAAATTCGATCCCGTTTCTGTACGTATTGGTGGCAGTTACTACGGCAGCCCTTACAGCGACAAGGAGCTGAAAGCCAGCCGCATTATGGCTGCTGCCGGTTTGGGGTACCGCAACCACGGCTTTTTTATTGATCTTACTTATGCGCATACCATAAACAAAGATGTAAGTTTTCCCTACCGTTTAAACGATAAGGCCAATACATTCGCCACCTGGAACAATAACAGGGGCAATGTGTTGCTTACCGTTGGATTTAAAATATAAAAGCACTTCGCCCTGCTGTATTCTGCGTTAGGGATTGAAGTGTTGTAAGCAACCCAAATGAAACATCTTCTTACCATATTGACAATTTGTTTAACAACGGCTTCTTATTCGCAGACCGTTGACGACATCGAGTATTTTATCGCCGTTAAAAATAACAATGACAGCACTTTTAAATATTTTATGTCATTCCTAAATAAGTTTGACTCAACGGATGAATTCAAAAACTTTTTTTGTGAAAAAGCTGCTGAACGAGTTGGAGACTATTATAAATCAAGGAAAGATTATCTAAGAGCAATTGCATATTACGATTCCGCTGACACAAAATATCGGGACAAAGTTCAATTCTGTAGTAATGCTTACTACATAGATTTTATACCCAGACGGTATAAAGTATCACAATGCTATTTAGAATTACAGAAACCCAAAGAAGCATTGTCAACATTGACATCACATATTTTTGACGGACTTGGTAAGGGATATTTTGATAGCACAATGACTGAATATTATTTGACAATACTAAATTTGCTTTATACAAAACAGCAAATTCAAAACGAAATTAAATCATCAGTTGACCAAGCAAATTACAGCATAACCTATCGGTGGACGACCGATAGCACTAAAAAATTTCCGCAAATCAGTTGTAAACTGAACATCTTTGGTTCAGAGTTAGAGTTAGGAGGATTTGAACCAGGTTCTGGGTACGAGCAAAATGGAGAAATCCCTTATTATGCAACAAAACAAGGTTTGATTGAGCAATTCAAATACCTGCCAATTTATGAAAGGCTGGAAAAATTGAGTGGGTATGCTTACAACAGGAGGTTTTCCAAAATGGGGGCGGCGAAAGCCGTGTTTCAACTTTTTGTTTTTTAATTTAGCTTCATATCGGGCAGGACGTTAATAATTTAGCTATGTGCAAACCATCAACTTTTATTTATAAATTTAGCTTCAGTTAGCTGGGCGGACGGAATTCTTTTCCCCCACTTCGGCAAGCCCTGCTCGGAAAGCCCGGACCGGAGCGTAGTGAAACGCAGCCCAGTGAGGATCCCGACATTAAGATCGGGACAGGGATTGCAGCGGAAAGCCCGGCCTGAAGGGAACGCCAAAATTTTACTTTTAAGTATAAGCAACCAGCAACTGTTTGGAAGTTCCCAAACCATCAATACCAAGTTCTACAACATCGCCGGGTTGTAGATAAACAGGCGGTTTCATGCCAAGGCCAACACCGGCAGGTGTACCTGTTGAAATAATATCGCCTGGCAACAAAGTCATAAACATACTTACATAAGAAACCAGGAAAGGGATATTGAAAATAAGGTTTGCTGTGGTGCCATCCTGCATTATTTTACCATTTACAGTTAGCCACAGGCGCAGGTTATGTACATCTGCAATTTCATCTTTTGTTACAAGCCATGGACCGAGTGGCGCAAAAGTATCGCAGCCTTTTCCTTTATCCCATGTACCATTGCGCTCCAGTTGAAAAGCACGTTCGCTTACATCGTTGTGCAAACAATAACCCGCCACATGATCCATTGCATCTTCAACAGTTACATAGCTTGCTTTCTTTTCTATCACTACGGCAAGCTCCACTTCCCAATCGGTTTTTTCAGCATTGCGGGGAATAACAATATTATCGTTGGGCCCGCAAACCGCTGTAGTGGATTTTAAAAATATTACGGGTTCCGGTGGTGTGGCAGCGCCTGTTTCTTTTGCATGGTCTGCATAGTTTAAACCAATGCAAACAATTTTTGATGGCCTTGCCACAGGGCTTGCCAGTACGGCACCTTCCAGTATTGGCTGCAGGTTTTCTTTATTTGCATGCAAATAATCCTGTAGCCTTTTTAAGCCATCTGTTGCAAAAAAATGTTCATTGTAATCTTCGCCAAAATTGTTTGTATCAAACAATTGATCATTAATAACCACGCCAGTACGCTCTTTGTTATTTTCAATGTACCTTATCAGTTTCATAATTAATTTTTATACTGCTGAAGAAAAATATTTTATGTGTTCAGTTTTAAAAAGCCACCATCAATAGGGTAATCGCTGCCTGTTACAAAACCAGCTTCATCGCTGCATAAATACAAAATAAGAAAAGCTATTTCAGCCGGTGTACCCATTCTTCCAATTGGCTGCGATTTTGATAATTTTTCAAACATTTCCTGTTCCTTTCCGGGATAATTTTTTGCAAGGAAATTATCTACAAAAGGTGTGTGTATCCTGCCGGGCGAAATACAGTTGCAGCGAATATTATCCTGTATATAATCTTTGGCGGTACTCATCGTCATGGCGTATAATGCGCCCTTGCTCATAGAGTAAGCGAACCTGTCTGAAAGCCCTGCTATTGCTGCAACAGAGCTCATATTAAGAATTACGCCGCCGTGGTTTTGTTTCATTAAAGGAATGGCTGCAAACAGGCAGTTGTACACACCTTTTACATTTACATTAAATATACGCTCGAAGTCGGCTTCGCTGGTATTATCAGCTTTGCCAATATGCGATATGCCTGCGCTGTTTACAAGTATATCAACCTTACTTATTTGCGTAAACATATTAACCACAACCTGCTGCTTTGTTACATCGCACACATGCGGAAAAGCTGCACCACCGGCCTGTATAATTTCGTGGGCGGTTTGGTTGGCATTTTCTTCGCTTATATCCACCACATGCACGGCAGCACCCTGCTTTGCAAAGAGCATACAAACAGCCTTGCCAATACCGCTGCCGCCACCTGTAATTACTGCATTTTTATTTGTAAGATTGAACATGTTGTTTTATTTTTTATGAGCCAGGCATTTAGTTTTTTATGGCATCTGCTGTTGCGTCGCACTCTTGTACTTTGGGAATGTGAAGCGGCAGCCGCGAATCGTAAATCGCAAGTTGTACGTTATTGTTTCTATGAACGATGAACTATCAACCATCCGGCATAAAATTACAATGAAAATATTTTCTCCATCAACACCCATTTTTCCCCTGGCTTTGAAAAGGGTAATGGTTGCTGGTAATTCCACATTAGCTGCTCCCATTCCTGTACTTTTTCATTAGCTTCATCTGCGGCGGCTTTTTGTTCAAAAGAAAAATCATCTGTTGTTTGCATTATCATAAAAAGGCGGTTGCCTGTACGATAAATTTCCATGCTGATAATACCCGATGATGTAATGCTTTCCAAAATTTCGGGCCAAACCTGTTTATGCCATGTTTCGTATTCGGCTATAAGTGCTGCATCATTTTTAAGGTCTGTGGCAAGACAATATTTTTTCATTTAACTGGTTTGTTATTTAATCGTTAAGGTAATCTTTTGCGTTGTCTCACAAAGCTATGCTGTACAAGAGTGCCCCGAAACCAGTTCGGGGTAAACTGTGCAAGGAACGATAAAAAAAAGAACTGGTGCCGGGCCAAAAAAAATTCCTGACTGTATTTTTCTTATGCATCAGGGTTTGCGGAATATTACCGTAAAACGGTTTATATTATCATTGATCACACTGTAGTTTACAGTGCCTAAATGTAACTCCACAATTCTTTTTACTATTGATAAGCCAAGGCCAAAACCTTTTTGTTTGTGTGAATTTTCGCCCCTGTAAAAAGAGAGGAACAGGCGCTCCGCATCATCTGGCTTTATTGTTTGCCCATCGTTATCGAAACGCAGTTCTATTGCATTGCTGCGTGTTTCCATAGTGATGGTAACCTGTTTATTATCTGAATATTTATATGCATTTTTTATAAGGTTGCGCAGGGCGGAACGCAACAGGGCTTCGTTGCCATGCATACAGAGATATAGTTCGTTTTCGGGTTGGTTTATAAAATTGAAATTGATTGCTATACCGGGAATTGTTTTTTGTGATTCGCCTATTGAATCATAAACAAGTTCATCAATCCTTACAAGCGGCCAGTTGGGTGAATAGTTGACATTCTCGTATTGTGAAAGCAGTAAAAGGGAGTTGGTAAGGCCGATCATTTCCTGCTGGTCTTCCTTTAAAGATTCGAGTACTTTTTTTGCTTCTGTGGCTGATAACTCTTTTCGCAGTGCCGATTCTGTTTGTGCCATCATTGTTGCCAGCGGCGTTCTCAGTTCATGTGAGGCATGGTGCACAAAATTCTTTTGTAACTGGAAAGCCTTCTCCAGCCTGTCGAGCATATTATTAAAATTAGAGGCTATTTGCACAATCTCATTGCTGCGCACATTTCCTTTTCCAATATTTACCCTCTGGGTTAAATTGTTTTCGGTTATGCGCCGCATTTGCACACTTAAATTAACCAATGGGCGTGTAACAGTAATTACATAAAGCAACGCAAAAAGCCCGATAATAAGGATACTGCCCGCAGCTACAAAAACCATAATAACCCTTAATGCTAAAAGCCTTGCAAGGCCATACTTATCGTAGCCTGTGGCAATTGCATACCCTTTATGGCCCTGCCTGTTAATATACAAACCAACACCCTGGTAACGGCCAACGGGAAAATCAGATTCGCCAAGTTCCCTGATTGTCTGGAGTTGATTGGTGTCAACTTTAAAACTTAACTGTTCCGGGGCAGAAGCGATTAAATGGTATGCACTGTCGAGCAGGAATGATTGAAAATTAATAGGTGATCCAGGCAGGTAATAATCTAGTTTTTTTAATACTGTGCTGTCAGTGTCGGTAATATTATAATACTCTTTGTATTCATTATAAGCATGTGCCCATAAACGTTTATTAAATTCCTGCTCCCTTGTACGTGCATATAAAGTATAAATGATAAAAAGAGAACATAGCAGGATGATGGATATCACCATTGTAAGTATAAGTACAAACCTGATCCTGACACTCATGACAGCGGAGCCTCCCTGACATAATAACCAAACCCAGGTTTGGTATGGATAAGTTTTGTTTCAAACGGCTTGTCAATTTTATTGCGGAGGAAGCTTATATAAACTTCTATAGTATTGGTGCCTGTATCAAAACTGAGATCCCATACCTTTTGCATGATCTCCTGTTTGGGTATTACTTTTCCTTTATTGCGGCAAAGCATTACCAGCAGGGCAAATTCTTTTGCGGTAAGGTTTATATTCTTCCCACTGCGGTTAACTGTTTTGTTGTTCATGTCAATGGTAAGGTCAGCAACAATAATCTTATCCGTTTCCACTGCACCGCTTTCGGCCCTTTTAAGAAAAACCTTAATACGTGCAAAAAGCTCATCAAAATGAAACGGCTTTACCATATAATCATCGGCACCTAAATTAAATGCATCAACCTTGTCCTGTATTTCGCCAAGTGCAGTTAGCATTATTATAGGCACTTTACTGTTTTGCTGCCTGAATTCTTTGCACAGGGCCAATCCATTTTTGTAGGGAAGGTTAATATCAAGCAGGATAACGGAATACTGGTGCTGGTTAAATAACCGTTCAGCAACAGATCCATCATAAGCAACATCGGCCTGGTAACCCTGCCGCGAAAGCTCTTCCTGAATAACCTGACCAAGTTTTGGTTCATCTTCCGCAATTAATATCCTGTAGTTGTTTTCCATATCTTCAATAAAAATTCACAGTACAAATTATGAAAATTTTCTTATTAACCATTGCTGTTATAATATATGCACAAAGCTTTTCTCAAAATCATCAAACCATTTTTGAAAAAAGTGCCGGTTTGGAAACTGCAACTTACACTGAATGCATGGGTTTTTATACTTCACTTGATGCAAGGTATAGTACAATTACCATAAAAAAATTTGATACAACAGATGCCGGTTACCCTTTGCACCTGGTACTCTTCAGTGCAAACAAAAATTTTAACCCGCAAGAATTGCACCAACAAAACAAAATCATCATACTGGTTAATAACGGCATTCACCCCGGCGAGCCAGATGGCATTGATGCAAGTATGCTGTTTATACGGGATATTGCTGGGGGTAAAATTATAGCACCAAACAATATTGTGTTTGCAGTAGTACCGGTTTATAATATTGGCGGCAGCCTTAACCGCAATAGTTTTTCAAGGGTAAACCAGGATGGGCCGGTTAGTTATGGCTTTCGTGGAAATGCCCAGAACCTTGACCTGAACAGGGATTTTATAAAGGCAGATTCAAAAGAGGCAAGGTCATTAGAAAAGATTTTCCAGTGGCTCAATCCCGATATTTTTATTGATAACCATGTAAGCGATGGAGCCGATTACCAGCATACCATGACCTTGCTTACCACACAGCACAATAAACTGGGTGGCGAAATTGGAGTATTTCTGCACGATGTTTTCGAGCCTTCCCTCTACAAAAGCATGAAAGAAAAAAACTGGGATATATGCCCCTATGTAAATTTTGAAGAGGCAAACCCAAGTGTGGGCTGGGAGGCTTTTTACGACCCGCCCCGCTACAGCAGCGGCTATGCCAGCCTTTTTCAAACAATTGCATTTGTTCCTGAAACCCACATGCTGAAACCTTTTGCAGACAGGGTGCACAGCACTTATGCATTTATGCAGTCGGTTATGGATAAAGCTTCTTTGTATGCTGCTGATATTATAAGTAAAAGAAGAGCGTCTATCGAAACTGTAAAGCAGCAGAAAAAAATTACATTAAGCTGGAAAGTGGATACCACGCAGCACGAACTGATTAATTTTAAAGGCTACGCAGCCGCAACTAAAAACAGTGATGTTACAGGTATGCCGCGGCTGTTTTACGATCATACAAAGCCTTATGAAAAAGAAGTGAAATTCTTTAATACCTTTTTACCCGCAGCAACAGTTGAAAAACCAATTGCGTATATTATTCCACAGGGCTGGCATAATGTTACAGAACTGCTGAAACTAAATGGCGTGCAATTAAAACAGATAAAACACGATACCACCATACAGGTTCAATATTATCATATTGATGATTATAAAAGCTATACAAAGCCTTACGAAAAACACCATTGCAATTACGATATAAAACTTACCGCACAAACAGGCAGCATCCATTTTCTTACAGGCGATTATATTGTTTACACAGGGCAGCGGGCCGACAGGTATATTGTAGAAACCCTGGAACCGCTTGGCGATGACAGCTTTTTTAAATGGAATTTTTTCGATGCCGTTTTGCAGCAGAAAGAAGGCTACAGCGATTACCGCTGGGAAGATGCGGCTGCTGCATATTTACAGCAGCACCCGCAATTAAAACAGCAACTGGAAGAGAAGAAAAAAAGCGATACAGCATTTGCCGCATCAGCAAATGCACAGTTAGATTTTGTTTACAAACATTCGCCTTATTATGAACCTGCGCATTTGCGGTACCCGGTTTACAGGTTGGTGAAATAAAGGGCAATTTATTTTACATCCTTAATCATATCCCACATTAACCTCGCCACCATTTCATTACCTGCATCGCTTAAATGCACGCCATCTGTGGTAAGCAAACCCTTGTCTGCATTGGCAGTATTATTGGCTACTTCATAATCCATAAAAGCTTTGCGCAAATCAACCAATGGTATATTAAGATCAGCCGTCATACTGCGTATAATATTCGAATATTTATTAAGGTCGCCATCCAGTTCGTTGCTGTAATCTTTTCTTTCGCCAATAGCCGCCGGCGTGCATACAATTACTTTAGCGCCACTTGCCTGCAGTTTTAAAATAATGGCGCGGTAAAACTTTTCAAATTTATCCGCATCCGTTCCCGTGCCATACATTTTTTTGTGCCATACATCGTTTACACCCACATATGCCACCACAATATCCGGCGATTTACTAAGTACATCTTCCTCCATTCTAAGGTAGAGGTCGTACACTTTATTGCCACCAATACCGGCGCCCATAAATTCGTAATTATTAATACCCTGCTGCTCCAGCATATTGCGCAGCATGGTAATATAACCTTTGGGCTGCACGCCGGCCTGTGTAATGGAATCGCCAAAGAAAACCACTTTCTTTTTGCCACTCTTATCAGAAATAAAAGATATAAAAACCAATGCGCCAATAAATACAAGTACAAGAATAAGTTTACTGTTCATACATAAAATTTTAAAGCTGTAACAAAGTGAAAGTTAACGTATAAATACAAATGGTTTTAAAATTGATTGCATGTAAAAATGATTGTATAAAAAGGTAATATAGTACCAACTAATCTTTTCATGGCATCTTTGTTGCGTCGCAATCACTTTGTCTGTATATTTTCAATTGGGCTTTGGTGTCACTGTTTACAGTTCTTATTTACGGTGAAGTTGTACGCACCATGCTGCATAATGAGCAGGCCACCCGCAATACTGCAGGATGCTGTATTTATTGTTGAATAAAGTTATTAGCGCACAAGTGAGTTCCGATGAATTGGAAATTTGATAACACAACAACCGATGCCATTTTCCCTGTTGCCGGGCTCAATAAAAAATCTGGCAAATTCTAAAACAAGCTAAATCCTAACTATCGTTTGCATGGATTTATTGCTTTAAACCACCGTTTTATCAATAAAATTCAAGCATATAGCTTATTATTTGAAAAGCATCAATAAAATTTACAATTTCCTTCGTAATTTTAGCCGATTGCCTGCCGTTATTTTTATAATTTTTAAGCGAACTGTGTATGAATGAAAAAAACAGTAAGGCAGGGTTGTACGATCCTTCCTTTGAGCATGATGCCTGTGGCATTGGTTTCGTTGCCAATATAAAAGGCAATAAAAGCCATAAGAATATCTCTGATGCACTTACCGTTCTGGAGAATATGGAACACCGCGGTGCCTGTGGCTGCGAAAATAATTCCGGAGATGGCGCTGGTATTATGATTCAGTTGCCCCACGAATTCTTCTTCGATGAATGTATTAAACTGGGCGTTCACCTTCCTGCTTTTGGTAAGTATGCGGTGGGTATGGTTTTCTTTCCACGCGAAATACGTTTGCGCGAAGAATGCCGGGAAATATTTAACCGCTGTGCAGAAAAACTTGGCCTTGAGGTTTTGGCTTACCGGAAAGTGCCTGTAAACCCCACAAACATAGGCCCCACAGCACTTTCAGTAGAGCCGGAAATTGAGCAGGTATTTATTACCTGCCCCGATCATATCAATAACCCGCAGGAATTTGAGCGCAAATTATTTGTGCTGCGCAACTATGCAACACATACCATTATTAATACAGTAAAGAAAGATGCAATCGGTTTTTATCTTGCATCACTTTCATACAAAACGGTCATTTATAAGGGACAGCTTACAAGCACACAGGTAAGAGGCTATTTCCCTGATCTTGAGAATAAGCGGGTGGTATCTGCATTTGGTTTGGTACACTCCCGTTTTGCAACCAATACTTTTCCTTCGTGGAAACTGGCGCAGCCTTTTCGTTTTATTGCACACAATGGTGAGATCAATACACTCCAGGGAAACCTTAACTGGTTAAAAACCGGTGAACATGGTTTTACTTCACCATTCTTTAGTAAAGAAGAAATGGAAATGGTACTGCCCATTGTTACAGGCATGCAAAGTGATTCTGCCTGTCTTGATAATATGATTGAACTGCTTGCAATGACAGGCCGTTCATTGCCGCATGTAATGATGATGCTGATACCAGAAGCATGGGATGGCAACGAGCAGATGGATCCGGTAAAAAAAGCTTTCTACGAATACCATGCATCCATGATGGAGCCATGGGATGGTCCCGCATCTATCTCTTTTACAGATGGAAAAATCATTGGCGCAACGCTCGACAGAAATGGCCTTCGGCCATCGCGTTATTGTGTTACAACAGATGACCGTGTTATCATGGCTTCTGAAACAGGCGTGCTTCCGGTTGATCCATCTATGATAAAAGAAAAAGGACGTCTGCAGCCAGGTAAAATGTTTGTGGTTGATATGGAGCAGGGGCGTATTATCAGCGATGATGAACTGAAGCAAACGATCTGCTCGCAAAAACCTTATGCTGAATGGCTGAATAAATATAAAATACGTTTGGAAGAATTACCCGAACCAAGGGTAATGTTTACGCACCTGGAAACAGAACAAATATTTAAATATCATAAAACTTTTGGCTATAGTACAGAAGATCTTGAAACAATCATTGCCCCGATGGCAGCCGATGGCAAAGAACCTATTGGTTCAATGGGTACGGATGTTCCGCTGGCAATACTAAGCGATCAGCCACAGCATTTAAGTGCTTATTTTAAACAGCTTTTTGCACAGGTTACCAATCCGCCAATTGATCCGATACGTGAAAAAATGGTGATGTCCCTTGCAACATTCCTTGGCAACAATGGTAACCTGTTGAATGAAGATCCATTGGCTTGTCATTCAGTTGCACTGAAACACCCGGTTTTAAATAACCATGAACTTGAACAGATAAGAAGTATTGATACTGGTATTTTTCAGGCCAAAACATTGCAGACTTATTTTCGTGCAGATGGTAAACCCGGCTCTCTTAAAAAAGGCCTGGAACGTTTATGCCGTTATGCAGAAGATGCGGCTAATGATGGCTTTGAAGTATTAATACTTTGCGACCGTGCTGTTGACAGTGATCATGCTGCTATGCCTTCATTACTTGCTACTGCCGCAGTGCATCACCATTTAATAAGAAAAGGTTTACGCGGACAGGTTGGTATTGTTGTGGAAGCTGGCGATGTTTGGGAAGTGCATCACTTCGCCAGTTTAATTGCATTTGGTGCTACAGCCATTAATCCTTACCTCGCTTTATCTTCTATAAGGGATATGAAGATCAGCGAAAGATTAGATACCGGACTTGATGCCGAGCAACTGAAAAAGAATTATATAAAAGCAGTGTGTGATGGTTTGTTGAAAGTGTTTTCTAAAATGGGTATTTCCACTTTGCAGTCTTACCAGGGCGCACAGATTATGGAGATCATTGGCCTGAACAAAGAAGTTGTTGATAAATATTTCACAGGCGCTACATCCCGCATACAAGGCATGGGGCTTGATGAAATTGCCCGTGAGACTTTGATAAAACACTACTTCGCTTTTAATAAAAAAGAAATACCTGTTGAGCGTTTGCATGTGGGCGGTTTATATCAATGGAAACGTAAAGGTGAGTTTCATTTATTTAACCCGCAAACCATTCACCTGCTGCAGTATGCTACAAAGATGAACGATTATACAACTTTTAAAAAGTATTCTAAAGTTGTAAATGAGCAAAGTGAAAAGGCATGCACTTTAAGAAGTCTTTTAAAATTCAAACGCAACCGCGAGCCTATATCTATTGACGAGGTAGAACCAGCCGAAAGTATTTATAAACGCTTTGCAACAGGCGCTATGAGCTTTGGCTCCATTTCCTGGGAAGCACATACAACACTGGCTATTGCCATGAACCGGCTTGGTGGAAAAAGCAATACCGGTGAAGGCGGTGAAGATGAAATACGCTACAAGCCACTTGCAAATGGCGACAGTATGCGTTCTGCAATCAAACAGGTTGCATCTGCACGTTTTGGTGTTACCAGCTATTATTTAACGGAAGCCAATGAGCTCCAGATAAAAATGGCCCAGGGCGCAAAGCCCGGTGAAGGCGGACAGTTGCCCGGTTTTAAAGTGGATGACTGGATCGGTAGAACACGTCACTCAACGCCGGGTGTTGGTTTAATTTCACCGCCGCCGCACCATGACATTTATTCTATTGAAGACCTTGCACAATTAATATTCGATCTTAAGAATGCAAACCGTGCTGCACGCATCAATGTAAAGCTTGTTTCCAAAGCGGGTGTTGGTACAATTGCCGCAGGTGTTGCAAAAGCAAAAGCTGATGTAATCCTTATTGCAGGCCACGATGGCGGCACAGGCGCATCACCTATCAGTTCTATTAAACATGCTGGTTTGCCATGGGAGCTGGGCTTAGCAGAAACCCATCAAACACTGGTGAAAAACAAATTGCGCAGCCGTGTAGTTGTGCAAACTGATGGCCAGTTAAAAACAGGCCGTGATGTAGCTATTGCAGCATTACTTGGTGCCGAGGAATGGGGTGTTGCAACAGCGGCATTGGTTGTTGAAGGCTGCATTATGATGCGCAAATGCCATTTAAATACCTGCCCTGTTGGTGTGGCTACACAAGACCCTGAACTGCGCAAACGCTTTACAGGCGATGCAGAGCATGTAATTAATTTCTTCAAATTTATTACGCAGGAACTGCGCGAAATAATGGCCGAGCTTGGTTTTAAAAGCATCAACGAAATGGTTGGCCAGGTTGATTGCCTTGAAGCACGTGAAGATGTTACGCATTGGAAATACAGTAAGCTCGATCTGTCTCCAATACTTTATAAAGAACCTGCATCTGAACACACAGGTTTGTACAACCAGGAAGAACAGGATCATGGTATGGCAGATCTGCTCGACTGGAAATTGCTGAAAGCCGCTCAGCCTGCTTTACAATCTTTTGAAAAAGTAACAGCTTCTTTTGCAATCAAAAATACCGACCGGACTGCGGGCACTATTCTTAGTAACGAAATTTCAAAAATTTATAAAGCGGAAGGTTTGCCCGAAGATAGCATTCACTTCAAATTCAATGGTACCGCGGGTCAGAGCTTTGGTGCATTCAACACAAAGGGCGTTACGCTTGAACTGGAAGGCGATGCAAATGACTATTTTGGTAAAGGTTTAAGCGGTGCAAAACTGGTAATATATCCTTTTAAGCAATCAACGTTTGTGCCCGAAGAAAATATCATTATTGGTAACGTTGCTTTTTATGGGGCAACTGCTGGTGAAGCATTTATCCGTGGTAAAGCAGGTGAGCGTTTTTGTGTACGTAACTCCGGTGCAAAGGTTGTTGTGGAAGGTGTTGGCGATCATGGTTGCGAGTATATGACGGGCGGCGTTGCAGTTATCCTCGGAGCTACGGGCAGAAACTTTGCTGCAGGTATGAGCGGCGGTATTGCATACATCTACGACACGCAAAATAATTTTGCATCGCTCTGCAATAAGGAGATGGTTGACCTTGATCCGCTGGATGGGGAAGACGCAGATGTATTGAATGAAATGGTGCAAAAACATTTTGATTATACAGGAAGTACGGTTGCACAATTTGTTCTCGCAGATTTTGAGAACCAGTTGAAAAATTTTATAAAAGTGTTTCCAAAAGATTATAAAAAAGTTTTGCAGCAGAAGAAGGTTTCTGTGGCAGCCGGCAAATAGTTCTTTGGGCATCGCCTGTTGTGTCACTCACTTGTACGGTTGGAACAGTGAGCAGCAGCCGTTCCAAAAGTTCACAAGTTTCAACGTTCACGGGTTCTTTAAGTGTAACAACTTATTAATCTTGCAAACTTTATTAAGTTTCAAAAAACGGGAACTTCGTGAACACGTGAACCACTGCTGCTCAACGCTCCCAAAGTACAAGAGTGCGACGCAAGGAACGATCAGAAAAGAACCTTAGCCGGGTTCATAAAAGTGTATTTTAAAAACTTATAACTTAAAACTTATAGCGTAACATGGGTAAACCAACAGGATTTTTAGAGTTTACAAGAGAGTTGCCTGGCAAGCGGCCGGTGAGTGAGCGTAAGCAGGATTATAAAGAATTTGTGGAACGCTACAGTGATGAAAATTTAAATCACCAGGCTGCACGTTGCATGGATTGCGGCATTCCCTTTTGTCATAATGGTTGCCCGCTGGGGAATGTAATTCCGGAGTTCAATGATGCGGTATATCGTAAGAGCTGGAAAGAAGCGTACGACATTTTAAACTCCACCAATAACTTCCCGGAATTTACCGGGCGCATTTGTCCGGCACCGTGCGAAAGTGCATGTGTGCTGGGTATTAACCAGCCGGCAATAACCATTGAAGAAATTGAAAAGCATATTATTGAAATTGCTTTTGATAAAGGTTTTGTAAAAGCACGCAAACCCAATATGCGCAGCGGTAAAAAGATTGCTGTTGTGGGCTCGGGTCCTGCTGGCCTTGCTGCTGCTGCACAATTGAATTATGCTGGCCATACCGTTACCGTGTTTGAACGGGATGACGCACCGGGTGGTTTATTACGCTATGGCATACCCGATTTTAAAATGGAAAAATGGGTAATTGACAGGCGTATTGCATTAATGGAAGAAGAAGGTATTGTGTTTAAATGCAATGCAAATGTTGGTGTAAATGTAAGTGTGAATGATTTACTCAGGGAGTATCATACAATAATACTTGCAGGTGGTTCTACTACTGCAAGGGATCTCTACATTCCAGGAAGGGAATTGAATGGAGTACACTTTGCCATGGATTTTTTAAAGCAGCAAAACAAACGTGTGGCAGGTAAAGACCCGCTGGCAAATGCACATATTGAAAGCAATATTCTTACCGCTGAAGTGAAAGCCACAGGAAAAAATGTTGTGGTTATTGGTGGTGGCGATACAGGCAGCGATTGCGTAGGAACTTCTAACCGTCATGGCGCTGCGGCAATTACACAATTTGAATTATTACCAGAGCCTCCTGCAAGCCGCACACCGTTTATGCCATGGCCTACTTACCCGATGACGATGAAGGTAACCTCATCGCATGAAGAAGGTTGCGACCGTGGTTTTTCCATTGGCACCAAAGCTTTTATTGGCGACGAGGCGGGCAACTTAAAAGCTTTAAAGATTGTTGACCTGGAATGGAAAATAACGGAAGATGGAAGGCCGGCAAGCTTTGTAGAAAAAGAAGGTAGTGAAAGAGAAATTCCGTGTGAGCTTGCATTGCTCGCCATGGGTTTTGTGCACCCGCAACATGTGGGTATGATTGAAGAATTAGGTGTGGAACTGAACACGCGTGGCAATGTAAAAGCGGATGAAAAATTGTATCAGACAAACATCTCTAAAATATTTTCCTGCGGGGATATGCGGCGCGGACAATCCTTGGTTGTTTGGGCAATTAGTGAAGGCCGCGAGTGTGCAAGAAAGGCTGATGAATTTTTAATGGGCTATTCTTTATTAGAAAGTAAGGATGAAAGTTTTGCTGTGCACCAGCCATTGAAACCGATAGGGATTTAATGAGCTGTAATTAATATAAAAGCCTTTGAGTTTTTTTTAAATTCAAAGGCTTTTTATTTTCGATTCAATCAAACAAACTTTTCTGTTTAATAACTTTTGGTTCAGGGTTTTCTATAAACTTTGGCTTTATTAAATTCAACCCGCAGGCAACATTCATTTTATCAACAAGGTACACCGTTAACTCAGGCGAAGTGGCTTCATCGTGCATGTGCATGAAAAAGTAGAGTTCTTCCAAACCCTTATCCAGCCAGTATTTCATGCGGTCAATCCAAACATCTGTTCTGGTATAATCTGTTGGGTGCAGGCTGTTGCCCACATAACGTATAAATGCTTTTGGGATGGTAAGATTCATATGTGCGCAATCTCTCCTGCCTGCGGTATCGGTAATCACGATACCCATATTCATTTCTTTAAGTGTATTCAATAATTCACTCAGTATGGCCTCTTTTGAAAACCAATCAGGGTGTC
>Ga0075152_10001344_pt1 | contig 17671 bp, 11 predicted proteins | sample JI61114C2DNA_FD_70964 | JGI IMG/M metagenome (GOLD analysis project Ga0075152, IMG submission 70964) | Wastewater effluent complex algal communities from Wisconsin, to seasonally profile nutrient transformation and Carbon sequestration -... | ecosystem: Engineered > WWTP > Effluent > Algae...
CCCAGGTAGTGGAGGCAGTTGCCCGGTTACAAAAACGATCAATGTTCCACCGGATGGATACCAGTTTTCTATTACGCCACCCTGTATGGTGAGCAATTGTAACCTGAGTAGTTTCAGCATCCCGCTTAGCCAGGCTGCTTTAAGTATTCCCTGCGCTGCTACGTTGCAATGGTATTTTAAACCGGTAGGCAACCCGAATTTTTCTCCCATATTTGGTGCAACAAGCGCTAATTATAATGCAACCCAGTTGGGATGTTACAGATGTGTGGCCACCTGTGCCAATGGCTGCAATATCACTTCCAATACGATCTGTATCCCCGACGATATTTATTTCTGTTGTACTACACCGGCCTGCAGTGCAGTAACCTTTGGTCTCGATTATAATTATTCAGGATGTAATCCAACGGTTTTCTCGGCCTTTTATACCGGAACCGGTTCGCCAACTGGCGGCTTCAAAGTGAATTATTGTTATGGAGACGGAACTTCGGAACTCCTGCCTTCTTTAACGGCACAGCATCAATATGGCGCAGCGGGTCAATACACTGCCTGTATATCACAAAAAACACTGGTGTTTAATACGTCCTCCGGATTAAATGATACCTGTTGTATATCCGTCTGCAAAACAGTAGACGTGCCGGTGGTGGCTGGCATCAGCGCCAGTTATAATTGTAATACGGGCATTTTGTCTATGACCGATGCATCCACTTATTATCCAACGATCGCAGGTGCAACCTATAGCTGGTCGATCACGGGCGGCACATACACGGGAACGTTAGGTGCAACCACCAGTGAAAGTGTAACTCCTACGAGCAGTGGGTTATTTATTATTACGTTGAGTGTTACAAAGGGAACCTGCACGTCCACTACATCGGCGCCGGTTACGGTAACGATCGCCAATGCAAACTTTACGATCAATCCCAATCCAACCTGCAGTAAAGACATTACCTATTTCGTTACAGCTCCGGGATATGCCAGTTATGACTGGCAATTCGGCGACGGATCTTATTCATTTGCTCCGCCGGCTGCAACACCACAACATCAATACACGAATGCAACGAATGCACCCATAAGTTTCCCGGCTACTTTAACCGTTACTACAATAGATGGTTGTACAGCCACCCAAACACAGATCGTTACCGTGCATCCAAAACCGATCGTAACGGTAACGCCTAACCCCGCTACGATCTGCAGGGGAGGTTCTGTATTGTTAACTGCCAATATCAATCCGAACGGTAACACGATGTGCAGCAGTTACATTTATCAATGGAAGAAGGATGGCGTAAATATTTCGGGTGCCAACAGTGTTACTTATGCGGCAACTGATTTTGGTTTGTACAGCGTATTTGTATCCGGTGCCACTCCTTCCTGCAATTGTACCATGTTGTCTGATACCGCCGTGGTTAAATTCTATCCCGATCCGATCGCTGACATTGAAACCAGTTCAACTGTTTGCTTTGATCCGGCTGCCAACCCATGGAGTTTTAATATGAGTGCTGCAAATTTTGTTGGATATACATATAACTGGAGCAGTAGTATCGGTGGCATCAGCTTTTCACCAAACGGAACCAGTTCCAACTTTACAACTGTTACCGGAACCCTGGTTAACAACACCAATTTTGTAATCTATTTACAGGTAGTGGATGCAAACGGTTGTGTAGCATACGACAGCTTATGTATCTATACTTATAAATTTCCTTCAGTGGCCATCAATGCCAGTGGAACTTTGTGTGCTAATTCATTGAACACGATCGGGGTGATATCGCCGCTCATTACCAATAATTATACCTGGAATACAGGAGCATTCGGGCCAGTCATCAATACCACGGTTGCAGGTATTTATTTTGCCACCGCAACCAACCTGCTCACGGGTTGCAGCGCCATGAGCAATGCGATCAACATAAATCCTGCGCCTAGTCTTGAATTATTTCCTATCGGTTGTGATACGATCTGTACCGATACCAACATTACCATTCCTTTGGCCCAATTGCCCAACCTCAGCAATTATTTTGTGCAATGGTTCGATGGCATTAAACCTGCCGGTACCCTGATCTATTCGGGTAGTGGAGCCATCACGATACCGGGAAATTTCCTGAGCCTTGGTTTACATCATCTATGGACCACCGTTAGTTTTCCGAATGGTTGTGAAGACAGTAGCGGTGTTTTTGATGTGTTCGTAAAAAATTGTTGTAATTGCGTGGGCAGCAGCTGGGCTTTCAGGCAGTATAGTATAGATAGCGGAGCCACATACCAGAACTGGGCATGCGGGCAGGAAGAGATCGGCATCGGGTGCAGTCCACTGATCATAAATGCAGCCTACAATTGTTCGCCAGGTGGATGTTCGGGAACGGTAACCGGCCAGTTGCTCGATAACCTGGGAAATGTGATCCTGAATATTCCTTCATTGCCGTACACTTATACACCAACGCCGGGAACCAGTGGAAGTTTCTTTATTAAACTGATCGGCTGGTGCGATGGTGTAAAATGTGATAGTTGTATCAGGCAGGTATTTTATAATTGCCCGATACCCGAACCACCATGTGCATGTGATACAGCCTTTCATTTCACCGGGCAACCAACGATCATACTGCCTCATATTGATGAGGGTGTAGTTGCAGGAGGCGGAACAGAAGTGCCTATGACCTGTGGTACAACTTACCCTTATAATTTGGAATGCCAGAAGAACTACCAGTTCTACATCAATTACCAGCATCCATGGCCTAGTGGCAATTGCCAGACCAATGTAGTGGGAGAGGTGATCCTTGGTGGCAATGTGATCTATACCCAGAATAATATTTCCCAGGCTGCTCCTTTGAATTATATTTTCACAAGCCAGGGCTTATATTGTGTGAAATTCAAACTGGTTGTGAATGGTATTACTTGCGACAGTTGTACCATCTGCTTTAATGTGGTCTGCGATGTGGTTTGCACCTGCGTAGAAGGATTCCATTTTACCGGTAACCCCCAGATCATTGCCAGCTTACCCAATATTCCCAATGGAGTAGTAGCGAACAATAATATTATCATATTCCCGCCACCAGTGCAATGTAATACGAGCCTGGCCCGGCCATTGATGTGCAATACGACGTATAGTTTCTCTATCAATTATACCAATCCGTATTCACTGCCATGTGTGGCAAAAGACAGTGCGGTCATCATTAAGGTTGGCAACCCGATACCATTGGTGATCAATCCGAATACGACCATAGCAAATCCAATCTCTTATACATTTACCCAATCGGGTACATATTGTGTGAAGCATTATTTAAAAGTGAATGGAGTAGTATGTGATAGTTGCACGGTTTGTTTCAGTGTTGAATGTCCGAATCCTTGTAATTGCAATGCGTTTGCATTTTTAAGTGATCCTACCATTACTTTTTCCATGGGAACTGTGAAAGGCTTGCCGGTATTATCTTCCTTAAGTTCTCCTTGTGAGACTTCATTGGCTACCCAGTTGCAATGTAAGAGACAATACAAATTTTTCATCAATGCCGGTGCCATTGGCGCCGAACTGCCTGCTGGCTGTGTAGCTACCGTAAAAGCTACGCTGCTATTGAACAATGTTCCCATCGCCACGTTGAACAATGTATCACCTGGCAATCCTTTGATCTATACTTTTAACCGGGAAGGTATCTATTGCATCAAATACGAATTGTTTGTGAATGGCGTATTGTGTAAAACCTGCACACAATGTTTCATGGTGAAGTGCTGCCCGATCTATTATGCATTGCCAGCCCTGAAAGGTGATTTTGTTGGTTGTGTGATCGGTGGCACAACACATATTTACAATGATTCAACCGGTGGTACATTCAGAAGTCTGAATCCTGAAGTGGCAACCGTAGATAACAATGGAAACGTAACAGCAGTGGGTTATGGAAAGGCCATCATCGTATACAACTGGATAAAAAATCCATGTGATTATTATGCTTTGGCAGAATATACAGTGCCGGTTTTAACAGCGCTACCAGCCATCACAGGAAATGGAGCACTTTGTAAAGTAAATGACTCAACTAAACTCACGAATACTTTTGCAACAGGTGTGTGGAGCAGCAGTGATCCGTCAATCGCCATGGTAAATACCGGAACCACCAAAATACGGACTACGTATGTAAAGGGCGTTTCAAGTGGCATGGCAACGATCTCGTATAGTGCGCTTCAATCAGGTTGCATGGTAAGTACAACGAAAGATGTGATGGTTCATAATATTGTGATGGAACCATCAACCGGTCCGGCTGCAGTATGTAAAGGGCGCAGCATCACTTTGCAAAACGGCACCACCATTCCGGGTAATTTCAGCAGCCAGTGGCTCAGTACCAATACCAGGGCAACGGTTGATAACAGTGGATCAGTAACAGGAGTGAGTGCAGGTGCAGCTAATATCAGGTACCAATTGAATTACAACAATACTGCCTTTGGTTCCTGCTCTTCAGCCATCGATCGGGGTATCAGCGTATATGCGGTACCGTCAACTCCATCTATTTCAACCATCGTGAAACCGACATATGCCGCAGGAACTACCAATATCTGTCTCTTCAAAACCTTCATATTAAGGGGGAGTATAGTAGGAGGAACCTGGTCATCTGCCGGGTCTGTTACAGTAAATGGCAATGGGGTGGTTACGCCAAGTTCACTCGGTGAAGGAACGGTAACTTATACGGTATACAATAGTTCGGGATGCAGCAGTTCCAGGACGGTGAGTTATTTCGTGGTTTCATGCGAGATGTTGGGCAAATCGGGCAATGGGGTTGAAAACCAAAACAAAGGCGACGCTGTACTCATGGGTAACGCTAACAGGATATTGTTGTTTCCAAACCCTGCACACGATCGTGTATTCTTTAACGTAGATGTGGCAGCCGGCGAAGGAACGGTTATGCTGTCTGATATGCAGGGTAAGGTGCTCGTAAAAACCTACTTAAAAACCGGCCTTAACACAATGGAAACAGGGAAGTATGCAAGCGGTATGTACATTGTAACGTTTAAAACAAAAAATGGTACGCAGACAGAAAAACTGATCATTGATTAGACTTTATGTATAAATAAAGAGCCGGTTCTTGTGAGCCGGCTCTTTATTTTTAATTTCATGGAAAGCTGTACATAAGTTCATGCTTTGCAATTATGTGATATTTTCTCATGTTTAATAAAAAAATATTTTGTAAAATTCAATTCGTTTTAATTCATATATTTAAAAATATTTGATCAAACAATATACCTGTTCATCTTAAGTAAATCAGCATGCTGCATCATCAAAAAAAAATAACATTGGTTTCTTTAGTAACGCTTGCTGTAATAGCCACAGCATCGTCCATTACGCCGGTTGGCAAGTTTAAAAATTTAAAAATTCTTCCACAGGATATACCGGAAAGGAAACTGGATAGCATCATGGATGTGTATTCAAAAGCGCTTAAAGTGAACTGCGATTTTTGTCATGTACCGCCAAAGAAGGATATGTTTAACATCGCCAATGCAAATCAGGAGATGGATTTTTCACTGGACAATGATATGAAAGAGAAGGCCAGGAATATGATGCGGCTGACGATCGACATCAATAAAAAATATTTCTATACTGATTCGATGGTGAGGCCTGAATATTTAAAGGTTGTGAGTTGCAATACCTGTCACAGGGGGAATACCATTCCGCCTAAAGATTGATTTGTGTAGTATTAGCCTTCTTTAGAAGACTGTAAATTAAACCTGATCATTATTTTGCATCCTTTATTTATTTCGGTGTCAATAGAAAATTTGCCCGAGTAAGCTTTGGTTCTATACATGATATTCGACAACCCAATTCCTTTCTTGGACTGTTTCAGGTCAAAGCCTTTTCCATTGTCTGCAATGTAAAGGTCAATAAAGCTGTCGTTTTGTAAAAGTGATACATTGATTTTTGTTGCTCCTGCATATTTGGTGATATTACTGATCTGTTCCTGGATGATCCTGTAAATATTGGTCTTCAAGCCCTGCGGAATGGTATTTTCTTTGATATCTATTTTCAGTTCTATAGCGGCATTGAACAATGTGTAGTTTTTTAAAAGATCTTCTATGAGTTCTTTTAAATTATTATTGCTTAAAAGTGGTGTAACAAGGGTAGCGGATAGTTTCCTGATTTCATCAAGGGCATCTCCCAGGATGTCCAGGGCTGTTTGGAGCAGGTAAGGACTTTGATCCGGGGATGTTTGAATGCGTTGCAGGTAAAGCCTTGAGGCAACCAGTAACTGGTTAACATTGTCATGCAACTCCATGCCGATCTGGGAACGGCTGTTTTCTTCTGCTTCAATAATATCTTTCTGCCGGTTATGCTCTGCCTGGATTAACTCTTCCTCAAATTTGAGTTTAAGCGTAATGTCATTAATGGTGATCAGGTACACTTGCCTGCCTTTGTAGTGCATGGTAGTAATACTGGGTTCAATAAACAAAATTTCACCATTCTTTTTCCTATGGCACCTGATAAAATTATCACCGGCATAACGCTCCCCGAACAATTGCATCCTCATTTTTTCATGTTCTTCTGTTACGCGTATATCAAACAGGGTTAGTTGCATGAATTCTTCCCGGGAATAACCATAAAGGCTGATTGCAGTATCATTCACCTCCAGGAACTGGTGGGTTGTTTTATCTACAATGCCTACGGCAAAAGGGCTGGTATTAAAAAGAGTCTTATACAGTTTTTTAGATTCCCTGAGCGATTCTTCTATTTTCTTTATTTCGGTAATATCCTGTACCGTTCCAAGTGCGCTGGTAAGATTGGATGTTTTATCAAATTCAAAATGTGCTCTTTCACTGACCCATTTTTCGGCATGTTTAGTTACGATCCGGTGTTCAATATGATACAGGCCCGTAGTCAATGCCTCCTGCCAGTTGTTGTGTACGAATTTCCTGTCATCGGGGTGAACCATTTCAAGGAATTTTTCATATGTCATTTCAGTTCCGGGTTCTACTTCGAAAATATGATAGGTTTCCAATGACCATTCTAACCGGTTGTTGTCTGGAACCGTGAGCACCCAACTACCGGTCTTGGATACCTGCTGGGCAAGGTTTAATTGTTTTTCCCGCTTAATAATTACTTGTTGTGAAGCCAGCAGTCTTTCTTCATTTTCTTTTTGAGTGGTAATGAGATTTCGTAATGAGAGATATTGAAATATTTTGCCCTGTTTATCAAGTATCGGGGTAATCACGGTGTCAACCCAATAGTAACTGCCATCCTTTGCTTTGTTTTTAATTTCTCCTCTCCAGGATTGTCCCGAACCGATCTTCTCCCACATCTGCCTGAAATAGGATTTATCATGATAACCGCTATTGATGATCCGGTGATTTTGCCCGATGAGTTCATCTTCACTGTACTTCGACACTTCAATGAAATGCTGATTCACATAAATGATATTGCCTTTTAGATCCGTGATAGACACAATAGTAGCTTCGTTAACCGCCACCTGGTATGCACGTAGCGTTTGCAAAATATCATCATGTAATTTTCTTGCCGATGGACGCTGCATATTTTCACAATTGGATCAACTCTTAAATGATATTAGATTTTTAGCTAAAGTATAAAATCTGCCTGTTCCGGCAAATGACAGAAATCATAACTGACACAAAATACATATTTGAGCCATATTTCAAAATCACAAGCGAAAATTGAACAGAAAATTCTTTTTGTACAATAGATTAACTATTGGTAGTTTTCTTTATTAGCCGGTTTTGGGAACCTTGAGATTGGGAGCCTTTGAAATCAGCTGATAAATGAGCATCTTTATGCAATTGGTGACTTTTTTGGGGAGCTGAAACCATTGGCAGGACAGTCACCTTGCATGTAATCTTGTACGTTAGTAGAATAACAGGTTATTTAATGAAGCGAGTTATATTCTCATACTGAAACATTCACATCAGGGTATGCCTGGATAAACTGGCTGTATAACTTGATATTCTTTATCGTTTTCCTACTATATTCAGAATGGCATTGCTGCCAACATTCACGGTTGCATTGGGTTCTGCTGAAATGCTTTTACAATGGGCGACCCGTCCGTTTTGAATAGCAGGTGAAAATGGCGTGCCGCCGGGAATGCGAACATGATCAATCTCGGTAGGAACGTGAACGGTGCTCCAGTTGCCTGCGTTGAACCAATCTGTGCTGATGGCGCCCGTCCATACCATGGGCACCAATGAATCCACTCCATTGGAAGGATTAAAATTGGCTCCCAGGTTATAACCGTAGCTTTCAACATTTCCCATGCCATATGTAATACCGGTAAAAGTAGAATCACTTTGAATGGTAAATTGCGTAAGGGCTGCAGTCCAGCTTTTGATGACCACTGTATAGCCGGGCAAAGACGGGTGTACATAACTATGATTAAATGTGGAACTGCCATCGATGAGGAGCGAATTAATTCCGGCAGTTGGAATGATCAGGGTTACATAATTAATTGTAATTGATTCTTTCACCGTTCGCACACAATTCACATTTTTAATTCCTGCATCAATTGGACTAATGTAATACATGTCGGGATCACCCAGGCCTGTTGTGCAGGATCCGCCGGTCATGAACTGGGCTACCATGATGGGTTTGTCGGCTTCAATATGGTCGGGCTGGTTGCTTTCATATATATAATAACTGCTGTTGATCAAGCCGGTTAATATCACTCCATTCTTTCTAACGATCGTTGTTGAATCGTTAACAATGATTTTGTAAATGCTCGTACTCATATAGGAAGCTGAAGTAGAAGAGGGTAGTGGTGCAGTAAGGTATTTTCTGCCCCACATGTGAAGCGGGAATACCTGCACCATATCATTATCTCCACCACCTGCACCACAACTGGCACTGTTTCTAGTACGGCTGCTGCCCGAAAATACTGCAATGGGTTTGTCAATGGATAAAGAGCGAATACTGGTTCCAGTTAGTTCGAAACCCAGGACACCGGTTCCCCCGTTTCCATTTGAATCAGCTGCCTGGTTGGCACCTAGTACCTGGTATACCTGTCCTTTCTGAAGGGTTATCATTTTTGATATACCGGGTTGTAATCCTGTATAGTTTTGATAAAGGGTGAGTACAGATGGTTTAATTTCGATGAGTGTGCTGTCTTTGCTAGCTACCACATATGCCCAGGAATAACAATTTGAAGTATATTCCTGTTTGCTATTCATGCTTTGATAACTGTAGCCCCATGAACTGACCGGCAACAAAAGTGAGGCACCGGAAGAAGCTTGTCCGTAAATATGCGAATACACGGCAATGGGTACATTGCTTTCAATATGAATTCCTTTTTTTCTGAATAGGCCGACACCTCCGTTTCCTCCAAATACTATCGGGATACCATATAATCTCGCATCCGACACACCGCTTTTGGGAATCGGATCTGAAACAATGACCGAATTGGCAGGTATGTTGTATGTCCTCGACCAGGGTGTATTGCTGCTATCGATGGTTATCGTAACTGTTGCAGGATCCTGTAATGTACTGAGGTAGAATACAAGTTCCTGTCCATTCGTGTTCGACGGTTCCATAAACTGGTGATGTCCGTATCCTGCCCAAAACTCTGTTCCCCTATAGGTTTGTTCCTGTGCGCCTGAAGTAAAAGATAAAGTGGAGATGAAAAATATTAAAAAGAAAAGGGTACGTAACATGAGTGATTTACTTTTGTATGTATAAATATATAGAATACTGCATACAATTGTGAGAGAATTGAATGGTTGCTGCGATATTATTTAACGATAGATGGAATTTGGCATGAATCTGATTCATTATTTCAATGCAGACAAAGTTGCTATTCCTTAATTTTGACCAAAAAATACTGATGATAATAAGACTTCTCATAACCTTCATGATTATTATTTGTTGTATGGAATTGCCTGCACAAAATACCCGCATCAATACACATGAGCAGATCGGCTGGTATAATATTTTCGGAACATTCAAAGTTGCGAATAAGGTCAGCCTGCATACCGAGTATCAATGGAGGCGAAATGATTTTATCAAAAGCTGGCAGCAAAGTTTGTTGAGGGTGGGCGTTAATTATCATATCAATCCCCGCGTGGTTGCCAGGCTGGGATATGCGTGGATTGAGACCTTCCCTTACGGCGATATTCCTATTAATGGTTTAGGCAGGGATTTTACCGAACATAGGATATTTGAAATGCTCCAATTGAATCACAAGGAAGGCGTCATCGGTATATCACATCGCTTTATGCTGGAACAAAGATTTGTTGGTAGATATAAATCTGCATTGAGTAAAAAAGAAGATGAATTTCCATTGCTCAACAGGATCCGCTATATGCCGAGGATACAGGTTCCGTTGAAAGGTAAAATGAATGAACCCAAATCGGCATACCTGGCATTATACGATGAAATTTTTATCGGCTTTGGTAAGAATGTAACGAACAATATTTTCGATCAGAACCGCATCGGCATTTTATTAGGCTTTCAATTCAATAAAATAATAAAGATAGAAGCCGGGTACCTCAATCAAACCATCCAGTTTGGCCGGCAGATCAATGGGAAGGCTGTGTTTCAAAATAATAATGGATTTATCATCAACACAAACCTGAATCTTGATCTTACAGGGAAATGATTCCGGGTTCTTAATGTTGAAAGCTAAAGGTTATTTTTCATGGGCTGAATCGGTTTGTCGGCAAAATATTCTGTGTTGAAATCGGCATCGGAAATTTTATAGGGTACGCATTTACGTTAGGAGTGATCTTTTTTTAGCTGGTTCCTGAAGTTGCAGAAGGAACAAAGATTTCCCGGTTTGATTCATCCTCCATTTTATCGCAAAGCCACCTGCAAGCACCTGGGTTAAGCAAAATTTATCCGACAATTTATTCGCTATTCGGCATCTATTACATTAACTTTATACGTCATGTTTGAAAGAACGGTTGGGTAATCTAAATACACTGTAAACGAGATTTTTATGAGAAAACAATTCCTGGTACTCCTGTTGATCATGTCCTGTACGTTCGCTGCAAGAGCTCAATACATTACCATCCCCAATAGTAATTTCCGGAATTTTCTCATTCAAAAATATCCTGCCTGCTTCAATGCATCCGGAATGATGGACACTACCTGTAGCGCTATTTTGAATGAAACCACGCTGACAGTAACGACACCAGTAGCCGATTGGCAGGGCTTTCAGTATTTCAGGAACCTGCAACAGTTTACCATAAACAGTTATTGCCCGGTCTTGCCTGCATTTCCCGCTGGTTTATTGTCATTAAAACTTATCACTGGATCTCCCGTTGCATCCTTGCCAGCACTGCCGCCTGGCTTACAGGTTTTGACTATTACTGGTTGTTTTAACATCATTACATTACCAGCTTTGCCTTCCACTCTTACCCGTTTAGATTGTACCAGCAATAGTAATTTGACCTCATTGCCGGCATTGCCAGCAGCACTAACCTACCTGAAATGTTATGGCAATAAACTTGCTTCATTACCAGCGCTTCCTCCGTTACTCGATACTTTGAATTGCCAGAATAATGATTCCATTGCCGTCTTGCCAGCGCTTCCGGCCGGGTTAAAAGCGTTGAACTGTGCAGAGAACAGGATTGCTTCGCTGGGCACTTTGCCAACTTCGTTACTAAATCTTACCTGCCATAATAACCTGCTCACGCAATTGCCTGCATTGCCGTCGGGTCTTAGGTGGTTGGAAGTTTCAAGCAATCAAATTACTTCACTGCCTACATTGCCCGATAGTCTCAGAACATTGTCGGTTAATGCAAACCAACTCACCAGCATCCCCACTTTACCATCAAGGTTAGATGGTATGGTGTTGAATGGCAATAATATAACAAGTTTGCCTCCACTTCCCGGCACGCTTACTTATTTGGACGCCAGGGTTTGTCAGCTTACCAGTTTGCCCGATTTGCCCGCCACTTTGCAAAGGTTATATGTAGATGATAACCAGCTTACCAGTTTGCCTGCCTTTCCGGCACCCCTGTATGAAATATGGTGCGACAATAATCAATTGACCAGCTTGCCCGCCTTACCAGCCGCTTTGAAATATCTAAAATGTTCAAACAATCAATTGACCAGTTTGCCTACGCTTCCATCTCTGCTAAACTATTTAATGTGTGAGCACAACCAATTAATGTCCTTGCCTGTCATTCCCAACACAGTGAGCCAGTTGTACATCCAGGATAATAATATTGCCTGTCTGCCTGCATTTACATTACACCCGGGTGGTATCGATATTCAAATGGATGAAAACATTCATTGCATCCCTAATTTTTTCAGGTATAGCATTGAATTATTTGATAATGTTGGTGCAAATGTAGGCAGCTTCAATTATGACAATGCCCCATACCCGATCTGCAATGCCGTAAACAACGATCAGCATTGCACTGGTTTTCCAGAGATGAAAGGTTTTGTTTTTAATGATAATAATAACAATGGCATTAAGGATGCTGGTGAACCTTACCGGGCCAATGTAAGGGTTGCACTCTCCAACGGTACTTTTACAACAACCAATAACAATGGATTTTATACTTTATTTGCTGACAGCATTGGCACGTATACCCTCGATTGTGTGGCTCCGAACTTTTATGCTGTTACACCATCCCGCTATCAATATAGCTTTAGTACTTACGATACCGTAGTAAGCAATAATTTCCCTTTACAGGTAACCAGTATATCAGATAGTTTGTCCATCACCGTTACCACTCTTACAGAATTTACCAGGCTTGGTTCAGAAGTGGTGTATGATATACGGTACGTCAATGCAGGCACCAGTACGCTCAATCCAACTGTTAATTTCAACTATGATAATACAAGACTAACCTATGTATCCAGTACAAACGGATCGGTTGTTAATAATGGGAATAGCCTGCGGTTGACAGAATCCAATATGGTGGCTGGTGAGCAACGTTATTTCAGAGCCAGTTTTATTGTCAACATCAGTTCGGCACTGGGCGACACCATTTTTGTGAATGCCAACATTTGTGCCGAAGGGGCTACTGCAACAGATTGTGCAGCCTCTGTGATCATAGGCGCTTACGATCCTAACGATAAGGCAGCCACGCCAACAATGACACCCGCCCAGCTGGCCAACGGCAAATACATTTTGTATACCATACGTTTTCAGAATACCGGTAATGATACGGCCTTTAATGTTGTGCTGGCTGATACGTTAAGTAATTTACTCGACGTGTCCAGTTTCGACATGCTGGCTTCTTCTCATCTGTGTAATACTACCGTAGAAGGAAATAATCTTCTGTTCGAATTCAGGAATATCCTGCTGCCCGACAGCAATAGGAATGAACAGCAAAGCCATGGCTTTGTACGATTCAGGATGAAGCCGCAAAGCAATGTTTCCGTTGATACCGATATTCCCAATACCGCCGCCATCTACTTCGATTATAATCAACCGGTGATCACCAATACTGCGATTACGCGAATACGTAACCAACCGGTATTGCCATTGCAACTGCTTTCTTTCAATGCTGAAGAAATTGAAAACAGTAAAGCAAATATTACCTGGACGACCGCTAATGAATCGGGTGTTGGTGATTTCAGTATTGAGATAAGTAATGATGGAGTTAGTTTCAACAATAAGGCATCTGTACAGTCAAAAGGAGATTTGTATAACAGTTATATCAAACAAACAACCATGCCCGAAACAGGATCGGTGTACTTCCGCCTGAAAATTACCTACACAGATGGTAATTCATTTTATGGACCTGTTGTTAAGCTTCGGGAAAATACTTCAGCAACACCTGGCTTTAGTATAAGAGAGAACCCGGTTAAAAACCAGCTGACCATTACATTGAACGATAACGACCTCAAAAATACCCTAGCCCGGATTGTAAATAGCCAGGGATCAGTTGTTCAGCAGATCTATCTTAAAAATGTCGTGGAGAATATTGACGTAAGCAGGTTGAGTGCAGGTACCTATATATTGCAAACGATCAAAGGAAACAATCGTTTTGTGATTGTTCGATAAACAACTTCTTTAGTAAAGGAAGTCCGGGTTCAAAACCGGACTTTTTTATTATAAGTAGTTTCATCGATCAGCTTCCGCTAAACCTTGTTCCAAATATGCCAACGGCTAATTCGGCCCAGGTTAACATGAGTATTGCCAGGATAATTACGCAAAAGATGATACGGTGCCTTTTTGATCTTACTTTCCGGAGAGTAAGTTCACACAAGAGCCCGGTACCAAACAACAATGCAGCCGCAATGATAAAATCTGCCAGGGACCATTTCACTTCATCGGTAAACAGCATGGCTACAAGCGGAATGAAAAGCAGCAATACGATGCTGAACAGGATGACTTTGAGTCTTTTATTTTGCATAACCATGAGCATTGGGTGTTTTTGTAATGCAAATATATTAAAAGTACTTTGAAAAACAAAGTAAAAGATCTTTAACGCTAAATTTTTAGAAGAATTGAAGTTTTTGCCTCGATTTTTAAATCGAACCGAATAATATTCTACTTTGACATTATTCTCGGGTCATCAGTAACCGGCTTGAATGATGGCATTGGGTTCTTTACTAAGCGCAGCTTTATGCAGCAACATTTTTTCTCCGGCAATATCTGAGCTGATCTCCACCCAGCCATTATACAATTTACCCGAATCAGCCACCTGGAACGGGAGAAACTTATGTATCGCATTTTTCCAATGTCCATCCCAAACGGGCGGTTCGGTAAATGATGTGATCTTCTGAACCAGCATCACAGAGGATAATTCAAACCAGCGATATCCATCAAAATTGCCTAAAGGAATGGTTGCACCACTATTCATAACAGGCACCTCTTCATTGTTATTCACCGGCAGGTTGATGGCTATATTGCTGCCGATAAGAAACTGGAGTTTGTCAACCTGGTTGATCGGGTCTCCCACCAGCAAGGTAGAAAAGGCAAGATCATTCCGGCCATCATGATTTACATCCAGTAAGAATCCTGCTGTGTTTTCGCTGATTGCCCGGTCGTTCAGATCAAAGTATTCCATGGCAGGAAGGGGAACCACAGGCGTTGATTGCGGATCTTTTTTACAGGAATTAAAGATCAACATGAACATAAAAGCGGAGAATCCGCAAAACATTTTATTGAACATAATTGTTTTTAGATAAAAGTAATTATCGCTTTATCAAAGAAACATCATCTTATGAACGAATTGAAGAGAAGGGTTGATGAATTGTATCAAGGCGTATTGCGGTTGTTCATTTCAAATAAAATACCCATCTTTAATAGCGTCATCACTAACAGATAAAATCCAGTGGCAAATGCCGATGTGTTTTTCATTACCCTTAAAATGACCCGCTATGAATAGAATGATATTACTCTGTTGCTTAACCATTGTTTCAGGCAGTTTAATGGCGCAACGGGCAAGAGACTGGGGAATTCCTTTTGAAGGAATACCCGGAAAAAACAACTCAATCACTGATATCAAGGGCGTCGAAGTTGGATATACTACTTTGATCTCGGGCGAAGGCAAAAATATCATTGGCATTGGTCCGGTACGAACAGGCGTTACTGCTATACTTCCAACCGGCAAACAATGGAGGCCCATTTTTGCAAACTGGTATACCCTAAATGGAAATGGAGAGATGACAGGTACAACCTGGGTTACCGGCTCCGGTTTCCTGGAAACCCCCATTTTAATTACCAATACAAATAGTGTTGGGGTGGTAAGAGATGCGGTGTTGAAATGGTTTGTAAAAAATAACTGGTATAAAAATGATAAAGGATTTTACAAGGCCTTCTGGTATACATACCCGGTAGTGGCAGAAACCTATGATGGATTCTTAAATGATATTTATGGTTTTCATGTAAAAGAAAACGATGCTTTCCAGGCGCTGGATAGTGCAAAAGCAGGACCAGTCGCAGAAGGAAACGTAGGTGGTGGCACCGGCATGATGTGCCTGGGTTTTAAAGGCGGGTCGGGTACTTCATCACGTCTGGTAAAAATAAAAGATACAACCTACACCGTTGGTGTTTTTGTTCAATCCAATTTTGGTTCAAAAGAGAATTTTAACATCGCGGGTGTTCCCATAGGTAAGGAACTGGCTGATACATTGAATTATAAATTTGTTTCCCCGCCGCAGTCATATAAACCGCCTGGGCAGGGTTCTATCATTGTCATTGTTGGAACAGATGCGCCGCTGTTACCGCACCAATTAAAAAGAGTTGCGGAACGAGTATCCATTGGCGTTGGCAATGTGGGTGGAAGAGGGGAGAATTCATCGGGTGATATCTTTTTCTCTTTTTCTACAGCCAATACAAACTTTTCAAGGGATTCTGTTACACAGGTTCAGTTGTTGTCAAATGAACTGATCGATCCGATCTTTGATGCAACCGTAGCTGCAACAGAAGAAGCCATCATTAACGCAATGGTAGCTGCTGAAACCATGACAGGTATTAACGGTAATAAAGCTTATGCCTTGCCCAAAGACCTGGTGATAAAAGCAATGAAAAAATATAATCGTATCAAATAGAGGATGAAACTGAAACCCGAAGACTTAACGCAACAAGGTTATTCGCTGCTCGATAAACTCGATCATTCCGAGTTGGTTCCATTTGTAAGAATGTATATTCGTAAGCGAACGAAGTTTTCTGTATTATATTATTTCTGCAATATTGCATCCGTTGCACTCATTGTTTTCTATTTTATTAAGTACAACGGAAGCCCTGGATTCAGCATTGGCAAAGGATTTAGTTATATGTCGTATGGGCTTGCCTTTACCTTGTTGCTGATCCCGCTCCACGAGTTTATTCATGCTTTGGCCTATAAAAGCCAGGGCGCCAAACAAACTTCATATGATATGCACCTGAAGAAATTTTATTTCCTGGCGATGGCCGATAAATTCGTAGCCAATAAACGGGAATTTCAAATCGTGGCGCTTGCTCCTTTTGTTATCATTTCATCCTCAGCCATTGTTGGCTTATTTTTCGCGGCGCCATTATGGAGCTTTGCCATGCTTGGGATTTTGTTGATGCATACAGCCTGTTGCTCAGGTGATTTTGCCATGCTGAGTTACTTCGATTTTCATAATGATATATCAGTGGTTACCTATGATGACAAGGAAAATAAGGTCTCTTATTTTTATGCCAAGCAAAATTGAATAATTATTTCCTGTGTTATAATAGTTATTATATTTGATTACTTCTTCACACCAAACCTGTACTGTATGAAACAAATGCTCCGGGCTATTGCCGTGCTTTTATTGATATGTTCAACACTTATTGTTACAGCTTCAGCTCCAAAATTTTCAATCGTTCCTCAAACCGTTTTGCCTGCAAAGCCTAAAGCAGCTAAACCGAATGAATATTTTTTGGCTACCCGGCTGGTAAACCTTTCTGCAAAAGAGTATGGCGAAATAAGGGGAAAGAAATTGAGTTTTTTTGAACGACTTGTGTTTAAATCTGCCAAAAAGAAAATGCTGCGTAAAATGAAGAAGCAGTATGCAGAAGATGAAACTACAGGTTTTAACCTGGGAGGATATGCTTTAGGTATTATCCTTGGTCCGCTTGGGGTAATTGGCGCCTATATTTTCTCATCCGATCGTAATTTTCGTAAATGGGCCTGGTGGGGGCTCTTAGGTTGGATTTCCATTGCTTTATTATTGATTGCTTCCGTGTTCTAATAAGTTAAGTAAAATCAACTTATTAATATATCCATAGAATCGGAAGGGGATTGTTTTGTGTTTACGGAATAAATGCTCAACTTTAAGAAGCAAAGAACCTGGACTGTTTAT
>Ga0075152_10001345_pt1 | contig 17671 bp, 15 predicted proteins | sample JI61114C2DNA_FD_70964 | JGI IMG/M metagenome (GOLD analysis project Ga0075152, IMG submission 70964) | Wastewater effluent complex algal communities from Wisconsin, to seasonally profile nutrient transformation and Carbon sequestration -... | ecosystem: Engineered > WWTP > Effluent > Algae...
GGACCAGCATCTGAGCGGTACCACCCGCTGTCGCGCCCGCAAGCATCAGGCGCGGCCAGAGGCCGGCAGACACGCTCGCCAGTGCCACCACGGAAGCCGCCGCCGCAGCCAGTCGCCGGGACCAGCCCTCGGGAACGACGGCCCCGGAGGGGGCGGCGCCTCGAAGGGCTGCGTCGCACAGCAGCACGAGCGCCCCCATCGACATCGTCCTCACCGCCTGCTGAACCGCCATTCCCGCGATGCTGTCAGGATGCAGCGCGAAGGCGCCCGCCATCCCCAGTGCCGCAAGCATCGCCGCGAGCCAGACGAGGAGCCGCCGGGCGTCAGACTCGAACCAGGCCCGAAGGCCCGTCGCCAGAACGCCCGCGAACGCCAGCAGGCTGAGACCTGGCGCCGCGGCGCGCGAGGCCTCGGGCAAAAGCGGCAGGTTCACCCGGAGCAAACCGTAACCGCCGAGCGCCAGCAGCACCGAACCCGGAACCGACCATGACGCCGCCACCCCATCCTTCCGGGCAGCGACCATGAGAAAGAGGGGTACGGTCGAGCCAAACGCCGTGACGAACGCCGCGAAGCTCCACCACTGGCGTCCGCCCGGAATAGACAGGGTCTCGAGCGCCGTCAGGTCGGACGCAGTCACCGCCATTGCGCCACCGAGCACCGCCACAGCGCTCAGCACAGAGGCAATCCGAAACGCGGCACCGGTGTCCGGCGCCTCGCCAGCGCTCAGGTCCGCCAACCGGGCGAGCGACGCGAGCGTCGCTGCCCAGCACACGGCGAACAGCAGCAGGTCGAGCGCGAGCAGGATGCCGACCACTCCAGCCTGCGCGCGGAGGAGCGTCGCCAACCACACCCGCTGACGGTGTGCGGGCACGCACGGCGGCAGCAGGGTCGACGCCACGCCGAGCACCGCAGTAGCCAGCAGGAACAGCACGCTCACGCCGTCGAGGCCGACGATGTAGTGGGAGGTTCCCAGACCACCCAGTCGCTCGACGAACTGAAAGTCCGGGTTCCTGGGGTCGTATGCGAACCAGAACGGCAGGACCAGCCCGATGCCGCCCCACGCCGTCACCAGAGAGAGCACCTGACTCCAGCGATGCGGCGCCCAGCGAACGAGCAGGGCACCGGCGAGTGGCAGCAGCACCAGCATGGAGAGCGAGGGGGTCGGCATGCGCGCACGATGATGCCGCAGACGCCCACCAGAAGTCACCGGCGTACACGGCCGGACCCCGACGCGGCCACCTGGCCAGATCGACACGACCGCATCTCCGCAAACATCAGAAATATAAGCACTTCCTTCGCGGCGCGCTGTTGACGCCCGGGAAATGTGGGTCCTATACTTGCCGCATGACTTCACGATGCACGTCTGCAGCCGTGGCGCTGCTTGCGGGTCTTGCCGTTCTCCCGGTGGTCCTGCAGGCGCAGGCCCAGCAGCGCATCGTCTTTGCGAGCGCGGTCAGCGACAAGGGCGTGCCGGTCGAGGGATTGGGTCCCGCCGACTTCGTGGTGCGTGAGGACAAGGTCGCGCGGGAAGTCCTGTCGGTTGTTCCAGCCGCTGAACCCATGCAGATCGCCCTGCTGGTGGATAACAGCCAGGCGGCCGATCCGTACGTCCGGGATCTGCGCCAGGGCGCCAGCGCGTTCATCGAGGCGCTCGGCGCAGACCCAACCGGCACCCGCCACCAGGTGGCCGTCATTACCGTCGGCGAACGGCCGACCCTCAACACGGACTACACGACCGACCTCGCCCGCGCGACCAAGGGTGCGCAGCGCATCTTCGCCACCCCGGGCAGCGGCGCGTACCTGCTCGACGGCATCATCGAGACCAGTCGGGGCATCAAGAAGCGCCAGTCCCCGCGTCCGGTCATCGTCGCCGTCATCACCGCTGGAGTGGACCTCAGTGACCGCGTGTTCCAGAGCGTGCTCGAACCGCTTCGCGAGTCGGGCGCCACGCTCCACGTGGTGGTTGTCGGACGACCGGTGACCAGCGACGTCGACCGCATGATGGTGCTCGACCTCGGCACCCGCGACACCGGCGGCCGCTACGACACCGTACTGACCGGCACGGCGCTCGCCCCCAGGCTGAAGCAGCTCGCCGAGGAACTCACGCATCAGTACAAGGTCACCTACGCACGTCCGCAGACGCTGATCCCGCCGGACCGCGTCACGGTGTCGGCGGCGAAACCGGGCCTCACGATCCGGGGCATTGCGCAGATCGCGTCGACGGACTACGGGCGGCGCTGATGCATCCACTGCTGGTGCGCACCTCGATCGCGGCGCTTGCCCTGGCGGCAGCCCTCCCGCTCGGCCTCTCCGGAGCACAGCAGGCTCCGGCCACGCCTCCAGCGGAGGCTCCGCAGGGCGGCGCATCCGTCCAGCCGTCGTTCCGCGCGGGCGTGGACATCGTGTCGCTGAACGTCACGGTGACCGACCCGGCGCAGAAGTACGTGACCGACCTCGCGCAGGACGATTTCCAGATCTTCGAGGACGGGGTCAAGCAGGAGGTCACCCTGTTCAACAGGACGAACCTCCCTATTGCCCTCGCGCTTCTCGTGGATACGAGCGCGAGCATGGAATCGAGGCTCCCGGTCGCCCAGGAGGCCGCCATCGGCTTCTCCAGGCGGCTGCGCCCCCAGGACCTGGCCGAGATCATCGACTTCGACAGCCGGGTCGTGGTGCTCCAGGCCTTCACCAACAAGGCCCCTGAACTCGAGTCAGCCATTCGCCGGACCTCGGCCGGCGGCTCGACGTCGATGTACAACGCGATCTACATCGCGCTGAAGGACCTCAAGAAGGCCGTCGCCACCAGCACGGACGAAATCCGGCGGCAGGCCATCGTCGTGCTGTCGGACGGCGAGGATACGTCGAGCCTGCTCCCGTTCGAGGAAGTGCTGGACCTGGCCAAGCGGTCCGAGACGGCCATCTACGCCATCGGCCTTCGTTCCAGCGAAAGCAGCACCTCGGCCAGCAAGGGTTTCAAGGAGGCGGAGTTCGTGCTGCGCCAGCTCTCCCAGGAGACCGGCGGACGGGCGTTCTTCCCCAGTCAGGCCACCGACCTGAACGGCATCTACACCCAGATTGCCGACGAACTCTCGAGTCAGTACACCGTGGGCTACACCTCGAAGAACCCGAAGCGCGACGGCGCGTGGCGCCGGGTGGTGGTTCGCCTGGGACGCGCGGGCACGACCGCTCGCACCAAGCTCGGGTACTTCGCGCCGACACGCTAGAGCCATGCACTCCATTCCCCTGGCGCTCTACATCGCCGCACTCGTGGCGTACCTGCTGCACTTCGCGAGGCGTCAGCCCGATGTCGGCCGGGCGGCAACCACTCTCCTGGTCGGAGGCGCCCTCGCACATACCTTCGTCGTCGGCATGCAGACGATGGAGGTGGGGCATGTACCGGTGACGAGCGCCTCGTCTGCGGTGTCGACGTTCGTGCTGCTCCTGGTGCTGGCCTACCTCTTCACGGAGATGACGACCGAGGAGCGCGCGATGGGGGCGTTCATCCTGCCGCTTGTCGTCGTCCTCCAGCTCATTCCAGCCGTGCATCCGATGGCGGAGGAACGCGCGGACATCCTGCGCGGGCCGCTCTTCGGGATTCACGTGTCCATGCTGCTCTGCGCGTACGCCAGTTTCGCGCTCGCGTGTGTCATCGGCGTCATCTACGTCCTGCAGTTCAAGGAGCTGAAAGCGAAGCACTTCGGCTTCTTCTACGCGCGACTGCCTGCGCTGGACGTGCTGGACACGATGAACCAGCGGGCGGCGACGGTCGGCTGGGTCTGCCTGACCATCGGGCTCGTCGCCGGCTTCATCTGGGCCAGTCAGGTGCCGGGCACGGATCCCCGTGTACAGGCCATGTCGCTGCAGGACCCGAAGATCTTCGTCGCGCTCATTTGCTGGGTCGTGTACTCGTTCGAGGTGTTTGCGGCACGCCGGATCGGCTGGGGCGGGCGGAGGGCGGCCTACCTCTCGGCGGTCGGCTTTGCGATCGTGCTGCTGAACTTCCTGCCGATCAGCTATTTCCTGACCAACAGCCACAACTTCTGAAGACACGACCGTGCACCTGCTCCTGGTAGGCATCAGTCATCGCACCGCGCCCGTGGACATCCGGGAGCGCCTGGATTTCCAGACGCGCGGGCTCGAGGATGCCCTCAGCGCCCTCAACAGCCGTCAGGCGGCGAGCGAGGCGGTGATCGTCTCCACGTGCAACCGCGCCGAACTCTATGCCGCGTGCGAGGACGTGGCAGCGGGACGAGCCGCCATCGCGGACTTCATCAGCGAGTACCACGGTCTCGACCGTTCGGCCGTCCTGCCGCACATCTACGACGTGACGGACCTGGAGGCCGCGCGGCACCTGTTCCGCGTGGCCGCAGGGCTCGATTCGCTCGTCGTCGGAGAACCGCAGATCCTCGGGCAGGTGAAGGACGCGCACACGGTGGCGTCTGCCGTGCGCTCCTCCGGGACGTTCCTGAATCGCCTGTTCCACTCCTCCTTTGCGGTCGGCAAGCGTGTCCGCACGGAGACCGGCCTCGGCTCGGGGGCGGTCTCGGTGAGCTTCGCGGCGGTGTCGCTGTCGAAGAAGATCTTCGGCGACCTGAAGGGCCGGAACGTGCTCGTGCTCGGCGCCGGCGAGATGGGCAAGCTGACCGCGCTGCACATGAAGTCGCAGGGCGTGCACCAGGTCACCATCGTGAGCCGCACGATCGCGCATGCGGCGAGAACCGCGGAGGCGATCGGCGGTGCCTCGGCGGCGCCGTGGGAGGAACTGGACACGCTCCTCGGGTCGGCCGACATCGTCATCACCGCCACGGGAGCGGCCACGGCCATCCTGACGAAGGCGCATCTGGAAGCCGTGATGCGTCCGCGCCGGAACCGGCCGCTCTTCATCATCGACATCGCCATGCCGCGCGATGTCGAGGCGGCCGCAGGCGACATCGAGCAGGTCTTCCTCTACAACATCGACGACCTCCAGGCGACCGTGCGGGAGAACCTCGCGCGACGCGCCAGCGAAGTGTCCCGTGCGGAGGCGATCGTCACCGAGGAAGTCGACAAGTTCGGCCAGTGGCTGCGCTCGCGCGGTGCCATCCCGACGGTCGTCGCGCTGCGCCAGCGGTTCGAGGCCATCCGCAAGTCCGAGCTCGAGCGGCTCGCGGCGTCGCTGCCTCCCGAAGCCAAGGGGCGTGTCGATGACATCACGCGCCTGATCGTGGAGAAGCTACTCCTGACACCGACCGAGCAGCTGAAGTCGGTCAACGACCCGGAGACCGTCGGCACCTACTCGGAGGCGCTGACACGCCTCTTCGGCCTCGAACAGAAACAGCCGGCTCCAGCCGCGTCTCCGGACCAGCCGGAGGACCGGCAGGAGCGGCGCGACCGCCGGGTCGAGCCGTTCGTCAGACCCGGCAAACGCTGATTTCCGTCACGTCTCATAGCTCAACGCATGACGCCTGCTCCTCTCAGACTCGGTACGCGCGGCAGCCAGCTCGCGCTCTATCAGGCCAACACCGTCGCCCGGCTCATCGCCGAGGCCGGCGGACCGCCGTGTGAACTCGTCATCATCAAGACCTCCGGCGACAGGCTGCAGGAGCGGCCACTCTCGGAAGTCGGCGGCAAGCGCCTGTTCGTCAAGGAGATCGAGGACGCGCTCCTCAGGAACGAGGTGGACCTGGCGGTGCACAGCAGCAAGGACATGCCGGCGCTGCTGCCCGACGGGCTGGAGATTGCCGGCGTCCTCGCACGCGAGGACCCCCGCGACGCCGTCGTGCTCCCGGTCTCGAACGCCGCAGGCACGCATTCACTGGAGGAGCTGGCGGCACGGTTGGGCGAGGCTCCCTCGATCGGCACAGCCAGCGTACGCCGGGTCGCGCTGCTGACCCGCCTGTTCCCGCACGCGAGGTTCGCGCCCATGCGCGGCAACCTGGACACGCGTCTCCGCAAGCTCGACGAAGGCGAGCACGACGCCCTGGTGCTGGCCGCGGCGGGGCTGCGCCGGCTGGGTTTCACCTCGCGGATTTCCTTCACCCTGCCGCTGAGCGCCTGCATCCCGGCCCCAGGCCAGGGCATCATCGCCATCGAGATCCGCACCGGCGACGAGCGGGTCCGCGCCGCCGTCGCGGCCATTTCCGACCAGGTCGCAGCCCAGGCGCTCGAGGTGGAGCGCGGTGTGGTTGACGCCCTGGGTGGCGGCTGCCAGACGCCCATCGGCGCGCTCGCGACCCCGGTGCGGGACGATCAGTTCGAACTCGTGGCGGCCGTCATCGCGCTGGACGGAAGCCGACTGCTCAAGACGGTCGTGCACGGCGCACGGTCCGACGCCAGAGGCCTCGGTGTGCGTGCGGCCCAGGACCTCCTCGCGCAGGGCGCGGGGGAGATCCTGGAGGACGCCCGGCGGGTCCAGGCGCAGAACGACCACAAGACGCAATAGAATCGCTCATCGTGTCTGAACCCATCGTCTACCTGATCGGTGCCGGCCCCGGAAACCCGGATCTCATTACCGTGCGCGGGCTGCAGTGTCTCGCGGACGCCGACGTGGTGCTCTACGACCACCTGGTTCACCCGCGCCTGCTCCGCTCGGCCAAGCCGACGGCGGAGAAGATCGACGTCGGCATGCCGGCGCCAACCCCGCTCGACCAGGAAGCCATCTGCTACCTGCTCGCGGACAAGGCCGTCGAAGGCAAGATCGTGGCGCGCCTCAAGTGGGGCGACCCCTTCATCTTCGACTCCGGCGGCTCCGAAGCCCTGTTCCTCCACGAGCGCCAGATCCGCTTCGAGGTCGTCCCCGGCATCCCGGCCGCCATGGGCGCGGCCAGCTACTCCGGAGTGCCACTGACCTACCCCGGCGGCGGCGACACGCTCACGTTCGTGCGCGGCAACGAAGGCGCGGCCAACACGCTGCCCGACGTGGACTGGTCGAGCCTGGCCACGCTCGACGGCACGATCGTCTGCTACGCCGGTCCGGACCAGCTGCCGGAGATGCTCGACGCCCTCCTGAAGGCCGGACGCCCCGAAGACGACACCGCGGCGCTGATCTACGACGGCACCCTGCCCACGCAGCACACCACGCTCGGCACGCTGGCTGAAGTCGCCCACCGGGTGAACAGCAGCACCGAGCGCCGGCCGGCCATCCTGGTCATCGGACGCGTGGCCGCGCTGCGGGAACACCTGCGCTGGTTCGACGCGCGTCCCCTGTTCGGCAAGCGGGTCCTCGTGACTCGTCCGCGCGAGCAGGCCGCCGAGTTCGTCAGCCTGCTGCAGGCGCTCGGTGCCGACCCGATCGAGGCGCCGATGATCCGCATCGCGCCGCCAACGGACTTCGCCCCGCTGGACGACGCCTGCGCGCAGATCGACACGTTCGACTGGGCCGTGTTCACCAGCGGCAACGCCGTCGACGCGTTCATGGGCCGTCTGCTGGCCTCTGCCGCGGATGTGCGCGCGCTGAAGGGCGTGAAGCTCTGCGCCATCGGCGCCGGCACGTCCGAACGCTTCACGAAGTACGGCATCAAGATCGATCTGCTCCCGGCGGAGAACCGCGCCGAGAGCGTGCTGCAGGCGCTGCTCGAGACCGGAGACGTGAAGGGGCTGCGCATCCTGCTCCCGCGCGCCGACATCGGGCGCGAGGTCATCGGCGAGGAACTGCGGAAGCGCGGCAGCCTGGTCACCGAGGTCATCGCGTACCGGACCGTCGCCATCGATCCCGAGCGGGAGGGTGAGCCGGACGTGTACCGGATGCTGCTCGACCGGCGCATCGACGTCGTCACATTCACGAGCCCCTCGTCGGTCCGGAGCTTTGCCGAGTTGTACGGCGCCGAGGCGGCGGCGGACCTGCTGGGACAGACGGCTGTCGCGGCCATCGGCCCTGTGACGGCTGAGGCGGCGGCGCAACTCGGGATCGAGTGCAGCATCGTCCCGTCCCAGTACACGATTCAGGCGCTCTGCTCGGCCATCGTGAAACACTTCGAAGGCGCCGGCGCACCAGCTACCGAGTCGCGCTGAGCGCGGTGAGCCAGAGGAAGGACTGATGGCGACCCCGCACACCTATTCGACGATGAAGCTGACCCGTCGTCCTCGGCGGCTGCGTACCTCCGAGGCGATGCGGTCGTTCGTCCGGGAGACACGGCTCTCGCCGGACAACTTCGTGCTGCCCCTCTTCGTCTGCGAGGGCGAAGGCGTGCGGCGCGAGGTCTCCTCGATGCCTGGCGTCTTCAACCTGTCGGTCGACGAGGCGGTGAAAGAGGCCGCCGCCGCAAAGGCGGACGGCGTCAACGGGGTGCTGCTCTTCGGGCTCCCGGAGCACAAGGACGACATCGGCTCGTCGGCCTACGACCCGGAGGCGCCGGTGCAGGCAGCGACCCGCGCGCTCAAGCGGGAGGTGCGCGACCTGCTGGTCATCACCGACGTCTGCCTGTGCGAGTACACCGACCACGGGCACTGCGGCCTGCTGATCGACAACGAGATCGCGAACGATCCAACGGTGGCCCAGCTCGTCCGGGCGGCCGTCTCCCACGCAGCCGCCGGAGCGGACATCGTCGCGCCGTCGGACATGATGGATGGGCGCGTCGGCGCCATCAGGAGCGGCCTCGACGAGCGCGGGTTCGACAGCGTCGCGATCATGTCGTACGCCGCGAAGTACTGCTCGGCGTTCTACGGCCCGTTCCGCGACGCCGCCGGCTCGGCGCCGAAGTTCGGCGACCGCCGTTCACACCAGATGGACCCGGCCAACGTCGAGGAAGCGCTGCGGGAAGTCGAGCAGGATCTCGAGGAGGGGGCCGACATCGTGATGGTCAAGCCGGCACTCGCGTACCTCGACGTCATCGCCAGGGTGAAGGATACGTTCGGTGTGCCAACGGCGGCGTATCACGTGAGCGGCGAGTACGCGATGCTCAAGGCCGCCGCGAGGAACGGCTGGATCGACGAACCGCGCGCGATGCTCGAGACGCTGACGGCCATCCGGCGGGCCGGCGCGGAAATCATCATCACCTACTACGCGCGGGAAGCCGCTCGCGCGCTCGCCTAGCACGCGCTCTGCTGGGCGGCGCGAACGCCCGCTGAACCGTCCGGGGTCACCTCCGGACCTGGATGACAGTCACGCGATCATGAACACGACAACCTCTGCGCGTCTCTTCAAGCGTGCGCTCGGCATCCTGCCCGGCGGCGTCGACAGCCCCGTCCGTGCCTTCAAGTCGGTCGGCGCTTCTCCGCTCTTCATCAGGCGGGCGTACGGCGCGAGGCTGGAGGACGTCGACGGCAACGTGTTCGTCGACTACGTCATGTCCTGGGGACCGCTGATTCACGGACACGCCCCGAGGGGGCTCGTGAAGGCGCTCGGCCGCGCCACGCCGCTCGGCACCAGTTACGGCGCGCCAAGTCCGCTCGAGGTCGAGCTGGCCCTTCGCGTCCGCAAGCTGATGCCCTCGCTCGAACGCGTGCGCTTCGTGAGTTCCGGCACCGAAGCCGCCATGAGTGCCGTTCGTGTCGCGCGGGCAGCGACGGGCCGCGACAAGATCATCAAGTTCGCCGGCTGCTATCACGGACACGCCGACGCGTTCCTCGTGCAGGCCGGGTCCGGCGCGCTCACGCTTGGCACGCCGACCAGCCCTGGGGTGACGAAGGCCGCAGCTGCCGACACGCTGGTCGCCACGTACAACGACCTGGCGTCTGTCGAGAAGGTATTCAAGGCCAACAAGGGGCAGGTCGCCGCGCTGTGCGTCGAGCCGATCGCCGGGAACATGGGGCTGGTGCCGCCGGCCGACGGCTTCCTGCGGGGACTCCGCGACCTGTGCGACAAGTACGGCGCGCTGCTGGTGTTCGACGAAGTGATCTCCGGCTTCCGCGCGGCGCCGGGCGGAGCCCAGCAGGTCTACGGTGTCACGCCGGACATGACCTGCCTCGGCAAGATCATCGGCGGCGGACTACCCGTCGGCGCCTACGGCGGCAAGGCCGAGGTGATGGAACTGGTCTCGCCTGCCGGCCCGGTCTACCAGGCAGGTACGCTGTCGGGCAATCCGCTCGCGATGACAGCCGGCATCTGGTGCCTCGACCAGCTGAAGCCGAAGCTGTACAAGGACCTCGCGGCGCTCGGCTCACGGCTCGCGGCCGGCTTTGCCGATGCTGCACGCGAAGCCGGAGTGGCACTCCAGGTCAATGCCTTCGGCTCCCTGGTGACCCCCTTCTTCACCGACCGCCAGGTGCGCGACTACGCGTCGGCCACGAGCGCCAACACCGAGCTCTACGCGAAGTTCTTCAGGGGGATGCTGGCCCGCGGGATCTATCCGCCGCCGTCGCAGTTCGAGGCGTGGTTCCTGTCAGCTGCGCATACGAAGAAGGACGTCGACAAGACCATCGCCGCGGCGCGAGAGGTGATGCGGGAACTGGCCTCTTAGGGCGGGAAAGGCGGGAGGTCGGGAGAGTCGGAAGGGCGGGAGAGACGGGACCGGAGGGCAGTCTGGCCGGCCCGGCCAGCCTCGCCTGCCCCCCGGTCTGAATCAGCGAAGATCGAGCCCCGAGTCCATCCGCACGCGGAGGATGGTGCCTGCGGGCAGGTCGACGTCCTTGCCTTCGGTCGCGGCCACCGTGCCGCCGCCGCCGATCAGGATGCCGGCAATCGCGCCCTTCACGCCGCCGAGGATGCCGCCGATGACGGCGCCCACGCCAGCGCCAGCGCCGATGCGGCTGGTCTCACCCTTGATGCCTTCGCTCTCGATCGCCTGCGTCACGGTGGCGCGGATCGGGTATGCCCGCCGGCCAATCGTGACCTGATCGAACGCGACGGTCATCTTGCCCGTGCGCTCGGTCCGGCTCGTCTTCGTGACGGAGCTGACAATGCCGCGCATCACCGCGCCCGCCGGCACGATGATCCGGTCCCCCTGCCGCAGGTCCACCAGCGTCGTGGCTTCGAAGCGGTCCTCGACCAGGTTCGTGGACGAACTCAGCGACTGGCTGAGCCGCACATCGAACTCGGTCCCCGCAGGTACATCGAGCCCAGAGGCGTTCGCGCTGCCGGTGGCGGTGGTCCCACCAGCACCGGGCCTGGCGCCTTCTCCGCGAGCGCGCGAGCGAAGCTCATCGATCCGGTCGCGCAGGTCGAAGTACTCGCTGCGGGCGACGGGTTCGCTCTTCCGCACCTTCACGCGAACGTAAGCAACCTCGTCGCGCAGATCGCCAAGTTCGTTCTCCAGGCGGTTGGCCAGGGCCGCATCGCGCGCGCGCGAGCCGGAGACATCGCGGGTCGCGTCGGCCAGGGCGTCCTGCAGACGCTGAAGGTCGGTCGAGGTAACTGTCTGGTTCTGGGCGCGTGCGGTGCCGAGGCTGAGCGCCAGGGCCAGCACGAGCAGACTACCGAATCTGAAGAACTTCACCATTGCCTCCTGAGCTCAGGTTAGGACGACCGTATCGCAGATACGGTTCCTGCTGCAATACAGCGGCCGGAGGCGGCGGTGTGCGTCAGGCCTGGCTCAGCGCCACGGCATGAGCCGCTCGATCCAGGCGATGCGGGTCAGGTCGTTGTAGATCACCGTGACCATCAAGGTCATCAGCACGACGAACCCGGCGAGCAGCATCTTCTCCTTGAGCGGCGTGCTGAAGTCGCGGCGTGCCACGCCTTCCATCATCATGATGAAGATGTGACCGCCGTCGAGGACGGGAATCGGGAGCAGATTGAGGAGGCCGAGGTTGAGGCTGATCTGCGCCATCAGGCTGAAGAGCGCGATCCAGCCCAGCTGTGCCGACTCGCCCGAGAGCTGGGCAATGGCAACCGGCCCCATGAGCTGCTTCGGCGACGTCTCGCGGGTCACGAGCCCCCAGATGGTCTGGAAGATGAGCCCTGAATACTGGACATTCTTCTGGAAGGCCAGGGTCATCGCGCCGACCGCGCCGGGCTTCGTGCTGACCATCTCATCGCCGATGCCGACGCCGAGCAGGCCGATGCTCCCGCTCTTCTTGGGCGTCGCGACGAGCGTGAGCGGCTGGTTGTCGCGCAGGATCTCGACCGTGATCTGCTGCTCGGGCCGCTTCGAGATGGCTTCCCGCAGGTGACCTGAGAACGTGATCGGTTCGCCGTTGACCGCCACGACGACGTCGTTCGGCTTGAAGCCCGCCTTCTCGGCCGGCTCCCCGGCGCTGACGCTGCGGATGCGGGGATGCACCTTCGGCAGCACGCCGATGTCGCCGAATTCGAAGCGGCTGCCCTCTGGCGTCTTCGGCGTCACGTTGACCGTCGAGGTGTTGCCGTCGCGGACGACCGTGAGCGCCACTTCGCGATCGGGCTTCGCGCCGACCGCGATGAAGAAGTCTTCCCACGTATCCACGGCCCGTCCGGCCACCTGGGTGATGTGATCGCCGGGCTTCAGTCCGACGCCTGCGGCAGCGGAGCCCGCGGGGACGACCCCGAGCACCACCGGCATCGTTTCGTAGGCGGGACGCTCCGCGCCGTTGTAGAGCACCACGGCCGTCAGGATCACCGCCAGGCCGAGATTCATCAGCGGCCCCATGATGAGCACCTGGAAGCGCTCCCACTTCGACCGCGACATGAACTCCTCGGGCCCTCCGCTCGACGGCTCGTCGGGGTTCTCGCCGGCCATCTTCACGTAGCCGCCGAGCGGCAACGCTCCGATGCTGTACTCGGTATCGCCTCGGCGGATGCTGACGATCGTCGGGTTGAAGCCCAGCTGGAACTTCAGGACCTTGATCCCGATGCGCTTGGCCGCCAGGAAGTGCCCCAGTTCGTGGACGAACACCAGGACGCCGAGCACGAACGCGAAGGACAGGAACGTTAGGAGTGTGCCAGCCACCAGAACCTCAGACTTTCAATTGTAGCCCGCGGGCAATCTCGGACGCGTAGTCACGCGCCCAGCTGTCCAGCGCGCGAACTTCGGCCAGAGTGCGAACCCCTGCCGTCCCCTGGGCATCCATGGTCCGCTCGATGACCTGCGCGATGCCAGGAAACGCCAGCGCACCGTCGAGGAAGCGCGCAACGGCCACCTCGTTGGCCGCGTTGAGCACCACGGCCTGGCTGCCGTCACCGCGCAGGGCCCGATAGGCCAGCGCGAGACACGGAAACACCTCCGTATCCGGCACGTCGAAATCGAGTCGGCGCGGCTGGGTCAGATCCAGCGGCGGCACCGGCGCCGACCATCGCTCCGGATAGGAGAAGGCGTACTGGATCGGCAGGCGCATGTCGGTCACGCCGAGCTGCGCGATGAGCGACCCGTCGACGAACTCGACCATCGAGTGCACGACCGACTGCGGGTGCACGACGACATCGATCTGCGCCGGCCCGACGTCGAACAGCCAGTGAGCCTCGATCACCTCGAGCCCCTTGTTCATCAGCGTCGCCGAATCGATGGTGATCTTGCGCCCCATCTGCCACGTCGGGTGCCTCAGCGCATCCGCGGCCGTGACCGCCTCCAGTTGGGACGCCGTGCGGCCACGGAACGGTCCTCCTGATGCGGTCAGCACCAGGCGCTTCACCTCTGCAGGGGCCCGGCCATGGAGACACTGGTGGATGGCGTTGTGCTCGCTGTCCACCGGCAGGATCGGCACGCCCTTCCGTCTGGCCGCCTCGGTGACGATGCCGCCGGCCATGACGAGCACTTCCTTGTTGGCGAGCGCGATGGTCTTGCCGCACTCGATGGCGGCGAGGGTCGCCTCCAGGCCATCGGTCCCTGACGACGCGCAGAGGACGATGTCGACGTCAGGGTGCGTGGCAACAGCCACGAGCCCGTCACGCCCGACATCCGCGAGCACGGTATCGGTCGACCAGGAGGCGTGCGCGCGAAGCTGCTCTGCCGCGCGGGCGGTCGACATCGCCGCGACCCGCGGTCGGTACCGCGCGACCTGCTCCGCCAATCGCCCGGCGTTCTCGCCCGCCGCCAGCCCGACCACTTCGAGCCGGTCGGCGTGGGTGTCCACGACCGACAGCGCGCTCTGCCCGATCGAGCCGGTCGATCCGAGAATCGCGATTCGGTGTTTAGACATACCGCAGCACCACGTAGTACACCGGCGCTGCGAAGAGAAGCGCGTCGATACGGTCCAGGACACCGCCGTGTCCGGGAATCAGCGCGGAGCTGTCCTTCACACCGGCACTGCGCTTGAGCATCGACTCGAACAGGTCGCCGGCGATCCCCAGCGCCACCACGGTCACGCCGAGCAGGACCCGGAGCGCGATCGGCATCGACGGCAGCCATGAGCCCCCGAGCACGACCAGCAGCAGCGTCCCGAAGAAGAATCCGCCGTAGGCGCCTTCGACCGTCTTCTTCGGGCTGATCGTTTCAGCCAGCTTGCGCCGTCCGAACGCGCGGCCGACGAAGTACTGCGACGAGTCGCTGACGATGACCGTCAGCATCAGGAGGAACAGCGCCGACGGACCGTAGGTCTCGCGAATGGCCAGCAGGGCGCCGAGCGGCAGGCCGAAGTACAGGCACGGCAGCAGCGCGGCTGAGGCCGACGCCACCGCATCCGCCCCGCCCCGCCAGGACCCGAGCGACAGCGCCCCGATTGCCACGAACGCGGTCAGCAGGACGAGGTCCAGCGGAATCGACACCGCCCCGCCGAACACCGCATGCGAGAACGACGCGCAGGTCAGTGCGGCAGCGGCGGTCGAGACCACGGTCGGGAACGGAAGCCGGCTGGCGTGCGCAAGCGCCGCGAACTCGTGGCACGCGAGCACGACCAGCAGCACCGCAATGAGCAGGAACAGCCACGCGGGCGAGTACCAGACGGCGGCGACGGCCAGGGCGATCATCACCCCGCCGCTGATGATGCGTGTAATCACTTGGCGCCGAGGGCTACCGGCGAGGGTTTGATGCCGCCATAGCGGCGGTCGCGCTTCTGGTAGTCCAGCACCGCGCCGAGCAGGTCGCGGCGGCGGAAGTCCGGCCAGAGCGTATCGGTCACCCAGATCTCGGCGTACGCAATCTGCCAGAGCAGGAAATTGCTCACGCGCATCTCGCCGCTCGTGCGGATGAGGAGGTCGGGGTCGGGCTGACCGGCGGTGTAGAGGAACTCCGCGAACCGGGATTCGTCAAGCGTGGACGGGTCCACCCCCGCGGCGATGGCGCGGCGCGCCGCATCCACGATCTCGGCGCGGCCCCCGTAATTCAGCGCGATGTTGAACAGCATCCCGGTGTTGCCTTCGGTCTTGCGGATGCCGATCTCCAGCTCTTTCTGGACATCCGGCGCGAGCTCCTCGATGCGCCCGATGACTCGAAAGCGGATGTTGTTCTTGAGGAGGGTGCTCAGTTCCAGCCTGATGTACCGCTTGAGCAGCATCATCAGCATGTTCACTTCGGTGCGCGGTCGCTTCCAGTTCTCGACCGAGAACGCATACAGCGTGAGCACGCCGATGCCGAGGCGGGCGGACGTCTCCACGACATCGCGTACTGAGTCGATCCCGGCACGGTGCCCCTCCACCCGGGGCAGGTGACGCTGGGCGGCCCACCGCCCGTTGCCGTCCATGATGATGGCGACGTGCGCGGGCAGTTGCTCGTAGTTCACCTGACGCGCGAGCGCCTCGTCAGGGGATCCTGGCGGAATCCAGGCCAGGAGCTTCTCAAGCGACATGCGGCCCCATTATAAGTCGCCTGCTCCATACTCGACCGCGACGAGAAAGAGACCGCCCGGCGGAGCGGTCCGGCCCGCCGCTCCACGCTGGCGCGACGCCAGCACCTCGTCGAGGGAGGCTGGCGTCCGTCGTCCGCGGCCGACCTCGACCAGGGTCCCCGTGATCGCGCGCACCATGTGCCTCAGGAATCCTTCTCCGCGCACCTCGTAGGTGATCAGGCGCGACCCGGCGTCCAGCTCGCGCACCTCCACGGCGGACGACCACAGCGTGCGGACGGAGGTCTCGACGTCGCCGCCCGCCCCCTGGAACGCCGCGAAATCGTGGGTCCCGACCAGGCGTGCGGCCCCGGCCCGCATGGCCTCGACGTCGAGCACGGGCCACGGCACGTGCCAGACGTAGGCGCGCTCGAACGGACTCACGACCGGGCCGTTCCAGATGCGATAACGATAACGCTTGGCGGTGGCGCGGAACCGCGCATGGAAGTCGGGGCCGACCTCCTGGACGTCGACGACCCGCACAGCGGGGGGGAGCCTGACGTTGACGGCCCTGAGCACCGCGAGCGGCGCAATCGGCCGGCTGAGCGAGACGGAGGCAACCTGACCGAGCGCGTGCACCCCCGCATCGGTTCGCCCGGCGCCGCTGACGACCACCGGGCCTCCCTCGAGATGGGCCAGGGCCTCTTCGAGCAGCCCCTGGACCGACGTGCCTGAGGCCTGGCGCTGCCATCCGACGAGCCCGGTGCCGTCGTAGGCCAGCGTCAGCTTCAGGTGCGGCACATCAGGCGACCACGGGGCGTGAGCCGGGCTTCACGACCGGCAGCCCCTGCGCGCACAGCGGGCACGACTCGGGCTGGTAGGTCGGAAGGTCGATGCTGAGCAGCGCCGCGAACGGCACGTCGAAGGTCGCTTTCCCGCCGCTGCGATCGACGATCGAGGCGGCACCAACCACCTGGCCGCCGGCGGCCGTCGCCACCTGCATCGTCTCCCGCGTGGAGCCACCCGTCGTGCAGACGTCTTCGATGACGAGCACGCGGTCCGACTCCGAGAGCACGAAACCGCGGCGCAGGGTCAGCACCCCGTCCTGCCGCTCGGCGAAGAGGGCCCGAACGCCGAGGGCGCGGCCGACCTCGTGGCCGATGACGACACCACCGAGCGCGGGCGACAGCACCACCGTCGCGCGCAGGTCGCGGACGCGATCGGCAATCGCACGCCCGAGCTGTTCGGCCGAGGCCGGATGCTGGAGGACGAGCGCGCACTGGAGGTAGCCGGTGCTATGGAGCCCCGAACTCAGGCGGAAGTGCCCTTCGAGCAGGGCGCCTGATTTCCGGAACAGATCGAGGAGTTCGTCACGTGTGGGCATGCGAGTCGCTAGTATACAATCCGGGATTGCTGAACCGATCGTCCCCGCCTGACGTCTACTAGTCGAGAAACACCACGATGCCTCGCCTGTTGGAGCCTCCGTCCATGCGTTATACGAAGAAGTGTGCTGCCCTGGTCCTGACCGCGGCTGTCCTGGCCGGCCATGTCCTGCCTGCCTCCGCCCAGAGCCAGACGGCCCCGGTTCGCAAGCTTTCGGTGGACGACGCCGTGAAGCTGGCCCTCGAACAGAACCTGGGCATCCAGATCGAACGGTTCAACCCCCAGATCGAGGACGTCGCCGTCGCCCAGGCTCGCAGCTACTGGGTGCCGACCCTCTCGACCACGCTGCAGAACAACTCACAGGACACCCCAGCGAGCAGCTTCCTCGCGGGCGGTCAGTCGAAGATCACCGACTCGCGGTTCTCCACCGCTCTCGGCGTCCGCCAGCTCCTGCCGACCGGTGCGAACTATTCGTTCGACTGGAACAGCGCCCGGTCAACGTCGACGAACTTCTTCACGAACTTCAACCCGCTGTTCAGCTCGAACGTCGCGTTCAGCGTCTCGCAGCCGCTGCTGCGCGGGCGCACGATCGATTCGTACCGCCAGCAACTGCAGACCAGCCGCAAGGATCGCGAAGCCGCGGACGTCTCGCTGCGCGCCACCATCGCGAACACGACTCGCAACGTGAAGAACGCGTACTGGGATCTGGCGTACGCCAGGGAGAACCTGCTCGCCCAGCAGAAGTCGCTGGATCTGGCCA
>Ga0075152_10001348_pt1 | contig 17658 bp, 20 predicted proteins | sample JI61114C2DNA_FD_70964 | JGI IMG/M metagenome (GOLD analysis project Ga0075152, IMG submission 70964) | Wastewater effluent complex algal communities from Wisconsin, to seasonally profile nutrient transformation and Carbon sequestration -... | ecosystem: Engineered > WWTP > Effluent > Algae...
GGCATTAAAGCAACTCTTTGTAAACTATCTTCTACACGTATTAAAATTAAATTATCGGCAATAATTTTTAATGCCGGTTTTCTTGCAGTAATTCTTTCTTTATAATTTCCTGGCAAGCCTTTTACTGCTTCAATTTGTACACTATCATAAAAATTTCTGGCCTCAATATAATTGCCCAAATCATAATTCAAATCTGCCAAAGCCAAAAAACTTGTAGACTTTTGTTGTTGATTGTCTACACTATATTTTACACTTTTTAATAAATTATTTTGAGCAGCATTGTAACTGTTTCGTTGCATTTCTAATTGTGCAGCAGCGTAATAAATAATGTCTCTATAATCTACATATTTATCTCTTTTAGCAAGTTTCAACAGCTCGTTTAAATTTTCTTGCAATGCATCTTTCTTTTTTCCTGATGCTAAAGAAACAATATTTAGTCTTGCATAAACTTCCAATAAAGGATCAATAGAATGTTTAATAGATTGCTCATACATTCTAATTGCCAAACTATCATTTTTTGCAATATGATACAATTGTCCTGCTAAATATTCCCACCTAGACTTTTCAGATTTATCCTCAGCATTATCCAACGATTTGCGTAAATGAAAAGCTGCACTATCATAGTTTTCTTGTTTATAAAACCAATAAGCAGTTACTTCATGCAAGTCTGTTTTTAAACGTTTCGGAAATAGAGGATCACTTCTTAAAATACCAATTAATCCTGCAGCTTCACCCAACATATCTTGCTCTAAATAATTTCTTATTTGCCAAATAAAACTTTCATTACGGCTTGGTGGTTTTGTAGTAATTTTTTTCCACAAACTTCTTTTTTCGTTGGTAGAAATGGTGAATACACCTTTTGTATTGCTAGCATTGCTTCCTAACGGAACATCGTACCCTTCATCTTTGGGTGCATATACATAATTTACATATTGAAAACATCCTGCAGCACTATCAAAATCTTTTCTATACAAATATGCTTTCCCTAAAAGAATGTATAAATTATCAATCCAATCATTTCGTAAATCATGCAACAAAATACCAGCAGTGCATTTGTAAATAATAGAATCTAAATCGTCTTTACTTTTTGATGTGGCTTCTAAATTGTAATTGTAAAAAGGAAGTAGTTGGGTATAATCGTCTTTATGACTGGTTTTTGCACGTTCAATAACATCGTTTAATTTATTACTTGCATTAAAATAATAATTATAATGTGTATAGGTATTTTGGGTAATTCGGCGAAGCAAAGTAAACTTTTTTTCACCGGTTTTTTCAGAACCCAACTTTCTTGTTTCGTACTGTTTTGGTTTATCTTTTTCAATAGCCACTTCTGTATTGGGCTGAGCAAACAAAGCGTTTGCACAACTAAAACCAATAAACAACAATAATATTTTCTTGAAATACAATATCATACAATTCATATAACTTCCAATAACAAACATAAGTGTTTAAAAGTACAAGTATTTTACAACTTTGCCTTGCAGTTTTGCCCCTTACTACTACCTTTAATGCTGATTTAACAAGATGAGTAACATAAATACAGAAAATACACTAAAAAGATTGAGAAATAGGTATCGTTTGGTGGTAATGAACGATGATACTTATGAAGAATTGGTAACATTTAAATTGAGTAGATTGAGTGTTTACATTGGTGTTAGTACTATGATGGTTGTAGTAATTGGATTTACCATTGCATTAATTGCATTTACGCCCTTAAAATATTATATACCAGGTTATGGGACAAGACAAAGTCGTGCCGATTTACAATTGTTGAAAATGAGAACCGACTCGTTGGAACAATCTATTAAAATGAAAGACCAATACTTAGAAAGCGTTAAAAAAGTATTGAATGGCACAACACCAACCCAAAGAGATACAGTTCCCATACAAGTTGAGCGTAAAGAAATTTCTACCTTTTAATTATGGAAAAGAAGAACAATCATTTGCTAATTCATTATGCTGGATTGGCTGCACAAATAATTATAGGTTTAGGAGTAACTACTTGGCTTGGCATGTGGTTAGATAAAAAGAAAGATTTTCCCAAGCCTTTGTTTACATGGATTTTGCCAATTATTTTATTAATTGGTATATTAATTAAAGCAATAAAAGACACTAGTAAAAAATGATATTAACACCCTCGAAATTTGGCAAAAACTTAATGCCCTTATTTGCATTGTTTACAATAGTAAACTTAGTTTTTTTTGTTTGGGCAGATTATTTGGACTCGATAAAAGTAAATCATAGTGTAGTAATTTTTGGCAATGCACTCTTGTTTTTGCTGGCAATGATTTCTCTGCAATTGCACATGAGTGCTAGTAAAAAAGAGAATCCAAATGTGTTGGTGAGAAGTATTATGATGAGTACATTTTTAAAAATGATTTTAATTGCAGTATCGGTACTTATTTATGTAAAAATGGCAAAAGAAACCAAAAGCAAATGGGCCATTTTTGTTACCATGTTTATTTATTTAATTTATATGGCAATTGAATTAAAAATTGCATTAAAACTGAACAAAAAACAACCATCCAATGCCCGTAAATGAGCATCCTATGCAGGCTTTGGCTCATTTTTTACCTGAAGGAAGTTTTGAGCCTATAGTACAATACATTCATCATTTTAAAGTACATTTAACGGTAACCAAAAAACGCAAAACCGTTTTAGGAAATTACTTACATGCTGGCATTAATAGAAACCATAAAATAACGGTAAATGGCAATTTAAATAAGTACGAATTTTTAATTACACTACTACACGAACTTGCCCATTTACTTACGTATGAGCAGTATAACAACAAAGTAGAAGCACATGGAAAAGAATGGAAAAATTTATATAGCAAACTGCTGATTGATTTTGTACAAAAGCAAATTTTTCCTGCCGATATTGAACAAGCTTTACAAAAGTCAATCATTAATCCTGCTGCAACCGCCAATGGAGAAACTGATTTATTGTTGGTATTAAGAAAATACAACAGCCATCAAAAACCTGGCTTTACAACCATTGAGTCTTTACCAGAAAATTCCATTTTTCAAACAGAAAATGGTAAGGTTTTTAAAAAAGGAAATCAACGTAGAAAACGTTATATCTGTGTTGAATTAAAAACAGGACTGCAATATTTATTTAGCCCAATAGCTGAAGTGAAAATTATAGAAGCAGCTAATTAACAATTCAAAAATCCTGTTGGTCAAAAGACACAACAAGGCCAACGGTTATAATTGATGATTTTGTATGGGAAAAAAATACCAACAAATGCTTAAAAGATTTAATTGTTTGTGTTAGGTATTTTTTTCAGTAACTGGTGCTTGATATTCTTTTTCCCAGAAATCGGCATTTTTTATTCCAAGTGTTACTGGGTTAAATACAGGATCTTTTCCTTCTTTCTTTTGTCTTTCATAATCTTTAAGAGAAGCCAAAGCTGGTTTCTGAAGAATAATAATGGCAATTACATTTAACCATGCCATAATACCTACGCCCATATCACCAAGATCCCAAGCAATTTTTGCAGTACGTACACAACCAAAAAAAGTTGCAGCCAATATGCCTATTTTCAATAATAGCATTAATGGCGGACTTCCTTTTGCTTGCGTTAAATAAGCAACATTGGTTTCTGCAATGTAGTAGTAAGCCATTAAAGTAGTAAAAGCAAAGAAAAACAATGCAACCGCAACAAGATAGCTGCCAGCTCCTATATATCCTTCCTCAAAAGTTTCCTTACCGCTAAACGCTTTATCTATAGCAGCTTGTGTGTATGTAGCACTGCCATCCACATGTTTTTCGCCATCTTGCACATAATACACACCATGATCAACCACCAACTTTCCATCTCCTCCTTTAACATTGTACATGCCTGTCAACAAAATCATGAAGGCAGTAGCGGAACAAACAAAAAGTGTATCAATATAAACAGAAAAAGCTTGCACCAGCCCTTGTTTAGCAGGATGTGTTACTTCTGCTGCTGCAGCAGGATGTGGACCAGTACCCTGTCCTGCTTCATTGCTATACACACCTCGTTTTACTCCAATGGTAATCATAGCACCAACTATTCCACCAAATGTTGCATTGGCACCAAAAGCACTAGAAATGATTAATGAAAATATGCCTGGTATGCTGCTAAAATTCATTACAAGAATTACAATAGCTACCAGAATATAAGCAGTTGCCATAAAAGGAACAACAAACTGGGCAACATTGGCAATTGATTTTATTCCACCAAAAATAATTAGACCCAATAAAATTACCAACAAAACCCCCGTCCAAACATGATCAATTGCAAAGGTGTTTTTTACTGCCGAAGCAATGCTGTTTGATTGTACACCAGGTAACAAAAAGCCAGTAGCAAGAATAGTTGCAATGGCAAAAACGATGGCATATATTTTTCCAATTTTTTTATTGGGAAACCCTTTTTCAATATAGAAAGCTGGACCTCCACGATATTCACCATTTTTTTTTGTTTTATAAATTTGTCCAAGAGCCGACTCAACAAAAGCAGAACCAGCACCCAAAAAAGCTACTGCCCACATCCAAAATACTGCACCAGGACCTCCTATGAAAATGGCTGTAGCCACACCTGCAATATTTCCAGTTCCTACACGACCAGATAATGAAACTGCCAAAGCTTGAAAAGAAGAAATACCTGCTTTCGATTTATCACTATCCATCAACAATTTAACCATATCCTTAATTAACCTCACTTGAAAAAATCGCATCCGAATAGAGAAATAAATACCAATAGCTAGCAGTAGAAAAATAAGAGCATTGCTCCAAATAATAGCATTGGCTGCACTAATGAACTTTTCAAACATTTCCATGGACTGTTAGTTTTGGTTTCAACATTTTAAAATATAAATAAACAGATTAATGCTGTAATCTACTAATTAATCTCAATATAACTTATTGACCTGCATCGCTTGCAGTGATTCAGAAATATCGTGTAAAATAAGCCATCAGTTTTGTAAACCAATTTTCTTTTTCAGTAATGTTTCCTTAATTGTACTATGCTGAGTTAAATAAATTGTTTTAGGCTACATTATATTTTTATGTGATGCAAAAGCATTCAATTCCTGTTGTTCAGAAGATACAACAGAAGCAGCAATTGTATTTGATAATTTGGTGACCAAGAATGGCTAGAAAAATGACAAAAAAAATATGCCATACAAAAAAGCCATCGAAAATTTCGATGGCTTTTTAAACATTTACATATTACTTTTTTAAGCAACAGCAGCTTTAACTAAATCGGCAGCTTCACTTAATTGTACAGCACTTTGTACTTTTAAACCACTTTCGTCAATTAATTTTTTTGCTTCAATTGCATTGGTTCCTTGTAAACGTACAATAATTGGAATATCAATATTGCCAATTTTATTGTAAGCTTCAATTACACCAGCAGCAACTCTATCGCAACGTACAATACCTCCAAAAATGTTAATCAAGATTGCTTTAACATTCGGATCTTTCATAATAATTCTAAAACCAGCTTCCACAGTTTGAGCGTTGGCAGTACCACCTACGTCAAGAAAGTTGGCAGGCTCTCCACCACTTAATTTAATCATATCCATTGTAGCCATTGCCAAACCAGCACCATTTACCATACAACCTACATTGCCATCTAATTTTACAAAGTTTAAGTTAAATTGTCCTGCTTCAACTTCTGTAGGATCTTCTTCTGTTACATCTCTCAATGCAGCTAAATCAGGATGACGCATTAAAGCATTTTCATCCAATCCCATTTTACAATCTACAGCTATAATTTTTTCATCACTTGTTTTAAACAATGGATTAATTTCTAACATAGCACAATCTAAACCTAAATAAGCACTGTACAAATTGGTTACAAACTTAACGCAGTTTTTAAACGCTTCTCCACTTAAGCCTAAGTTAAAAGCAATTTTACGAGCTTGAAAACCTTGTAATCCACCACTTGGGTGAACCCACTCTTTAAATATTTTTTCTGGTGTATTGTGTGCTACTTCTTCAATATCCATTCCACCTTCGGTAGAATACATAATTACATTTTGCCCTTTAGAACGATCTAACAATATAGATAAATATAATTCTTTTGTTGGATTCGGTCCTTCATAATAAACATCTTGAGCTACTAGAATTTTGTTTACTTTTTTTCCTGCAGGCCCAGTTTGTATAGTTACTAGAGTGCCTCCTAAAATTCCTTTTGCAAAGCTTTCAATATCCTCAACGCTTTTGCCCACTTTTACGCCATTCATTCCAGTCTCATTTACCTTTCCTTTTCCTCTTCCACCTGCATGAATTTGTGCTTTTACCACAGCAAATTTATTGTTGGTTTGCGTTTTAATTTGGCGATAAGCTTCTTCAGCTGCCATTACACTTTCTACTGCAATACCTTCTTGTACAGGTACGTTGTATTTTTTCAATAATTCCTTAGCTTGATACTCGTGTAGGTTCATGTATTAAATTTTAGTGCGGCGAAGATAAGTATAATCGTTTTTTTATTGAAGTGTATTTTTTAGTTTTTATCAACTAAAAGAAACTTATTATTATGTAATTCTAACACATTATTCTTGGAATGTTGAAGTCTGATAATGTCTGAAAACCTGCTGTATATCTAACTATTAAAGAAAAATGAATTTGCTAGAAGTTGATTTATATAGCAAAAAATTATAAACTGTTGACCTTACTAATATTTTTAACTTCAACAACTGCTGATAAATTAATATGTCCATATATATGTGGAAATGCCTCATTTATAGAAGGTGCAATTTCATATTTCAGTTCATGCGTTAGCTTTTTTGTATCAATTACCAATTCAACCAAATTGGTTTTTCCAACAAAATATCTTTCCATTACGCCTTTTACTTGTTGTTTTGTACTACAATGTATAAAGCCTTCAATGGCCAGTGATGGTGCAGTATAAAATCCTATTTCCTTTGCTTGCAACCACTCTTGCTGTGTAGTTACATGATAAATTATTGAATCTGTTTGCATAAAATATATTATAATAACATGCAAACTACCCACTATTCTATTAAATATGCAATTATTTCATGTTCTACGTACAATTGCAATATTTTTTTTCAATAAACTTTGCCGAAAATAAAACAACCTTATCTTTGTATTAGTTGTTTATGCAACTATTTATTATTTTATACTTTTTAATTAACAGATTACAATATGAAAATTTTAGTTTGTGTAAGTAAAACACCAGACACTACTTCTAAAATTGCCTTTACAAATGGCAATACAAAATTTGATGATGCAGGTGTACAATGGATTATCAATCCTTATGACGAATGGTACTCTTTGGTTAGAGCCATTGAATTAAAAGAAAAAGATGCAACCACTATCATTCATTTAATTACAGTGGGCGACGCAAGTGCAGAACCTGTAATTAGAAAAGCATTGGCATTGGGTGGCGATGAAGCCATTAGGGTAAATGCAGAAAGCAACGATAGCTATTATATTGCTGCACAAATTGCAGAAATTGCTAAACAAGGTGCTTACGATATTGTTTTTACTGGTAAAGAAACGTTAGACTACAATGGTTCTTCTATTGGTGGAATGGTGGCAGAATTAATTGATGCTCCATACATTTCTTTAGCAACCAAGTTTGACTTAAATGGTACAACTGCAACAATTAATAGAGAAATTGAAGGTGGAGAAGAAGTAAATGAAGTTGCATTACCTGTTGTAGTTAGTTGCCAAAAAGGAGTAGCAGAACAACGTATTCCAAACATGAGAGGCATTATGGCTGCACGTACTAAACCTTTAAAAGTAGTTGAAGCAACTGCTGCAGATACATTAACCTCTATTGTAACCTATGAATTACCACCTGCAAAAGCTGGTGTTAAATTGGTAGATGCAGACAATGTAGAAGAATTGGTACGCTTATTACACGAGGAAGCAAAAGCCATTTAAGTAGAGTATTGATGTAATACTATTTTAAAAAAGAATAGTGGATACATGAATTCAACATTAAAAATTCAACAAACAAATTCATTCAAATGTCAGTATTAATATTTGTAGATCAAGCCGATAATCATATAAAAAAATCATCTTTCGAAGCCTTAACATATGGTGCCGATGTTGCCAAACAATTGAATACAACTGCCGAAGCATTGGTATTGGGAACAGTTGGTTACGATTTGGCCACTTTGGGTAAATATGGTGTTACCAAAGTACATCAAATTGCCAACGAAAGCTTAAACCATGTAGATGCTCAAGTATTTGCAAAGGTTATTGCAGAAGCTGCTACAGCAACCAATGCCAGTGTAATTATTTTTTCTCACAACCAAACAGGTAAAGCAGTTGCAGCAAGAGTTGCAGCTCGTTTAAAAGCTGGCTTAGTTGCTGGTGCTTGTGCTTTACCAGATATTAGCAATGGTTTTACAGTTAAAAAAACTGTATTTAGTGGTAAAGCATTTGCCAACATTGGTATTGCGTCATCTATTAAAGTTATTTCATTAAATCCGAATAGTTATAAAACTGTTGCAACCGATGGTACAGCTGAAGTTGTAGCATTAAATATTGCTGTAGATGCCGCCAAAGTAAAAGTAGCTGCAGTAAATAAAGTAAGTGGCGAAGTACCTTTAACTGAAGCTGACATTGTTGTAAGTGGTGGTAGAGGTTTAAAAGGACCAGAAAATTGGGGAATTATTTTAGACTTAGCAAAAGAATTGGGGGCTGCAACTGCTTGTAGCAGACCAGTAGGTGATGCACATTGGAGACCTCACCATGAACATGTTGGACAAACTGGTGTACAAATTGCACCCAACTTATACATTGCTGTAGGCATTAGTGGTGCAATACAACATTTAGCTGGTGTAAACAGAAGTAAAGTAATTGTTGTAATTAATAAAGACCCAGAAGCTCCGTTTTTTAAAGCTGCGGATTATGGAATTGTGGGCGATGCTTTTGAGGTATTACCAAAGTTTACAGAAGCCATAAAAAAAATGAAAGCATCTGCATAATATATAATTCATTTCATCAATACGTTAAAAAAATCTCTTTAGCTAAACCTAAAGAGATTTTTTATTGGGTATAGCATATCATTGCAACAAAGAATACAATTATGATGTATAAAATACTTACAGTTGCAGGCTTAGCAACATTCGAAATTTATGCTGCTATACCAGCAGGTTTTGCATTTGGGTTATCTCCTTGGGTAATATTTGCAGCAAGCTTAGTTGGTGGAATTGTAGGTGTTTTTGTTGCTGCATTTTTGGGAGAAAAAATTGAAAAAATAGTAGCAAAGTTTAGAAAACCTAAAGCCATTGTTAAAGAAAAGAAACCCAATTTAGCACACAAGCTTTGGGATAAATATGGTATAGTTGGCTTAGGCATTTTAGGCACATTTACTGTTGGTGCACCAGTAAGTATTGCTGTTGGTGTTGGCTTTAATGTAAACATGCACAAGTTGGCCATGTGGTGTTGCTTAGGTGTGCTTTCTCGTTGTATAATTTTTACAACAATTGGTCATTATGGAATGAAACTGTTCTAATTTATTGTATTAAAAAACAATGTTGAATACACAGTTACACAAAGCATTTTCCCTTACTCAATTTACCTTAATTTCGTTGCATAATTTTTAAAGTATGAAAGTACCTTCAATGGCCGAAATGATGGCAAATGGAGAATCGCCAGATGTATTATTTTGGGTAGGTTGTGCAGGAAGCTTTGATCAACGTGCACAAAAAATAACGAAAGCATTTGCTACTATTTTACAAAAAGTAGGATTGAAATTTGCCATATTGGGTAAAGAAGAAGCTTGTACTGGAGACCCAGCAAGACGAGCAGGAAATGAATTTTTATTTCAAATGATGGCTTACCAAAATATTCAAGTATTAAATGGTTATGGTATTAAAAAAATTGTTACTACTTGCCCACATTGCTTTAATATCCTAAAAAATGAATACCCAGAATTGGGAGGAAATTATGAAGTCATTCATCATACCACTTTATTGCAACAATTAATTGATGAAGGCAAAGTAAAATTAAAAGAAGGTGGAGAATTTAAAGGCAAAAAAATATCGTACCACGATAGTTGCTACTTAGGCAGAGCCAACAATATTTATGAAGCACCTAGAAAAGTTTTAGAAGCCTTAGATGCCGAATTGGTTGAAATGAAGCGTTGCAAAAGCAATGGTTTATGCTGTGGTGCTGGTGGTGCACAAATGTTTAAAGAAGATGAGCCTGGAAATAAAAGAATTAATATTGAACGTACCGAAGAAGCCCTAGCCACAGGAGCTTCATTTATTGCAGCTGCTTGCCCTTTTTGCAATACTATGATGACGGATGGAGTAAAAACAAAAGAAAAAGAAAGTGATGTGCAAGTATTGGATATAGCTGAAATGATTGCTCTTTCAATGGTTGAATAATGACTAGTATGAAAAAAATATTTAAGCATTTTACTTGGACTAAGTTTTTTGCGTATGCTATTGTATTTGGAACAATTTCTTTTTTGTTTGATTGGGTTTTGGGCAAGTTTAAAGAAGTAGATTTTGTTTTATACAAATATTTATTAGGAGTACTATTTAAAACTAGTTTTTTTGGATTTTTTATGGCATTAATAAACTCCCAACAAAAAGAAAAAAATTAAACTATTCTTCTGTGAAAAATTTTAAGATTAAAAAATTTATACTTGCAATTTTAGTTTTATTGCCTGTATTGTTGTTGGTTGATGTTGCCTACGATGCTTTGTTTAAAACATTGGATTTTTCAGAAACCTTTGCATTAAAAAATTTAGTATTTAAAATATTGGCAGCCATTGTAGGTGCATATTTTTATGCCACTTATAACAACGATGACAAAACAACATAAATTAAAAATTATGGATATTAACTTTCAACATAACATTCCTCAAGACTTTACAAACAATTCAAAAGTTTGGATTTATCAAAGTAGTCGTTTATTCAGTATAGCAGAAGCATTTGAAATTGAAACAATGTTGTCAACATTTATTGCCAAATGGCAAAGCCATGGTGCAGCAGTAAAAGGTTATGCAAACTTATTTTTTGGTCAGTTTATTGTAATGATTGCCGACGAAGCCAATGTAACTGTGGGTGGTTGTAGTACAGATTCATCTGTTAGAGTAATTAAACAAATAGAAGAAACTTTTAGTATAAATATGTTTGATAGACAAAGCCTAGCATTTATTGTTAAAGATAAAGTACAAATATTGCCATTGGCTCAATTAAGCTATGCTTTAGAAAATAATTTTATTACGTCAGACACTTTGTACTTTAATAATTTGGTTGCTACCAAGAAAGATTTATTAACTCAATGGATTGTGCCTGCAAAAAACAGTTGGCTTGCGTCAAGGCTAGAAACAGTCAATAGCTAATTCAATCCACAATTAAGCTTCAGCCAATTCTTCTGCCCATTTATCTCTTTCATCTGGACTAAATTTCCATGGTGCAAAATTGTTTTCAATATTGCTGAAAGTGCTGTTCCACTCTTGTGGAGCATTGCTTTCTTCCATAATTAAATTTCTTCTCAATTCAACAATAATATCTAAAGGAGAAATACTTACAGGGCAAGCTTCAACACAAGCATTACAAGAGGTACAAGCCCTTAATTCTTCAACAGTAATATAGTTGTGTAACAAGCTTTTACTATCGTCTTTAAATTCTTTATTGGTTGTAATATTTTTACCTACTTCTTCTAAACGATCTCTCGTTTTCATCATAATACTTCTAGGGCTAAGTATTTTACCTGTGATATTTGCAGGACAAGCAGCAGTGCAACGTCCACACTCTGTGCAACTGTATGCATCTAATAAATTTTTCCAAGTTAAATCAAATACATCTTTGGCTCCGAAACTTGCAGGAGGTGCAGCATCGGTTGGTGCCATTTCTGGTTGCATAGCATACAATACTTCATTTTGAATGGCTGGCATATTTTTCATTTTGCCTTGTGGTTCTAACCTTGCAAAATATGCATTTGGAAAAGCCAGTATAACATGTAAATGTTTGCTATATGGTAAGTAGTTTAAAAACGCAAATATGCCTGCAATATGCAACCACCAACAAACCCTTTCTACAACTATTAAATTGCTAGTACTTAATCCTTCAAACAATGGATGTAACAGAGAGGAGAAAATAAAATTACCTGTTAAATTATGTGTGTAATGTTCTGCTCCATTTTTTTGTAACAATGTATCGGTTGCATTCATGATTAGAAATAAACTCATCAATACAATTTCTGTTATAAGAATATAGTTTGCATCACTTTTTGGCCATCCGTTTAAATCTTTACTGATAAATCTTTTAAGTTTAATTACATTTCTTCTCACTAAAAAAATAATACAAGCCAGCGTTACACCAACTGCTAAAATTTCAAACACATTTATCAAAAAACTGTACAAACCAACAGGAATAAGGCCTGCAAATAATCTATGCTGATTGAACAAACCATCTAACACAATTTCTAATACTTCAATATTGATAATGATAAAGCCAACATAAACTACCAAGTGCATAATTGCAACCAATGGATTTTTGAACATTTTCTTTTGCCCTAGAGCTAAAAAAATTAAATTTTTCCAACGTAAATTTTTGTTGTCAGAAAAGTCTTCGTCTTTTCCCAACAATATATTTCTTCTAATTTCTGAAGCTTTCTTTGCAAATAAAAAAATTGCTACTCCCGATAAAATAATAAATAAAATTTGAGGAAGAAATTGCATGCAAGAAATATTTTGAAGTAAATAAGTTAATGATAACAGTTCAAAGATAAGCTGAATAAAGATTGTACTCTATAACCTGTTTAACTTTTTAAACTATAGTTGCGTTTGAAAGAATTGTATTTACTTTGATACAATAATATTTTTATGCTTGAAAAAAAATACATTGTAAGTAGCCAAGCTGCACAACTAAAATTAGAACGTTTAGCATTAGAAGTTGCAGAACAATTGAATGGTGAAAACACACCAATAATTTTAATTGGCATTGCCAACAGTGGAATTGTTATTGCCAATAAAATGGGTGAATTATTGCAACAATATTTTACTGAACCGATACAAATAATTTCGGTTACTTTAAATAAAAGCAATCCAGATATTGTAACGCTTTCAAATGAACTAGACTTTAACGGCAAAAATATTATTGTTTGTGATGATGTTGCCAATAGTGGAAAAACTTTGTTGTATGCACTAAAACCATTGCTCAATTATGCTGCAAAACGTATTCAAATATTGGTGTTGGTAGAACGCATGCACAAACAATTTCCTATAAAACCAGACTATGTTGGTTTAACCATTGCTACAACTCTACAAAATAATATTGTAGTAGAAATTGAAGGAATAGAAATTGTAGGTGCATTTATACAATAGTATTAAAACGCATCGCCCAAGTTTAAATAAAACCCCCAATTGCCTTTTTGAGTATAACCTGCATCGAAACGTACATACAGTTTCTTTTGCTTGTTTACTAAATAACGTAAACCACCACCCATACTACTTTGCATTGCATTTATACTAAATTGATTAACCGTTGCAGCAGTTTGACCTGCACTTAAAAAACCTGCTAGTACAAAACTTTTACCAATAGGATAACGATATTCTATTTGTGCAGCTGCAAACTCATTGTCTCTAAATCTACCAGCAAAATAGCCTCTCATAATTTTATCGTTACCCAATTTTACTTTTTCTAAAAAAGGGACATTACCGTCGTTTAAAATAGCATTTATATGTAATGCAAGTATGCTGTTTGATTTTAAATTAATGTAGCGTCTTACATCTAAATTGTATTGCGTAAAATTAAAATTACTACCAATTGTTTTGTGATGAAATCGAATACCAGCCTCAGCAAACCAACCTTTTTGTGGGCTAAATTGATTGTCTCTTTTATCAATCATAATCATAGGACCAATGCCCAATGATTTACTTTCCGTTAAGCCTTCTACTGCTGGAGTTGAGGGATAATCTCCTTCTTGAAAAACAATTTCATTAAAACTATTGTAGGTAAAATTTAGCCCTACAAACAATTGATTTTTTGAATGATGCAACCATTTACCTCGTACATAAATTTGTTTATAATCTACTCCTCTAAAACTGTTGTTTCCAACAGTATCTTCACTAAATGTCCAATATCGTTCATAAAAATCTTTATAGCCAACAGCTCCTTGTAAATAATATTTTTCATTATTTGTATAAATACTATACACCCCTTCGGCTATCAATTGATTTAAAGAACTGTATTGAAGATTGATATAAGCATTGGATAAACGTGTTTTCTTTTTTTCAACTTCATTAATACCTGTATTAAAAAAATATTCAAAAATTAAACCAACACTTACACCTTTTTCTGGGCTAATTGAAAATGCAGGAATTGGAACAAATCTTAAATTGCCTTCTTGTAATTTTTGAATAGCAGAAAATGGCCATTTTTTCTTTGCTACAATAATTGAATCGGTTTGAGCTTTTGTTATAAATGGAACAATACAAAAAACACAGACTACTATTTTAAAAAGTGGGTTCATTCAATATTTTTAGTAAAACAATACTTATCCTATTAAGTTTGCAAATAAACAATAAAGGTTCAAAAAGAACATGCAATCAACAAATCGAATTATAAGTCTTGTAAAAAAAGATGTATTGCTCGAAATGCGTCAACAGTATACTTTGTATGGAATACTATTGTATGTTGCTTGTACCATTTTTGTAATTTATCTTTCTATGGGTCAACCAGAAGATCAAATTTGGAATGGATTGTTTTGGGTTGTACAATTATTTGTTTGTGTAAACGCTGTAGCCAAAAGCTTTTTAGCCGAAAGTAAAGGGAGAATGTTGTACTTCTACACCATTGCAGGAGCCAAAGATTTTATTATTAGTAAACTTATTTTTAATTTGTTATTAATGCTTTGTATGAGCATCATTAGTTTACTACTGTTCTTACTTTTATTGGGTAATAGTTTACAAAACGTATTCATGTTTGTTGGCATAACAAGTTTAGGAGGCATTAGCCTAAGTTTGGTATTTACTTTTTTAGCAGCTATTGCTGCAAAGGCACAACAACAAGCAGCTTTAATGGCTATTATGGGTTTCCCAATTATTATCCCACAACTTTTATTGTTAATGAAAATTTCTACTCCTGCATTTGCAACTGTTGTACAACAGGGTTGGTGGCAAATGGTTTTATTATTGGTGGCATTAGACATAATGGTTGTAATGCTTTCCATTATTTTATTTCCTTTTTTATGGAAAGATTAAGCCCCTTTTACATTTAGCATAAAACACAATCTTACTTTCAGTAGACTTTTTAAAAAAATATCACATTGTATGTGATATTTTTAATAGTCATGCGAATAATATAGCAAAACCATAATTAAAGAGAATGGGCTCATTTTTAAAAACGGACTTATTTCTTTCAGTGATTGAAACGCATAAAGGAATTATTTATAAAGTAGCCAATTCATATTGCAAAGACACTGAAAATAAAAAAGACCTTGTACAAGAAATTGTTTTACAATTATGGAAATCATTCGATAGCTACAACAACCAGTTTAAGCATTCAACATGGATTTACAGAATTGCTTTGAATGTTGCTATTTCATATTATCGAAAAGAAGAAAGAAGAAAAGAAATTTCAAATCCATACTCAGAAGAATTGTTCAAACTTGCTGATTTTGATGAAAGCAAAGAATTAGAAGGGCATTCATTACTTCTTCAACAATTTATTGCCAACTTAAAAGAGTTAGACAAAGCACTGATGATACTTTATTTGGAAGAAAAGAGCCATAAAGAAATATCGGAAATTATTGGAATTACCGAAACCAATGTTGCAACAAAAGTTGGAAGAATTAAAACAATTTTAAAACAAAAATTTTCACAAATAATAAGATAACAATTATGGAAGAAACAAATTTTATTCTGCTATGGAAAGAACAGTATGGAAAAATTGATGAATCGTTGGCGATTAACAAAAAGCTCCTTAAAGAGGTAATTAGCCAAAAAGCTGTATCGGCTTTAAAACCCCTAATTCGTTTAAAAACAATTGGCATTATTGCAGCAATTATTTATTTAATAATTTTAGGAGCTGTGCTTTTTTATGCAATAACTCACTACACATCTGCAGCAAATTATTTTATAGTTTCTATGACAATAATATTTTTTATAAATGTGAAAGCACTGTTTGATTACATCAAGCATTTAGTTTGGGTTAATAATATTGATTATGATGGAAGTATAACAGAAATACAAGAAAAGTTAACCAACCTTCAATTTTCTATATTAAAGCATAACCGATTTATGGTTTTACAGTTTCCTTTTTGGACAACATTTTATTTGAGTAACACATGGTTTCCTCATTCTGTTGGTTGGGGATATATTACTTTTCAATTCTTATTTACTGCATCGTTTACATACTTGGCATATTGGCTTTACAAAAATCAAACATTGGCCAATGCCAATAAAAAATGGGTAAAGATTTTAATTGAAAGTTCAGGTGGAAAATCTGTTATAAAGGCTTTATCGTTTTATAAAGAACTTGAAAAATTTAAGCAAGTAGATTAGTTAACACATTACACTTGAAAAATTGATCTACACTTACTCTCAAAAAAAGTAGCCATTGTTTTTACACAATGGCTACTTTAAAATATTTGGCTTTCTATTTAATTAAATGCTTCTTTTACTCTCTCAAAAAAGCTTTTATCTGCTTTTGTTGGTTGGGGTTTAAAGTTTGCACTAGTGTTTAATTTTTCTAATATTGTTTTTTCTTCGCTGCTTAAGTTTTGTGGAGTCCAAACATTTACATATACCAATTGATCGCCTCTACTATAACCTTGCACTTCTGGAAAACCTTTACCTCTTAATCTAAAAATTTTACCACTTTGTGTACCTGCTGGAATTTTAATTTTAGCTCTTCCATCAATTGTTGGCACTTCTGCATTTGTACCAAAAGCTGCTTCAGGAAAAGAGATGTGCAAATCGTATGCTACATTCAATCCATCTCTTTGTAATTCTGCATGTGCTTCTTCTTCAATTTGAATAATTAAATCTCCTGGCATTCCTCCTCTTTCACCAGCATTGCCTTTTCCATTCATGCTCAATTGCATGCCTTCTTGTACACCTGCAGGAATATCGATGCTAATTGTTTCTTCTCCATACATTCTTCCTTCACCTTTACAATTGCCACATTTTGCAGTAACAGATGTGCCTTCTCCATTACAAGTTGGACAAGTAGTTACGGTTTGCATTTGACCTAAAAAAGTATTTTGTACTCTTTTTACTTGACCACTTCCATGGCAACTATTACATGTTTGAATGCTGCTTTTATCTTTTGCACCACTGCCATCGCAAGTTGTACAAACAACATGTTTTTTTACTTTTACTTGTTTGTTTACACCATTGGCAATTTCGGCAAAATTCAACTTTAATTTAATACGCAAATTGCTTCCTCTTTGTCCTCTTGCTCTTGTTCCACCACCATTGCTTCTTCTCCCACCACCAAAAAAACTGCCAAACATATCATCTCCAAACACATCACCAAATTGGCTAAAAATATCTTCCATATTGGTAGCATGACCACCACCAAAACCACCATTGCCAGGTGCAAATGCTTGGTGACCAAAACGATCGTATTTGGCTTTCTTTTGTTCATCGCTCAACACTTCATACGCTTCAGCGGCTTCTTTAAATTTATCTTCAGCAGCTTTATCACCAGGGTTTCTATCTGGATGAAATTGCATGGCTACTTT
>Ga0075152_10001349_pt1 | contig 17651 bp, 29 predicted proteins | sample JI61114C2DNA_FD_70964 | JGI IMG/M metagenome (GOLD analysis project Ga0075152, IMG submission 70964) | Wastewater effluent complex algal communities from Wisconsin, to seasonally profile nutrient transformation and Carbon sequestration -... | ecosystem: Engineered > WWTP > Effluent > Algae...
GGTCATCCACCAGAACGGCAACTGCATGGAGTCTACACTACAAGAAGGGGATGTCAACTGTCTCGATAAGATGCTGCGCAAGGTCATAGATGAACTCATGCTCACTAGCAACATCTTTTGGGGGCACTTTACCATGGAAAAGAAGCCGAAGACGGAGTAAATTGACCGAACCCAATCAAACATAATGGTATAGCCTCCTCCTCTGAAGAAGACAGGTTTCTTTGAAATGCTGGGGATCTCTCGCATGGCGAAGTCAACGATATTGGATTCGAGGTACAGCGAGAAAAAGCAAGAGATTTGCGAAAGGCGGCAGAAACTGCTAAAGCAGCTCTATAAGAAGGGAAAGACTGACGTTAACATGTGCGAATAAAACCTGTCTGAAGACGACTTCAATTTTGTGTGCTAGCAGCTCCGTGATAATCATGAAATGAAGACCCTAGTACTCAGCCGCAACTCCATCTACAATTTACATCCCTTTTAGAACTTCCGAAACCTGGTGGATAAGAATCTGAAGACTCTCAACCTCAGTGACAATCACATCCAGTACATACGCGTTCTCGCAGAACTTGATCTCCGCTCCCTTAAAGAGCTCAAACTCAGTACGAGTATCGTAATTGCAGACAACAACAAAATTGACAACATCTCATCTCTTGCAGAAGCCAAATGGCCCAAGTTGGCACTGCTCAACCTTGCCTCGAACTGCTTTACGAGCATCGACGTCGTCACTTCTATGCCATTCCCAGCCTTAGTTGAACTGGTGCTGGGTACACGATCATTAATCCAGATAAAAACAAACTTGACAGCATTGAACCTCTCAGTCGAGCCAGGTTTTCTTGCATCAAGTATATACGATTGGGTACCATCAATAGTAATTCAGCCGATGTCCAGATTTTAGATGGTCGTGTCCACAACAGATACGACTTCGTCGATCATAAGCTCAAGCAGGCCATTTGCTATCAGTGATCTTAAATACATTAAGCTCCGAAATTCGATATAATTGTATTGCTTCCATGAGTTTTCTGCAGATGCTGGGCTTAGGCAAAACCGAAAAGAAGAAGAAGGGCAGGCGCAAAAACGAGAAGAAGGAGGACGAGAAGGTGTATGTACTCAAGAACGTCAAGATGTATGTGTATTCCATGATGGGATCCGGCCCGAAGAAGCAGGAATGTCAGGACACCTGCTGCGTACTCGAGAATCTTGGTGATCAGTGCTACTTCTTCGCAGTATACGATGGACATGGTTCTTCGGGAAGGGAAGCCAGTCAGACTGCCAACGATCACATGCAATCGGAGCTGGAGAAGTCTGCGCAGAAGGATGAACTGAAGAAGCTGGTAACAGACAACGATCGAGAGAATTATATGCGCAAGATTTTTAAGAACGCTGAGAAGAAGCTGAAGAGCAGCGGTATCGACTACTCGAATTCGGGGACCTGTGCTATTAGTGTCTACATCCAAAACAGCAAGGTTTACATAGCCAATCTGGGTGACTCTCGGGCAGTGATGTACCGTGTCACTCAAAAAGAGAGATTGGCGATCGAACTGTCTTACGATCATAAGCCAACGAGAAGCGATGAACGGGAAAGAATTTAGAAGATGGGTGGAAAGATTTATAGACTTACTCACGACGGTGTGCAAGTTGGTCCTCCTCGAGTATGGGCTGACGAAGAAGGACCTGGAATCGCCATGACGCGGTCACTTGGCGATTTGGAGGGAAAGAAAATTGGGTTGATCTCCGAGCCCGAGATACAGCATTTAGACCTGTAGGAGACCGACAAATTTATTGTAATCGGTTCAGACGGTTGCTGGGATGTCATGAGCTCTGCGGAAGTCTGCGGTTTCGTTACCCAACATACCGACCAAGAGACCGTAGCAGTGGCCTTAGTGAACGAATGCAAAGCACGCTGGTAAGAGAACAATCGCAACAAAAAGAACACTTCCAAGATTGGCGACTTACCTTACCTGAAATACGGCCGAGACGACATCAGCGTGGTGGTTGCCTTCCTGGAATTCGAAGCAATAGAAATGGAAGCTGAGAAGTAGTGATAGCTGAATCGATAACTCGTATATTAATATGGAGGGCGGTTTGTTCGATCTCACGCCGGCTCAGACCGTATACCTCTACGCCGCACAACTGCTACCGATAGCAGTGACCTACTTCGCACTGAACCGCTATAATGACCTACTGACTGCCTCGCTGGTGGTGCAGCTGCTTTATCTTGGCACGTCACTGTTCTACATCAAAGTGCTATCGAAGGAGCAGGAGCTGGCACCCTACCTCATCAATTAACTCAGAAGCCTACGACTGCAGTGCGAGAAGGGCTTCAGTCTGGCCATCAGCGCGTTCCTGTTGCTGACGTTCTACAGCATTCTCATTCTCAAATTGGGAAGAGTGGTACTTCCCAATCACCTCGATTTTGGAGATGTGTCGAAGTAATGGTGGCCAGTCTTCCTTGTCCTTTGCCTTATCAACCCGGTGCTGGAATAGTGGTACTGGAGGCTATTCCTACCGAAGGTACTGCAGTGACCCTACCAAAGACCATCAAGTTAACCTTCATAAAAACACTGCTGATTAACATCTGCTACTTGCTGTTCCACTTTGTGTTGTTCAGCCACTTCCTCGGCTTCTGGCGATCGCTGCCGCTGGTGGGCACCTTCAACAGTGTGGGTCGTAGTATGACCCACATCAAAAACAAGTTCGGGATCGTCAGCGCAGTGGTCACCCACTATGGAATCACATTGGCTGGAGTAGTCATCTCCGTGTACGTTCGGAGCGTTATGCACAGCGGCTGACTAACTAATTATATTTAAACTTGAGTGCTGTTCGATTATAAAATGGAGCAGCAGATGATCACCTACAAGTTCAAGAGCTAAACCAAGAGCGGGCACTTGTTTATAACCGGCGATCGTATCGACGTGCGCACTCTCAAGAAGCAGATAGCGACCAAGAGTGGTTCGAAGGAAGAGGAGTTAGTCCTCGACGATTAACAGACCGGCGAGCGCTTCAAGGACAGCGATTTCGTCAAGAGCTTTTCCGTAGTCATTGTGGAGAGAGTCAACCCGCTCAATATGTACTCGTTGGTACAACCATCGGCAGTGGTGCAGGCTCCAACGCCCAGCAGTGTGTTAGCGGCGCAATAGTTGCTGGATGGTCTCACCGACCGGGCGCGCTACTTCATGATAAAGAGTTCAAATGAAGATAACATCCGCATTGCTAAAGAAAAAGAAATTTGGGCCACCACATTCATTAACCAGAGAAAGTTGAAGGAAGCATTCGATGAAGGTCCGAACGTACTGCTATTCTTTCGAGCGAATAACTCGAACAACTTACTGGGGTTGGCGAGGATGGAGGAGAAGCCCTCTGATACCCCAAACAAGAGTGTGTGGGCAGGTGTGGATACTATCAAGCTTGGTGGAAACTTTCGTATTAAATGGCTGAGCAGAGGACTGGTAGCGGCCAGTCGCTTCTAGAATGAAATCAATCCGTTGACGCGCGAGTACGTCAGCCGTAGTGGTGATGTTCAGGAAATTGAGCGGACACTCGGGAAGAAAATGGCGTCGCTCTTTGAACTCTCTGCTGAGACTGACTTGTCGTCGGTTGTTAGGACTGTACCGACGAAGCCTTAGAACTTCATCAACATTGATGAAATACTCAATCCAAACGGTCAAAGGACGAGACTATAACCCCTTGGCATGACTCCCTTAACGTTTGTCCCACCTGGCTTACGAATGTTCCCGCCACCACCTCCACCTTTTCCAATGATGTACAACCCAATGTACCAGCACCAGCAGCAGATGATGTACATGAACATGCTCAATCAACCTCAACCCACTGTAAGTTAATCCAAGGACAAGTAGAAGGAAAAGGAAAAACGTAAGCCCCTCGGATCTACTCAGCGAAGAAGAAACGCTAATCGAGTGCTTCGAGTTCCTCCGATAGCGAAAGTGACAGCGATAGTGAGAGCTCTCGATCGTCGCCAGAAAAGCGCAAAGAACGGCGCTAGCGGAAGCGTAAGAGTAAAAAATCTCATCACCGCTAGCGTAAATAGAGGAAGCACAGCAGCAAGGGCAAGAAGAAACGTGACCGTAGCCGGAGTCGCGATCGCCGTCGGAACCGTGAACGCAAGCGCAAGTGACCAGCTCAGTAGCAACAATGCATAGCCGTATAGATTGGCCCGGAGATTCATACTGAAAACTACTAAACACGGTCGAGCAGAGAGGGTGCAGCTATCATATGGTCTATAAGTTGTTTCTCGTGGTCCTATCAACAGCATTGGCGGGTGTTGCCTTATGAGGCACCAGCTCGGCCTGGCAGTTAGGTCGATATCTTCGATTTTATACAGCTCTGGTTTATTCGGTCCGGCTGCTCCAAATTCCATATTAATTTCTAAAAGCGAACTAAACGGCATGAAGTGTTCCTTTTTCGTTGCAGCACTTACTGCGGTAGCCCTGAGCGGCTCCGCCAACCAAGAAGACCTAGAAGTGTTCAACAGAGAGTTCGAGAAGCGCAGTGCAGGCAATGTTGTCAGAGGAAACAATAATGCCGTTAGTGGTTCTGGTAATAAGGTCGAAGGATGCGAAAACAGATTGGTAGGGGATGAGAATAACCTCAATGGAGACGATAACATCAACTTTGGATCTGGTTCTGAAGTGCAGGGGAGTAACAACTGGGTAGTGGGCAACCAACAAACGGTAAGAGGTAACGGAATCAAAATGTTCGGACCTCAAGCTTCTAATTTCTTCCTTCGTGGAGGCTACCGCAGACCTTCCCAACGCCAACCTTAGAGGCGTAGCTTCGAGCACAAATAAAATTGCTGATTTTGCATGAACTTTCATATGATGTGGTTGCCTGAGCGGTTTGGGATGGGGCTACGAAGCTGCTTGCCAGCTTCGACAACGAAGTCGCTCTTGAGCCGACGTTGTTCCGATTCCTTCTGTTAGATGACCATACGCTTTTCACTCAGCTCCATTTGTCGGCGTTTGGCTTCGAACAGTTATTTGGCCATAAGACTCTCACCTTATTTCTCTTTCTCGAGCTTCGTTCGACGAGAATTAAACTATCCCTTTACAGAGAAGAACATTGGGCCCAGTTCAGCCAGCCAGTATGGATCGACGGTCGTGACGCAGTTCATGTACTCCTTGGATGTCATGATGAGTTCGTGATAGACCACGTATTCGGGGATGTAGCCCAGCGAGAACAGCGAACTACTGGGATGCAGTTTGCATGGCATACCGGTTCGGAGGTTGACGTAGTCACCCATACCCTTGACCTTCGAAGCATTGATGAAGTATCCGGAGCAGATAGCTTTCCTCACCAGGTCATAATTGTAGTCGCAGGATGTTATTTTGAAACCGAGTTCCTTAGCAATATCCATGAGTTGAGAGCGAACCTCCCTCACTTTACGAAGTGATTTGGCTTGCAGGAAGTGCTCGGTTGCCCAGCCAGTTTCATAGTTGTGCTTCTTCCACTGTTCGAAGATGTTGAGATAAGTCAGGTGGTCACTCTCGGGAATTAGGAGCTTCTCACGAGCAGCTTCGGCTTCCTGCAGTTTGTCCTTTGGCTTGAAGAAGATGCTGGGAACAGAAATCATTGACACAATGGTCAGCACTTCGTCAATGCACCCGAGATCGTTAGCTACAAGAATCATCTTGGACAGCGGTGGGTCGACAGGAAACTCAGCCATCTTCCGCCCCAGTTGAGTAAGACTACCGAGGTTGTCGAGCGCTCCCAGAATCCAAAGTTGATACATGCTGTTGAGAATTGTGTCCTGAGGGGGCGGATCCATAAAATCGAACTCCAGCAGGTTTTAGATGTTAAGGCTCTTGAGTAGGAGCACGACATTGCACAGATTGGTTCGTTGAATTTCGGGAATGTTGTTTTCAAACAGATCGTTACGGAACATAGCAGCGCTATACAACCGGTAACATGAGCCTGGACCTGTTCTTCCAGCTCTGCCTGCACGCTGATTGGCATTGGCCTGTGAAATCGGAGTTATTTGTAGGGCATCCATACCGATTCTTGGGTTGTAAACCTTGAGTTTGCAGAATCCGGTATCGATGACATACTTAACACCGTCGAGAGTCAGCGAAGTTTCAGCAATATTTGTAGCGATGATGCACTTTCTCAAAAGAGAAGACTCAAAGATTTTTGCTTGCTATTCAGAACGCAGTTGTGAGTAGATTGGCAAGATCAGCATCTTCGGAGCATTTTCCAATGTCTTCAGCTTTTCCTCGATGAGGATGCATGTGGTCTCAATATCCTCCTGTCCGGTCATGAATATTAGGATATCTCCTGGAGGTTGCTGTAGGTGAATTGCCACTGCCTTCTTCACTGCACCATCCACGTAGTCCTCGACTGGTCCCTTTTCGAAGAACTTCTGCACAGGGAAGGTTCGACCAGGGATGGTGAAGATGGGTGCGTTCCCAAAGAAGACTGAAAACTTCTCTGCATTCATAGTAGCCGAAGTGATGATTAGCTTAATGTCTCGACGCTTCTGTGCAACCTTCTTCAAGATTCCAAACAGCACATCGGTGTTTAGACTTCGTTCATGTGCCTCGTCCATCACGACTGCGCTGTACATCTCCAACTATGAATCGTTGAGACTTTCTCTGAGTAGCACACCGTCTGTCATGTATTTGATCACCGTCTCATTCGAGGTCTCATCTTCGAAACGGATAGAGTAGCCCACGATGCTGCCAAGCTTGGTGTCCATCTCTTCAGCTACTCGCTTAGCAACAGACACCGCAGCTACTCGTCGAGGTTGGGTGCAGCCGATGATTCCATATCGCGCGTAACCTTCCTCTCGTAGGTATTGGGTGAGTTGTGTGGTCTTTCCAGAGCCTGTCTCACCCACAATGATTAGCACTTTATTTTATCTGATGAGCCGAACTAACTCATCCCTCACTTAGTAAATTGGGAGATATTCCCGCTGCTCCTTCAATGTTTTGTTCTTAGCAAAGTCCGATACTGCTTCTGTTTTCTTCCCTAGTAAGGCTGCAAACCGGCTGTTGTCCTTATAGTCGACCTATCCATCTTCCTGCGTCTTCGTGTCTTCCTCTTTAGCTTTATCCTCGCTAACCTTTAACAACTTTCCCATCTTGGTTCCTTCCAGTCCATCGTTTGTCTTTGTCTTCAATTTTTCGTTACGCTCCCTCATAGCCTTTAGAACCTCCGAACCCTTCTTGGCTAGCAACGCCATATCTGAGTTCATATCCTTGACTACTTGAATTTGATCCAGTTGCGTTGTGAATTTGGTCTTACCATCGAGGAAAGGTGGTTTGAGATCATGCACCATCAGTACCACTCGATTTTCCTCATTCTCCTCGTTGTCATTGTTAACATCGTTGACCTTGAAAATACCTGAGTTGATGAGTTGATTGCGCTCCCATTTATCCAACTCCTCGTTCTTGTGCTTTTGTTCAAAGTTACGGCGAGGCTCTTGACCGCTCATCTTTTTCTCAATCTCTAGCTGAATGTTTCGCGACCGCTAGGTTTCGTAGATCTTCTTCTTCTAGAGATCTTAATCATATGCGCCTCCTTCATCGTTGTCATACCACTATTGCTCGTTCTCCTTTTCAGCAGCCTCCCACACTAATGCAGTGTAGTCATCATCGGGGTTCCTCTCTTTTGTGTTTTTCATTTTGGGTAGGGGTTTTGTGAACTAAGGTTTACTCAGGATTTCATCCTTGTCATCTGTGCGTTATGATTTCTTAATGGAGGTGTTGCCTCCGAAGATCAGCGGCCCACTTGAACGGTTGGATTTTGCAGAACTCCAACTGTGCTTTGAACGGGCATCCCTCGACCTTGAGCGTGAGTCTTCCTGCCTTCGCATCTCCGTCTGGGCATGCCTCACATAGGTACTAGGCGGCCGTGGAAAGGACTTCTCCCTGATGCTCATTTAAACGAGACACAGTATTATACCTTAATGGTCGTACACTCCCAAACTCCTACAATAAAATTACACATCGACCGTACACCTCAGAATTGTCATTCTTCGGTTTGGCTTGATTCTGTCATTATTTTAGCAGTAGCGTCATCATCAACGCCACATTGCCTATATCACATCGTCTTGAGCTATCATATCATTTATCTACAACAAACTAATATGGATAGGAAGGAGGTCACTCGCATCAATGTTGAAGCGGCTACCCGCGACTACAACATTGCACCGCGCATCGACTACCGCACAGTCATAAAGGTCGACGGACCGCTGGTTATCCTCGACAACGTCAAGTTCCCAAAGTACGCTGAGATCGTCAATGTCTGTCTCAGTGATGGAAGTATCCGCAAGGGGCAGGTGCTTGAGATTGCTGGCAAGCGTGCCGTTGTACAGGTAAGGCTTTTTGCTGATGTAGATCTTTGAGGGGACATCCGGCATTGACAACCTCTATACCCACGTGGAATTCACTGGTCAGACCATGGAAATGCCTATTTCCGAGGAGATGTTAGGTCGGTCGTTCAATGGCTCCGGAGTGCCCATCGACAAGGGACCACCAGTCCTTGCTGAAAAGTTCCTGAATATCCAGGGAACACCCATCAATCCCTTCCAACGAGTATACCCTGAGGAGATGCTTCAAACCGGTATCTCAGCAATCGATGTGATGACTTCGATTGCTCGAGGCCAGAAGATTCCACTGTTTTCTGCTAATGGTCTTCCCCACAACGAAATCGGTGCACAAATTGTGCGACAAGCCTCACTTGTAAAGGGAAAGGACGTCCACGATCACAGTGAAGAGAATTTTTGCGTTGTGTTCGCAGCTATGGGTGTCAATATGGAAGTCGCTCGTTTCTTCAAGACCGATTTCGAACAGAATGGTTCCATGGAGCGAGTGGTGCTGTTCCTCAACCTCGCTAATGATCCAACCATCGAAAGAATTATTACTCCAAGACTGGCACTCACGACCGCTGAGTACCTCGCTTACGAGAGAGAGTTGCATGTGCTGGTCATCATGACTGATATGAGCGCATATGCCGACTCGTTGCGTGAGGTGTCTGCAGCCAGAGAGGAAGTACCAGGCCGTCGAAGCTACCCCGGTTATCTTTATACCGATCTGTCAACTCTTTACGAAAGAGCAGGAAGAGTCAAGGGAAAGAACGGTTCTATCACTCAAATTCCAATTCTCTCCATGCCTGTACCAACTATTCCTTATTTAGAACGATGATATCACCCATCCCATTCCCGATCTAACCGGTTACATCACTGAGGGGCAAATCTTCATTGATAGGCAACTGCATAATAAGCAGATCTACCCACCAATCAACGTGCTACCATCACTGAGCCGACTGATGAAGAAAGCAACTGAGCATACTAGAGAGGATCACGCCCCTGTCTCCAACCAGCTGTACGCTAACTATGCCGCTGCCAAAGATACTGCAGCCATGAAGGCAGTCATCGGTGAGGAAGCCCTCACTGCTGAAGATCACATCCATCTGGAGTTCCTCAAGCGCTTTGAAACCGAGTTTATCGCTCAAGGTCCTTACGAATCCCGTTCGCTGTACGACTCTCTGGCATTAGCCTGGAAGTTGCTCTCACTGTACCCGCAGGAATCGCTTTCGAAGATCAGCAAGGATGTGCTAAAGGACTACTACAAGAAGCGCTTGGAGGAAGACCAGGAGCTACAGAAGGCCGACCGCAAGAAGTGATCGTCGTCGATGTTACGTGGAGTAGAATCAGGGTTTGTTGCGACTCCGCACCCGCTAAAGCACGCGGTTACGTATATTATCTTGCTGCTTAATGATGCCCTCCCTGATTATCGACTATGTTTGCTGCAGCTTCTTTTCATTGTTCTCGAGGATGCCTTGCACGTAGTGTTTGGGCTGCGATTTAAACCTTTCCAGCTACTTGTTGAGGGTAATACTCTACTTCTGTAGTTCGAGCTTGGCATGGCTGGCTACCCGCTGCATTGGCTTCTCGGGGCGGTTATCGATTAGGCGCAGTGTGGTGGGACTCGTAAGCATTTGAGTAAGCTTCTTCTGGAAGTGGTTGGTCTTCTTGGCGTCAACCGTGATGTAGTATTCTATGGCGACCTGTGTTCAGTGATGGTGCTACCCTATACATTTCATTCAGCTTCTGAATTGTCTGGAGGTCGCAGTCCTCGCTGTCTGCCTTGATCTCCAGTTCCAGCAGCGTATCCGCAAAGTGTTCGGGAAGGCGGACCTCTTCTTGGCCGTAGTACTAGCTCCGCCACATCCGTCTCAGTAAATATAATATCAAAGAGCTTTATTGCGTGGCGCTATCCACGATCCAATCCAATTGGCAAGGCTATGGGTCCATCCGATCATTTAGAGGTATGCTCCAGGAACTTCGTTATGAAGACCTATTAGCTTGGGTTGCCCTCGAAGAGGTGATGATGAACCCTGAAATTCTGACGATAGTTGCCTGCGAGGTACAGAATCTTGGCGGTCAGCCTCTGCTGCATTTGAGACTTCCAAAGGCGGGCTTGAATGAATGCCGCGAAACCCTCAGCGGATGGCTCTGCTCCTTTGTCGATACAGACCTCCCACCACTCAAGCATGCTATCGAGATGGTCGTGGATGTGTGGGAATAGTTCAGTGATGTTCTCCACTCGCAGCAAGTTATCTAGGTATGTCCTTATCAGTTTTGTATCGTAGAAGTCTTTGTACTTGATCTTGCTGATGTTGGTTATGGGCGGGAGTGGAGGTAGCGGTCTCAGCAAGTTGATTTATGCAAGTGCCTTCCATACAACAATCAAACGATTGTTGTACTGATGCTGGCTAAACTACTGGATAATAGGCCACAAAAACTCAACCTGAAGGGGCATGGGAGTCGTCTTCAAGATACACCGCGACAGGCGTTGATTGGTGTCCTTGAGTAGAGCCTCAAACAGCCGCAGTAGTGCCTTCCTCACTGGCACGTATGCTTCGTTGCTGGTGTCACCTCCCATATATGTGTTTAGCAGTTTTGGAAGATTGCGGAGGATAAGGTCGAATAGTATTCTGTACACGTCGACGTCGGAGACTTCCCCTACCAGCCCAGTGCAGTCGTATACGTACTTGAGAAAGTTGTCGAAGTGTGTTTGTTGCATGAGCGTTCCTTAAATTCTATTGTAGAAATTGTAGGCGTCGGCTGGCTGACCACCCTGCAACCAAATCAGCGAGATCATTTCGAATAGGAGAATACGCTTCTTGAAGAATGCTGGCTGCGCAAACACAGTCGTCTCCAATCCCTCGAGAAACGTAATCAAAAGTTGCGTGTAGCGCTGGAAGTTTAGATCTAAGGATTCGCGGTGATGCTTCTGTATTCCCCCGTAGATCTTCTTGAGCAGTTCCAACGAACAGTCAAGCATGCGCTCATCGCTGCGTCCAAAGCACTACAGGCAGCGGGTTATGCACTGCTCAATCACATCTGGAAAGCTGAAAAAGTCTTCGTCCATACGCATGCGAATCCAGAGGCCCGATGCTGACTCACCCCACTCCACCTCGGCCAGCAGATTATTCAGCAATTCTTCCAAGAATGCAAAGTCGCTCACGGACAGCTCCGTCTTTTTCATGATGTTGCGATAGAAGAGTTTCACCGGTTAGCAGGGAACTGGGATCATGCTGTGCCGTTCCTCAAATAGCATACGGGTAAAGAAGTGCATTAACACCTGTTGTGCTTCTACCGGAAGGTTATCTAGACTTGTCTACTCCAATTTCCTCATGTTCTCATCAAAGTCTTTGTCGAAGAGTAATACCACCGGAGAGAACATCTCTTTAAAGCAGTCTGTCTCCTTGCGATGCGTGCGAAACCGTCTCTATGACAGGAGGCGAACCAGCATCGGTAGATCTGTGAGCTTTTGGAGGTACAGCTATAGGATCCGACGGTGGCTATCCAGAAACAGCCTTCTGCGCATGTCGCTGATAGACTCCCCTTCTTCATCCTCGATAAAGTAGCAGGTTGGGACACTACCCTCCAACCTTTTGAGCATTTCGAAGGCACGGCTTATGACATTGGCATCGATGTACTAGAGCTCGAGCGGATACGTAGCTACAATGTTGGTGCAGAACACGAGAACTGAATCAGAGAGTTGTTTAAACTTTTCGAGACATTCAGTGTAGTTATAGCAGACGAGGACTCTATTGGCAAATGCAATCAGTGTGTTCGTGTAGTATTGGTTGGGGAAGTTGTAGGGCTTCAACAACTAACACAGTATGTCAATGCAGAGGAATCTAAAGGCCTTTCGTTCGGCAGCATCGTTGAACAGGTATGTGCTAGCACCGGAGAGTCGGCCTAGATCAGCCGCAATGAGCTTGACCAGCTCAGCTGAATGTTCGTTAGTTGGCAAGGCAGTAGTCACTATTGCATTGTGCAGCACAGCCAACGCTTTGAGCAGTTCTACATCGCCTGTCATGCACCGGAAGTAGTCAGGAAAGCATATTTCTCCGTTACCTTGGTCTTTCACCTCGAGCTCATTGTCGAATTCGGTCATTATGAGTGTAAACGGGTAGTTGAGTACGTACTCCATTAACTTCAGGCACAGCACGAATTCCGGGGCCAAGGCTTGAAACATTTTGGAATCGCCTTGGATCAGCATAAAAAGTAGCTTAAAGTGGTAGATGGCTACCTGCAGCACCAACGGTAGGTATCTCATCCGGAACAGGTTAATGGTGCGCTTCATCTCGTAGTAGTTCTTGTAGTTGGCGTACTCCAGCAGATCGTCCATCAACGATGCCAAAATATTGAGGCTAACATATAAGTTCGGAGGGTGGCGCAAATTCCTCCCAGACATCATCACTGGGCGCCCACCGTAGTCATTGGATAGCTCCAGAAGCACCTCCATGTCGCTGAAGGCTAGCTTCAGGAAGTTTTGGAAGTAGACGATATCTTCGGGGTAATGCAGAAGTTGACGGAGGCTCGCAGCTGAAAGTTGCACAAGCGTGTTTCTGAGGTAACTTTCGAGTGGCCTATCGGCTAGCATCGCGAGGCAATGCTGGATGATCGTCCAATACGATCTATGCTTTGCCTCCCTGATGTCCTTGTTTAGCATCTCCAGTTTCTCTTGGCCGCAGGTTGGTGCTTCCTCAAGTAACTTGCTCAGTGGCTTCATGTACTCGCCCTTCCGGATCAGCTGCAGTAACCCTGAGCCAACTAGCAGCATTGAGTAGGGAACTCCTCGCATAGCCTCCAGCACAACTGGAAGATTCTCGAACTGGCCAATCACAGCTAGCACTTGCTTCTCCATTTCCTGTTTGAGTTGCGGGTTGCTGCCGAGGTAAATCCTTTCAGCCAGCTCCTGCAGTTCGCTGACTCGCATTACCGATTATTAGGGTGGTTGAGCCTTCGGCAAGAGGATATAAAAATTATTGATGGGCAACCTCACGCAGTGCGAATCGGTCGGCTTCCGGGAACACCCAGCGTACGGCTTCTACCGTACCGACGAGCGTAACAACTCGGAACTTGTGGCCATCGAGAAGCGTTTAGAGAAGGATAAGAAGGTACTCTAGACATCGTTGTTGCGATTGGACGGCAAGAAGCTGCTTAACCATCCAAATGTTGGTACCCAAGAAACATATGCAGCTAGACTCGTCGACTACAGCCTGGAGTAGGAACCATATTGCTACCGGGTGCTGTTGGGCTACCAGTTTGTCGGCTGCACTTTCGCGGAACGGCTCAATCAGCTCGGGTAGATGCCTGAAGACGAACTTATGAAGATGCTAGTCGAAGTGGAATCTGCTTTAGAGTATCTGCGTGAGCATTCCGTACTGCACTCCAACGTCTCGCCAGATACCGTCCTCTATGACCGCCATAATAACCGCTACCTGCTTACTGACAACCGCTACCTAACTAGTACAGTTTCGGTTAAGGAAGATTCCACAGCCTACCAGAAGGCATTAAGGGGTAGCACAAACCAACTTCTTTCGGAGAGACTCATGGAATCTCTCAAGCACAAATCACAAACTCCGCAGTACACCCTTAGTGACGACTTGTTTGCACTTGGTTTGATGGTACTCTCGGCGATCACCTAAACACCTGCAGAGGCATTCTACGACCGATTGAAGTTCGAGCTCCGACCAAAAGTATTTGAGAACAAACTGAGGGAGCTGGGTAAGCAATACAGCAGCAGACTCATCCGCCATGTGAAAGAACTATTGAACGAAGGGATGGACACGCAGCCAACCACCAGCCACAGTTTATGCTAGTCCCTGGACACGTTCAACGAATAGTATTCGGTGATATGCTCAAAGTTGCGCTCATACCGTGTGATTGATTTCTGACATCACTATCCGCTGCCGTAGCTCTGACACCATGGATTGTGTAACCGTCGTAACTCAATATAATATCACTCCCTACAGTTAGGAGAAATGAGTTCGCGCAACCAGCCCTACCGGCTGAAAATGACTGCACCAATCGCCACGATGATTGGCGTGGCTGCACGCATCACGCTCTACTTGCTCGGCCAAAACGGACCCACTTCCTTCGTGTTCAAGGATCGGCTAGACAACAAATATAAGGTAAGCATCGGCAGTCGCATACAGTGTAGCTGCCAACCTAACAAAAACGACCATTGCTTGCACAGCATCTATGTGATGACCAGAATCTTCAGTATACCCACTGACAATCCACTGGTGTGGCAGGCCAGCTACCTTGACAGCTAGCTAAGCGATATCGTTGCGGGTAAATACTCACAAGCAAGGCGAAGAATGCCTTTACTCGAGAGTCTGCTTCAACAGGAAACGCCTGAGGAATAGTACCGTGATACTTTCGTACAACGTCCTTAGTGCTAACAAATGAAACTAATCGAAGGGGAAAGTCCCTGCCCAATTTGTCAGGAAGAGATGGACGAATCAATGCTGTTAACGCATTGCCGAGTGAAGTGTGGAAACAATTTCCACCACAACTGCGTGAAGATCTGGGTGGAGCATAAGATATCGACTCAGGCACCAGTTACGTGTCCAATGTGCCGATGCGACTGGGGACGTAGGGTACTATAGACTTTGACTGCGGAAGAAGCAGAATACAAACGCAGTCGGTACAAAGCTGAGCTGGAGACTAAAGCGATGGAGTTTGCTTGCAAGGGGTGCGGTGCAGCTAAGATAATTGGTAGCATCTATAAATGCCTTCTTTGCTAGGACTACTGTCTGTGTGATGGCTGCTTCCTCACCAATAAACACATGAAGCATCCCTTCATCATGAGCGAAAATGGCGAGTGGCATGGTGCCCCAGAGCGTCGTGAAAAGTAGAAGAAACTGATGTAGTACATCAACAAAAAACGAAAATAAAACTACACTGAGGAGCTCATAGCCAAATTCAGCAAAGTTAATGAGGACCCCGCAAAGCTGATGGACTACCTGGCAGGTGCCTACCCCTACGTCTCGAAGTACATCAGCGAGAACCTCGACCCTTACAAGAAACTGGACTTCGACCATGAGAACATGAAGTGCATGGTGTGTGGCGGTTCTCGCATGATATTCCTCAGAAGGCTCAATTGTGGGCACTACGTCGACCACAACTGCCTGAAGGAGTGCATCGACAAGGGACGGTTCTACTGCAATGTCGATGGAAGTCAGTTTCTAAAGGGGTATGAATCCCTCTTGAAGCGGAAGGCAGATTTAGAGCAGTAACTTGCTCAGCGAACAAAGTTCTCATCGGAAATCGGGAAACCTAAATCCACTATGTTGTACGGGGACGATAATGAGATGTACAACTTCCAGACTCCCGATGATGAGGAATAACAAAACCTCCAGGACATACTTGGAAATATTATGGAAGCAGTCCGGCAAGGAGAACAACCTTCTGGCGCTGATAGATTGAGACGTCGACTCAATAACAACATCGTGCACCAACCTCGAAGCAACAGCAACATCCGGGAGGAGCCAAGTTCCATCCGAATCAGAAATGTCCCTCCGACGAATAAACGAGTCCCAACAAACGCACCTCGACCAAACATTCCACGCCCACCAACTCAACGCGAAAATCCGCACCGTGCTGCAAGCCTGAACCGCAGATAGGCCAACCCCCAACAACAAAGCTTGTCGATCGAAGGAGTAGTGGCGAGAAGGCTGGCTCAGCAACACTGATCCACCCTGACTAATTTGTTTCCTGCTAAACACCATTAATAATAATGTTGGGTCGGGCACTCACTCCACTCCAGCTGACCTGGTCCAGCCGGTTCTTCTCACGGAAGCTGAAGGGTCCAGCTTCCCAACGTTACATCAAGGCGACGCAAGTTATCAAGGAGAACGCCAACCAATAGAAGTAGAAGCTCAAGAACACTGTTAACCTGAAGAACATGTATTATTTGGCAGCTAGCAAGGTACTTCAACAACTACACGCCCGAGGAGATGGAGGGCACCAACGAGATGGTTCGAAGAGTATTCAAGCTTGAAAATGCCACTCCTAATGAAGTACTCAAGTACCGTATCGAACGAGCTGTCAAGAAGTTCCAGAAATCACCAACAGATTGCGGTGGGGCAGCAGTCCAAAGTACCGTAAGCCAGTATTTAGGTGCTGTGATGAGCGAGAAGATAGTTGTGCTGATGGCCCACGTCAAGAGATTTCCGACAGACAAGAAAGCTGGCCGATCGCTGACATACCTGGTGCAGAAGCGTCGCGCGATGTTGAATTATCTGCAACGCACCGACTACCACTACTTTAGATGGGTTTGTGCTGACTACGGAATTCCCAACGAATTTCCTCTTAATGCTCACCACAAGTCTAACTTCCGTTGTCAAAAGAACGCCTTGCAAGGCATCTGATGTATATAAACCATCAAACAAAATATCTTATGATAGCCACGGAGGAACGGCAGGTTAAGATCGCTCTAATGGGGCCGTCAGGCTCAGGAAAGACCCATACCCTGCTGACGCTCACGGGACAAGTAGGTCCGGCTAAGAAGACAATCGGCGCAGAGGTTACCAACTACTCTCTGACTACACGATCAAACGAAAATGTTAAGGTCCATCTTTGGGATTGCTCGGGAAACAAAGCCTATGAAAGGATGGTTTCCATCCACATTCAACGTAGTGACTTGATCCTGGTGTTTTATAGCCCCTACAAGGCTGAGTCTGCTGAATAGGCAAGTACACAATTCACCTATCGATAGAGGGATGGATCAAACTAATTGCAGCTCGTAACTACCCCAAGGCTAAGGTGTGGGTCGTGAGGTGTCTCCGAAACGACGAGGATTATCGAGTTCAGGAATAGGGGAAGACATACTTCGTCAATGCTGGATACAGGCATATTGATCTGCACAACAATGATCAAGGCGAGGTCGTTGGACTGGTGCATGAAGGGGTAGAGAGCATACCCGCTCCCTAAAAACCTGTAGAGGAGACAATAGAGGAATATCAAGGAATTGACTTTGGCGATGTAGTCTTCGACAGTGAGTGGCTTGGCAAGTATCTTCACGTCTTGAAAGAGGAGGAGAAAGCTAAGAAGGTAGAGGGGAAAGTAGAGGGGAAAACGGAAGAGGTGAAGACTGAGGTAATGAACGTCTACGAGAGAAAGTACTCCTTACCAGTTCGATCCAAAGATGGACTGCCTACGGGCCATCCCGATCCAAAAGGCAAGGAAACTTGCCCATTCAACCACACAAAGATACCATTCTGGGTGTCCCTTGTAGCGAGTATCGGATTAGCGTGTGGAGTATTTGCTAAACATCATTGGCCATGATTTGTTTGGGTGCCCTATATAGTTTAATCGGTCGTGTTTATGC
>Ga0075152_10001350_pt1 | contig 17632 bp, 33 predicted proteins | sample JI61114C2DNA_FD_70964 | JGI IMG/M metagenome (GOLD analysis project Ga0075152, IMG submission 70964) | Wastewater effluent complex algal communities from Wisconsin, to seasonally profile nutrient transformation and Carbon sequestration -... | ecosystem: Engineered > WWTP > Effluent > Algae...
GGAAACGGTTAGGAAGCGGTGGAACTCCTTCAGAAGTAATGGGTTTGCCTTGGTAAGGTCACAGCTCTGCATGGGCTGGATCACGTCATTTCGGATTACTGCAGGGTGGTATTCGTCTTCAAACCATTTTTTCACTTCATTTTAGCTTGACTGATCCACCATAGCGAAGGACAGCAGCATCTCGGATAGCTGATTCTCGAATTTTATCAACTGCAAGTCCACACTTCTGAGCACCATATCGCTCAGTATTTTCAGAGATTGTTGTAAATCTCTCAGGTAGGGAAGCGTATCCTTTTCCATCACGATACCTGTATAGTCCTCGGCGAGTATATTTTTCAGTGGGTAGTTTATCGAATCCAGGTAGTACAGATGGGGGTCGGAGGGGTTCTCGACGACAACGAGTGTCCAGTGCACTGTGATCCCCAGGAGGATGAATATTCTGCTGAGCTCTCCCTTCTTGAACCTCGCCAGACAGTCTTCGAGGTATTTCAGAGACTCTTCGCTATTCTGCAGGTAACCTACATAGTGATACTCATTACCGAAGCCGAAGTTGAATTCAGCGATGGGCCTATCGACGAGTTCCTTGAGCTATTGATACCGCTTAATAATGAGTTCCAGTTGATGGCGATGAAGTTCTCCGTACCTTTTCAATTCATCGACTTGGAGTGGATCCTTAATCCTGTCTATGAGGAACTGCTGCAGTTTGAAGTAGTTCTACGCAAAGAGTCGTTCGTCGAGGAGCAGTTCTGGATGGTGGGGATCGAATAGCATTGCTGAGGAGAGTGCATGAAATCCACAGAGATTGGGCATCTTCTGCCCGTACACTTGCAGCTGCGTCATCGTTGGGGACACGCACCGTATGGATTGGTATGTACGCTTGATCAACTATTTCTCCTCCGACGTGGCTTTGAGATATTGCTTTAGTGGGTCTCCTTCCATCGCAAATAACAACTAATCAATACCAACTTATAGATCAACTGGAACTTAATCGACGCAGCATTCACTATCAGATGCCAAGTAGGTGCAGCAATGCGGCAATTAAGAAGAGCGCCAGCGATAGGTATAGCATACGGAAGTCGCTCTTTGGCTTGGCGCCAGCATCCACAGGTTTATACTTGGGGAGCTCATTGTCATCCACTTGTGGCGGGATCAGCTTCTCATTCTCCTCAGCCGGCATACTTTAAGCTCCCAAATTTGTCTTGAACTCTTAAACCAATCGTATCGTAGGTCTTTCCTCCTGGCGATCACCAAGCTTCTTCAGTTTTAGTTCTCGTATCTTTGACTCCTTCTTGTCCTTGAGGTGTTCAGCTTCCCGAGTGAGGTTGCCCTTCATGCTCTCCAAGTAGGTCTCTGGGACTTCCACAACTGGAGCATTCCTATCGATGATCTCGCCCTCAATATGCCAGTCCAAAGCCTTGGTGACCTTGACAATGACTTGCTTACTGCATAAGCTTGATATATTACAATAAAAGTTCCTCCTCCAGTGGAAGAATGACCTTGACGTAATTCTTCGTATGGCCGACTAGTGAAGTAACTCCTTTGCTGGTCTCTCTTTAGTTGATCCAGACTCGGCACTCCCGACCGACCATATGGCTAAATTTGTCGATGGAGTGGAACACTTTTGTGATGCGAGAAGATCGTTCTTTCACAATATGAGTGGGCAACTTTTCCATTTTAGCAGCGGCAGTACCAGGTCGCGGATAAAACTGGCTAATGTTGACGACTGGGAACTTGTACTTCTCGACAAGCCTAACTGTCTAGTCAAACTGTTCTGCTGTTTCACCAGGAAACCCGCAGATGATATCAGTCGCCACAGTCAGATTTGGAACGTGCTCCAGCAGATAGTCGCAGACCTTCTCGAAGTCAGCCAAAGTATATTATCTGTTCATGCGTTCTAAAACTGCATCGCTGCCACTTTGCACTGGGATGTGCACAAAGGAGAATACTCGTGGATGGTTTAGGAACTTCGCAATCGTAGGGAGATGGTCCAGCATGTACGGTGGGTTGGTCATCCCGAACTAAGTTCACTATGGATTGTACTCGCATCATGACGTGAGGGTATTTTTAAAGTTCGCTGCAAAGACTAACCAACAGCTCAGATATATTGGTTCCAATGTCCCTTCCGTAAGCGCCGGTATCCTCTGAGGTCAGCCAGATTTCTTTGACACCTTCACCAATAACGTTCCTCAGCCTGTTGCTAAGGGCTTCAATCGTGTATGATCCAAGCCGGCCTCGTGCAAACACAGTCTTGCAGTAAGTGCAAGCACCCAGACATCCCGTGTTGATGGGAATACTACGTTAGTGTAACTCAGTACATTTCGATTTCCTTGTTCTTGCGAATTTTCGGCAAATCCAAAGAGGGTAATTCCTTCTTCTCCAGCAGCTGCACTTTGTTGCCTTTCAACGTCTCTTGGACAACCTCCACAACCCTATCAATTTGGGTGACTCCCAAAGTGCTCAGGTCCATCAGCTACGGAATAGTCCTATCTCCCTGAGGCACACAACCCGCGACAACCAATGGCTTCTTGATCTTCTTTGCCTGCGCCACCATCCTGACATAGACCATGAAGTTACGTCATGAAGGCATCCTGCGAAGGGTTCTTGACGGTGCAGCTATTCACCAGCAAAAGATCAGCCTTCTCTGGCGAGTCAACAATGTTGTAGCCGTACTCTGCAAGCTGCCCAATCATGAACTCACTATCGGAAATGTTGTGCGAACACCCGAAGGTCTTGACATAGATGCTTTCCGTACCAGGAACAACATTTCGCTGCTGCACGGAAAAATCGACTTCACCAGCTTCACCCTCCTCGCTTACCTACGGCTTCTTCTTCTGGGCTTTCTTGAGCTTGCGCTATTTGACTGGCCGAGCTCCTTCCTCGAACTCGAACAGTTCATCTGCGATGTCCTCAATATCACCGCACTGCCCTCCACAGCTCATGAATATTCTTTTATACACGAAGGTAATGCAGCTTCACAGCCCTCTCTCCAGAAACACCTGCCGGAAGAAGTCGAATCTAACAACTTGGTCTTCCCGGGAGATGTCTGAACTGAACTCTTGAGGCGATTTCTTGAGACTGTACGAGAACTGTCGATTGAAGTTTTCTGGCGCCACCGAGTACTTGAAGCATTTCAGCAACTCGCAGAATTTACCCACTGAGAGGTGCGAACCCGCCCCAAACAGCCACCAGAAGTTGTAGGCTGTGAGTTCATCTGAATGTAGTGTCTGCCCATCATACCTTTCCTGCGAAGCAAACAGCATCCGATGGTAGAAGTCCGTCAGCTCGTCGAGTGTAAGGTTGCGCCTGAACAGCAGCATATATCCAAAGTGAGGGTGTACCAACTTCATGAGCAAACGAGGATGCAATTCAATGTCCATTCCGAATGCCTTAGCGTACTCATTGTGGAAGATCAACATACGATGGCAGGCGATTCTGTCCTCCGTACGCTATTTGGCAACTGTATACGCTTAGAACAGTTGGCTGCGCTTCTTGTCATTGACGAGTTTGGTCTGAGCTATCACCAAGTCGTTACTTGGGGGAGTTCGGCGATTCCCTTTTGTACATAGTCCTCCCAATGCTTCACCTACTGCTCGGCGATCGGAATTCGCTCAGAGGCTCGGACTGCCTGCCTGAAAGAACTTCTCAGTGGCACTATCGACTTTATGAGCTGCTCGTAGCGGTCGTTGGTGTACAGTCCCTTTCCGAACTCAAACTCGCCGTTCATGGCTCGAAGCTGTAGACTGACGGGTCGATGATATTCATTGGCGAGGTCTGCAGGATGCCTGTACCTAGGCAAGGCTGCCATTTTCGCGAGGGCTATGGTGCGTGGCCTATACAGATTCGTCATAATGAATTTATGTAAGAGCTCAAGCGTAAGGGACTACGACTCTACTACAGCATCCTCAAACTGCACAGTCGCAAGTTGCAAGGGAAGATGCGCGGGCTTGGTGATATCTACGTAAAGCACTAGTTCCACCTTAACCACACCAAATCTACTCAAGAGCAGTACCGACAGTTCTATGCTGCTTGGTTGCACTACTACCAATAGTTGCAGCAGGCACCCAGCACCCGGGATATGGGACGACAGCTTACCGCTGAAGAGCTTGCCAAGCTGTCTAAAGAGCAACAAGACAACCTGAAGAAGCTGGAAAACGAATCACGTCGGCTAAACCACTAATGATATTAGAGAGATCGTCACAACCGCCATTCATGCTTGGTTTCGAGCTTCCACTATCGAGTGCGGTAGAGGCGTTCGCGCTTTAGCAGACCGCAATTTACCTCATCGTATAGTTCTTAGTAATCGCCTGCATCGAAAATCTTTCCCAATAGCTCGCTACTCTCACCGGTGTAGTCGACTGGATGGTGGTTATGCTTCGTGGGCAGGTACACCTGCACTGGAGTCAATTGCTTGGACATAAACTGTTCCGGGGATGATTATTCTGTCTCGAAGCTATTGCGATTTTTGCGGATTGAAGCACGACCTTTTAATGAATCCAGCTCCTTATCGGCAATTTCTTTCATCTCCGACTTGTAGATGTAGAGCAAGCCGTCTTTCTGTTCCCTATCGTGGATGTGGGTTGGTTCCAGCGATCTACGCTTGCCAATCGATGACTTCCGGCTGGGCGTGGTCAATGTCATACTCATTTGTTGCTGCGACAGGGTTTAGCTGGTCTTGATTGATCGAGGCTGCTGCAGCTTTTTCATCCGTTCCTCTCGTTGGGCTCGGCGCCTCACCAATGCGCTGTTCTCCCTTTTGACTGTTTCCGTCTTCTCTGTTTTGGTGAGGATATTAATTTCAGGTAGGTAGGCCCGGTAGATATCCTTGAATAGCTTACGAGGTTTGTTGTGATCCACATTGTCGTGCACCTCCACAGAGAAGGTTCTGCTGATTCGACCAAGTCGCAACATTCCCAAATAATATAACTGTGCCATGGAGGAACACAAGAAGCTGTCGAATGCTTGCTTAGCGCTCGACGGTACAACGCTCACACCTGCCATCCTTGAGCTGGCGGGCCAGCTGGTGCAGGTTGGTGCCCTCACCAAACTTGTAATCTGCCATGTTCACAACCACCGCAAGACGTACTTGCCATCGGGGATGCGACTGAATGGCATCCGCGACCTCGTGAACAAGAAGTTCCCAATCGCTGACAACGTCGTGCATGATTTCAAGGCTGCAGAGTAGGGTAAAGCAGTGCATGAGCTACTGCTGACCACTCATCACTTGAGAAAATGCGACCTGCTGTTCATAGGGTATGGTTTGGCAGCTAGTTTAGTTTCCACGGTGCGAAGGGCCAACGTAGAAGACAGGAAGACCTTTGCTCCAAAATTCGGAAGTTCGTATTCGAAAGCAAACTGTCTCTGGTGGTGGTACAGCATAGCGCGATGTGTAGGTGAAGAAGCAACACACTCTCAATGAAAAGCCAACACTAATCTTCTGCTATGACGGCTCAGATATCGCCTATGAGGGGCTGCTGGATATGCTGGAGGTATGTCAAAACATCAAGGCGAAGCTGATAGTTGTGCATGCAGAGACAGCTGACACAGTCAAGTCAACGAATATCATCCGCCATCAGATTCGAGAGCTCAAGAAGATAAGTCGCGACATTGATTTGGATTTGAACGTTCTCGAAGCGAAGGAGTGGGGCCCTCAGCGCACCCTTTTGGAATACCTACGCTCAGAGCAATCCAAAGTGGATTTTATTTCGGTACCACAGTGCTTACCCTTAGCTAACGAAAAATGGCAGCCGTGGCTCCCTGACAAATAAATCGTTCGTGGGTGAGACAGCCTACTCCGTGCTGGTTGGCACCGACATCAACCTGATCCTTCTGAAGTGAATGTCACCAGCTGTGCCTGTTTATTATGAATAAACCGATGATAGTTAGCTTTAGCTTTAATGTTTTTCAAGAGAATCGGAGCGAAGAAGTGCAAGTTCACAGTCAACCTGTACCTGAAACAGCTTACTGCGACGCCCGAACAGCACAACTACATCAAAGTGCTACTGGTCAGAGGTAAGTGTTGTGGTTATGGAGGTGATCATCATTGCGAAAGCGACAAGCCCGAAAAGGTTCGTAAAGGGGTGTGTAACTTCAACAGAGAGAAGCTCAGTTTTGAGTGCACAATGTTCTTCGATAGCGATACGAATGCGTACCTCGAGAAGAAGGTAATCGTTAAGGTGATGCAGGCGTAGCTCAAGATTAAGGAATGCGAGAAAGACGGGAGTGACGCCAAGACCCTAGCAAAGCTTGAGTTCGACCTGGCCGAATACCTGAATATGGAGGAGCCCATGCTGGCAATTGAGTTTGAGTTTGAAAAGTCGGATGCCAAACTATAAGCAGACTTGGAGTTCGTTCGGAACGATGAGGCGGCGACGGAACTCGACGATAAAAAGTCTATTCGAAGTGAGGAGACGGTGAAAAGTTCGAAGACTGAAGGCAACGGAAGGAAGAAGTCCAATGATAAGCCTGCTGCTGCGGAAATTAAGAACTTAAAGAAGCAGCTGTCCAAAATCGAAGAGGCTGAGGAGCACATCTCCGAGATCAAGAAAAACAAGGACGATAATCGGAACTTGAAGCATGATAAGAAGAAGAAGGAATAGTAGGTACCAGTAGTGGTGGAGGAGGTTGCACCTCCCAAGAAGACTCAACCGAAGGAAGTCAACGAAAAGAAGCCCGCCATGGTCGAGGAAGCTAGTAAGCCGTTAAGGGATGATCGTAAGGACAGGAATTCAGGCTAGACAGTCAAGTACAGCGACAGGTTTAACCAACCCGGGAAGAAGGAGTCATCGAAGGACAATAAATTGAAGAAGAGAAAATAGGCAGAGTAACTTGCCGACTTTGTAGTTCCTAACACCATTACCAGCGAGAAAAACGGGAAGACCGAAAAGGAGACGAAACCAGCTGACAAACTCAAGCCTCCGAACAGCTAACCATCACCGTTCCTGCTCCGAAAGGAAATCGAGGAGAAAGGCCATTAAATATAGCGGTTAAGAAATGAAAACTCCAACCTCATGGAAGTGATTGACCGACTTTCGAAGCAAAGCCTGCCAACCTTGGCGAAGACCTAGTCAATATCTCGCATGGAGAAACTTGAAGCTTAGAACAAATCACTGAAGGACAAGCTGGTTGAAAAATAAATTGCTTTGGGCGATTTTGAAGTGCGACTGCGCAGCAGCAAAGAACGGGAAGAGCGGTTTGAGCAGTCCCTGAAACGGACCACAAAGGACTACGAATCCGTGCGAGAGCAGCTCGAGACCAGCAAAAACAAGATCGCTGAGCTGCTGCAGTCATGCTTTGAGTTGGGCGACAGTGATCTAATATCTTTCGTGTAAAGGCATCTTGAGTTGGAGTGATTCGTCAGGGGCGGATGTTGTACTTGCGGTTCACGATGTATTCTCGTATCATGCCCAGTACGCTCTTCGACAGTTTCTTGTTGGTGTCTGCCAGCAAGGCTCGTCTTGGGGATGAGGGTTCGGAGTCCTCCGAAAATGCACTGGCTTTCCGTCTGGCCTTGGATACCCGGAAGCACGGATAGAAGTGTGAGTAGTCCTCACGGAACTCAAGTTAGCGTTCTTTGTAACTTAGATTGAAGTTGTTTCGAGAATTGTTGGAGAGGGAGTCCTTGAAGACCCGTTTGAAGAAGCGAAAGATCAATGAAGTTGGGAAGAGACAAATGACGAACATTGCGCACATGATGCCAAGAGAGACGTAGAAGTATGCTGGACTCTGTTGCGAGAATACTTGGTTGTCCTTATCTGCTCGGATAGGAACGTACATGAGGAGGGTGTTGCTAATCACCATCAACAGTGGATATATATCCAGCACTTCAAGCATTTTGCAGGGGAGGGTATAGCCAAGCTTGTATTGGCAGGTGTAGCGACGCAGCATCAGATACTTGTCGTTCCAGTACATGAGTATGAGAACTGCTATGGAAATCAGTAGAGAGTTTGGGATAATTGGGCTTGCAATGGCAGTGAATAGGACACATCGAAAGACATGCCCATAGCGCTGTGCCATATCCATTGGTTGCTACTCAAAGTACAGGTTGGCTTCGGCTTGGGTGGCAGGAAAGTGGTGTGTTATCCTCCATCGTTTAAACATCCTGTAGGCATAGCGGTAGTCGAAGAAGGTGAAGAAACACCCCAGGAGTGGGTTGGTCGCTGAAATGAAGAAAAAATCGTTGACAAGACCAGTGAAGTTCAGTGGTACGTTTGGATAGGTCTCAGAATTCTTTGAATTGAAGAAATAGAAACTGACGACGTTGGCGATGAGGGTTGTCAGCACCATGTTGATCAGATGAGCGGCTAGCAACCTTCTGGTCACCTGAAAGTAGTATTTGGATTGGCGGGTGTAGAACTGGTCATCGGCAAAGTACCGAATGATTCTGCCCAGCACAGAATTGAACATGCCCACCACCACCGACATCACGAAGGAGTAGATCATAGGCATGCGGCTTTCCACCTTAATCTCGCTGAACACCTTCTTGCCAAGCGTCAAGATCAGGAAGGCCAGGATTAGCACCGAAGTAACGATCAAAGCACCAAACACCCTGGATCTCAGCTTGGTGATCTTCTCAGATCCCATGTTCGCATAGATGATGTCGCTAGGCTGTGGGGCCATTGTTACCTTAATAATGTGGCCTTTATACACCTTCTTGTACTCGCTATCCAGCTTCAAGAGTTCCTGCACCCAGTATATGATCTTTTCGTGGGCCGTGAGTTTATAATGTCTGACGAGCTTCTCTGCAGAGGCTCGACTGTTCAACGTAACAATACACTTGCCTGAAAAGCGAATTTATTTTTGAGGGGCACTCACATCGGCACCGGTGTGGCTATGCAGAAGATCCTGCACCATCAGTTGGAAGGCCATCTCGTACTGACTAATCTATGCTTCGATCTGCTCAATGGTATTCTCATCCTCTCCGACTTCTTCTAGAATTCCTTCACACTTCTTCATATATGCGACCCGCTTGTCAATGGCAACCATGCCTGCATTGAGCATCAGCTTCTTATGCATCTCCTCGAGGGCAAGTTTGTGGTCAACTACTTCCCTCTGCTTCTGGTACAGCTGAAGATACTGCTTCCCATCGTAAATCAGGTAAATCTTGACGACCGTGGAATCCACCCCGAGCGCCATAAGCTCTTCCTTCATGAACTCCTGAATCTCATACAGAGTGATATCCTTGGGCAGCCCCTTTAGCATGATCGAATAGTCAGCCGGTTCATCCTCGAACTCAATCAGTTTAAGCCGATTAAGCAGCAACCTGAACTTCATCGCTTGAATCACGATTACTGCTACGAAGGCGAACACCAGGTTCAGCACATTCTGGATCTGAATTGGTGCGAGTTGCTGCAGATCGAGCACATTCATAATGCTCAACTTGCATACGCCGTTGTTGTTATGAGCCTCGTAGCAGTGTGAACCCGTCAAGTTCAGTATGAACTGTGGCAGGCCAGCGCATACTAGGTGGAGCATCAGCAGCACCACCAGCAGCTTTATCGTCTGGAAGTATAGTGGGTAGCATACTCCTACATGCACAAGATCCTTCATCGGTGAGCACAGGGGAATCTGTTCGTTGTCGATCGGGAGCAAACAGCACGGGCATACTGCCCCATCGTAGTCCTTAGGTGTGGGCTTGCAGACCCTTCGGGCCAGCCCGTGCCTCCTCGCAGCATCAATGTCTGCAGGATATTGGTAGGGATCGTAGTTTGACATCATCACAGTACGCCGAGCCTTCTTGAACTCTAGTTCCTCCCGCAAAAGAGGGATCTGCTGCTCCGACATAAAATTATATGTCGTGTAGGTGATCTCGTAACGTTATTGGACCGCTAATATTAGAGATATAATGAGTGTGTGTAGCGGCTGTCAGCATCCCGGCCAGCTCATCAGCCTCATCTGCGATCACGTTCTGTGCATGGGCTGTGCAGATAAGACTAAATCCGTGGAAGGTCAGAGGTAACTCACTTCGCTTAGTCAGCACCCTTGAGAACAAGTATCGAATAGTTTGTCCGGCCTGTCGAAGAGCAACCCTAACCTACGATCTGAACAACCTGTTGGTGAACAAGGAGAGTCCTAACCAGAGCAACTTCCTCTTCGAACACCTAGAAAGTTCGGAGATCAATTAAAGCTCATTGGCGGAAGACCGTTAGGGACGCCAGTCAGGATGTACCCTAGTCTCTTACCAGTAGACGCAACGATCAAGTAGTTCAGCCACCGGGACCTGAAAGAAATGTCGTATAGCCAACGCTTCAACAACCTAACCACAACACGAAAGGAATCCAAAACTCCGGAGATACCTTTTGATCGCAAGGAAAACCGGAGCAAGCTGAGCCACGATTCGGGTCGGCAGAACAACAGTAAGGGAAAGCAGCGTGAGGACGACTATTCAACAAAGTGTCGTGACCACAACTAGAATCTAATGTTCTTTTGCGAGACCTAGAAGCGGCTGTTATGCATCGAATGCATGTACAAGCACACGCGGGAGTTCAAGTCGCATAAGGTTGTATCCATCAAGAACAGTATGGAAACCATTGTGAGGGAAAATGCATTCTACAAGGACGAAACTAAACAACGTTTGGACTTTCTGGAGGAGTGCTTGAAGGTGTGTCAGAGCAACAAAACACTGCTGGACCAGACCTTCTAGAGTTCCTACGAAATGCTCGGGGAGGAATTCGCCCAGCTGTACAACCTGCTGAAAGCGCGGGAAAACCACCTCAAATAGACGCTACGTGCACTGTACAGCGAGAAGGAGAAGTAGGTGAGCACCCACGTTGCCGACGTCAGCTACATCAAAAACTGCCTGAAACAGTACTACAACTTCACGTTCGATGGGGCGAGTTCGGAGATATACTTCTTCAACTCGTACACGTTGATGCGCGACGCTATGAGCAAGATGAACTTCAATTTCAAACCGCTCGACAAGTAGTCGATAACAGTGTTGGAGAAGGGTATTTCCGCGGAGGATCTCAAATTTGCTGTGGAGAAGTACTTGCATGTTCGAAAATAACGCAAAACGGAGTCGAGAGCTTCGGAGATGCAGCATGCCGATCGAGCCAAGGCTGCCCTCACCGACTAAATTCGTAATGCCAAGAAGAAACTTGAAAGGCTGGAGAAGATGTAGAAGCAGGAGAAGTCAAATAACTATCTGAATAACTATATCATTAACCTCAAAAGGGAGGACAACAGTGAGGCACGCGACAGGAAGAACAGCGCAATAGAGCTGGACTCCCGCAAGACGACACATAAACCTGTGACCCCCACTCGTGTCAGCAGCAAGCTCAAATCAAAGAAGTGATCAACGTCCGAGCTACTTGTCAGGAGCAACTCCCTGCAGCTGCCCGATGATCTTTTCGATGTACAAATGCTGCTTGTCCAAGTGCTACTGCTCCTGTTGCAGAATGCCGCGCTGCTTCAGCAGTGACTACTTGCACTTTGTTAGCACCGTGGTCTTAAAGCTGGTTCCGCCGTCCTGTTGGGCTTCCAGCTTATCTACTATGTTTTACCACAGGCCATCGAGGTACTCACGCTATTGCTTCTGAGCCTGCTCCTGCTTCTTCAGGCTTTCGGTCTAACATTAAAATGTAAGGTTACCTTACCCAGTAAGCTCTTCAAATGCTCGTTGAGCATCTTATCCTTAATCAGAACGGAGGTTTCGGTCTTTACGAGGGTGCGTTAGCGATCATTCAGGGTACGCTTGACTTACTTGATCTGTAAGTCCTTCTCCTTCAACATGCCCTCCAGAGTCTTGATCTTCACGTGAAGTTCGGCTATTTGGTTGCGTAGCAAAGCATTCTCCCGAGTTAGCTTGTTAGCTTCGGTTTCGTCACGACGGGCATTCACGAGTTTGTCCTTCTGCAGACGATGCTCGTTAATGAGCTGACTCACCACATCGTGCACGTCCCTGCTGCATTTTTATTCGATCTCGGCGAGGACCGACGATACGTCTGCTTGGGATAGCTGTCGTCTACGTACCCGAATATCGTCGCTGCTTTGGGTCGGTATCCGAGCTTTAGCGACACCAAACAGCTCCTTCTGGGTGGTTCGCCTGTTGTTCACACTTGCCTCAGTGAGCAATCGACCATGAGAAATCTCCAGTTCGTCAGTTTCGGACAGGAAGGATATTTGTCTTCCGCCAACCGACACCTTCTGCTTAACCGTCCGCAATAGTTCGTTCTGCTCACGTACAGCCAGCAGATCGTCCAGTGTATGCTCACCGGCCTTCGCAATGTACTCCTTGAGGATTGCCAGTTGGAGCTCCACCTGATTATTGCTGGGTTATGCAAATGCCTGCCAATCGTGCTGGCAGCTTTGAACTTCCATAAAATTATTACAGGGCGTGTAGGTAATCAGCAGCTACCGGGGCTACTCACGAGATGCCTGCCTGTGAGAGCTTGGCAATCAGATTCTCAATCTTCTTGTCCTTGACCTTGAGCAGCTGGTCCATCTTCTTAACCTTCAATTCCAGAATTTCTATGGTCTATTTGAGCTCCTTAATGGTTTGGTCCTTCTAGCCAACCAAGTTCTTCACCTCCTTGTTGTTGGCACTAAATTGTGTGCAACTGTACATCATCTTGAAGGACTACTCCTTCTCGCGGAGGATGTTGGATTGACTGGACTCCTCTTTCCTGCGGTTGAGGTGCTGGTTGACTTTCGTGTGTGCTACCTTGAGAACCCTTTCGATGACATCAGGCGATGCCGTGATGATATGCTCAATGTCGTTCTTGCTGACTTGCATGTTGAACTTTTTAAGCACTTTCTCTGCATAGTTCCCTGACTTACGGTTGAGGGTGTTCCAGTTGGCTAGTTTCTGGCTCGCCGAGCTGCTGGAGATGTAGTTGTGCAACTCCACGTACTTCGGGAAGTAGTGCGATACCAGTTCAGCCATCAATACTGTGTTATTGCAGGTTAGTACCTCCGTCGGCGAAGTCTCGGTTGATACTCTTCTTGGGTCTGGACAGAGGGACCTCGTCGACCCAGTTGTACACAAGCGTCATTTCCTATTCGTTCAGTGGAGGCGCATCCATTGGTGTTTAAATGCAAGATTGGTATTATACAACGTACTCATGACAATGAGGTAATTCGTACTTGCTTGTTATTATGTTCAGGTTGCCTGTTCAAACCGCAAGTGGAAGGTTAAGCCCAAGTGTTTCAAGCTTTATCTGCTCTTCAGTAAGATTCTGGAGTGTGCTGTTGCCATAGGGTATTGCCATAGTAGATCGTTTAGGAGGTTATTCAGAATGGTGCTATACAAAACAGACTGCCATTGTTGATTCAAGTAATATTCGGTAGTGGTTTGCCAAATTATCAGATTCTCCAGCTATTAATTATGTTACTCAGGCTATCTGCCATCGGCCGAATGTCGGTCTTGTTGCAGGTCAGGTGGATGTTTCACGGAGATCAAAAAGCTACAAGAAGCGAACTAGTGACCTACCTGGAAGTGATACCACCATCTGAGACCTATCGAATTATTGAAGGGAGGGAGAAGCAGACACAGTCATTGTTGTTGGAACTCCACGGTCAGACTACCATAACGAAACAGCAGGAATAGGCAGTGGAGAAGCACCTGATGAAGCATTCCCGATTCCTGACCGTGCCTCAGATCAAGGAAGTATGCAGGTTGGCGACAAATATTGAAAATGCCTCGCTGAGCAGACTATTCCGAAAGGTAATGAACAGGTTGGAGCGACATATTGACGTACTAGAGATACCAGATCTCGTCGATATCATTTACCAGCTAGCGAAACTCAACAGGAAGGAACCACGGCTTATGAAGGCTATTGAGGACCGTATTATTGAGGAGCCGCTTAAAATACACTTCCCAACGCTCAGGAAGGCACTGTTTGCCTATGCTCACCTCAACATGGGCTGCACCACACTCTACTCCTCCATCGCGAGGACTATCAAGATAGGGCAGCACGAGCTTGAGCCTTTGGAGCTAGCGGAGCTTGCTAACTTGTTCAGCAGGGTACAGGAAAATGCTTAAGGAGGCTTCGGCACCTTCAGAATTGCCGAGGCTAGGCTGGAGGCTGTCATCACAACAATGCCATTCGATAAGCTCGTGGAAGCCAGTCGATACCTGCTCACCCAAAATCTCGGCTCAAACAATCTACAGGCCGGTCTCGAGTAATTCCTTTACAAAAAGTTTCCGCCAATTGACAAAGACTTCAGCATTAGCAAGCTCGTCAAACTGCTCAAAAGCGTATCGGGCTATCAGTTTAAGTATAATGATGGATGCCTACAGCAACTGCTGGAAAATGCTACACTCAAGACAATCAGTCATATGACTGTTGAGCAACTCGAAGAGACTCTTTGGAGCTGGGCGAGGGTATCTCGTGGGAGCAAGGAACTTTGGGAAAAACTGGAGTTCCACATCATGCAAAAGATTGGTTTACTCAATCCCAGAGGTATTTGCTTCGGCTACTGGGCGTTCACGCGAGCGCCTCACAGTATGGATGCTGCAATGGACTTATTGGAGACGCATTACCAGAAGATTAAGGACAACCATATGCATTACGACCTGAAGATGCTGCAAGGCATGCCAAAAAGGCATCCCGTCAACCAATAGTTGTTTGTTTCGAGCTGCAAGAAACTCATCGATAGGATCGGACAGCTCGGCAATCAAGATTTCATGACTCTGCTAGCCGTGATGAACGATAGCGATATTGACTACGAGCACCAATAGGCGAAGAGTATTGCTGAGGCCCTCCATGCAAGCGAACCAAAACTGCTGTAAATGCTGAAATTCTACAAACCCAGCCAGATTGTGGATATACTGTACCTGTGGGTCAAGCTGGATATAAAAAATTAACCGTTTCTACATCGCCTCCTCGACTAGCTTTCTGATCTGAACAGCATTCCCAAGAAGGCTTTCCTCAAAGCCTTATTTAGCTTCGTCATGCGTGACTAATACTAGAACGTCTTCGAGATGCTCAAAATCGTCTACTTGATGAGATAGTTCGGACCGGTGGGTTACTTCTTCCCACCTGGCGAATACCCGCTGCTCGCCTATTCCGTGTTTCACGTAGTCGTCAATGGCAGAAGCGAATCGGGAGAGCGACTACAGGTAGAACCATGGCTCACAAGTGAACTGATAGAATATATGAACAAGCTAGAACCGGGAATCCTCAACAATTTCGAACTCAAGGCCTATAACGAAGCCCGTAATTTGATTGCTAAGTGGCAACAGTGATTTGTGTGAATAAACTTCAAAGGCAATACCCATTTCACAACTAGTCCAGCTCGTGGTTCTTCCTTGCCTCCTGGATTTTCTTGTATTCTGAGTAATGTTCCGCTCGCTTCCTCAGGAACTATTCGTCTGGGTTAGCAAATGTCGTACGTTTGCGGTGTTACTCCTAGCTTTCCATCTCGCCATTGGGCTCCTCACCGTTGAGCTCTCGCAGCCGTTCCTTCTCGTATTCCTTCATCAACTGTTCGTTCAGTTTGTTCAGGTCTGTCTTCGTTGTTTGGTTGCGAGCAGCGTTCAAGTGGGCCTCTTTTAGGTGCTCACTCAGCTCCTTCTCTTCAATTGGCGGAACTTCCACCTATTTCTCCTCGTCGCTCTTTGTTAGGTTATGATTGGTACGTTCTACGCAGCTTCATTGTAAGGAGTCTTCGGTTCGGGAATCTTTGGGCACTCGCCACGATGCTTGGCTTGCTCTTACAAGCTCTATTCATCCCACTTTATGTGATTGGGCTTGTGAGAATTGCTGCTACGCTTGAGCAATCCGCTTGGGTTCATTGTGATATAATTATAGAGTGGAGGGCGTTCTATTTAAATAATCGAAATTCAGAAGTGTATGCAGTTTCGGCAGCGTCATCCTCTCAATCTGTCAGTATTTAATAGCACGGCAGGAGACACACCAAAGAGCCATAATAAAGCACCAGCAATCCGTAACTACAGCACCAAAGGTTTCGAAGCAAGCATGACCGAAATGGATTTGGTGTTGTAAAGGGAGAGGAAAGTAATGAAGGAGAATCAGCAGAAGGCATAAACTACTCTCGATAGGGAAAAGAAGCATAGGATGGAACTGGAAAGCAAATTGCTGCAGGCAAAAGAATAGGTCAGCAGAAGAGATCGAGATCTCGCAGAGGTCCGGTACAAGTTGTAGTCAATGCTACAGTAAAATCGCAACATCGCCCTGGAGAATGACCATTTGAGAAGAGATATGGATTCAGCACGGGAAGCCTACGAGTATAAGATGCAGGAACTTTAGGCTAGGGTTAGTGAAGGCGAGACCAACTACCGAAACGCAGCTGAAAGGTATACGGAGTAGTACTAGACCTTCCGTCAAGAGGGGCAGGATTACATCGACATATTAACCTTCCAGCACGAACGTCAGAGGAAGAGCCTTGAGGATTCTGTTCGCAGATTGGAACAACGAAATAGCGTATCGTTTGGATTCAACGTAGGATTTGACGGCTGAAGCCAAACGGCTTAACGATCAGCTTGCAGACCAACAACTTTCGTATGAAGAGCAGATCCGAAGCAATATTAACAGAGTGAGAGACGAATAGCAACGTAAATATAATGCCAGTCTGCTTGGCTTGGAGCAAAAGTTACGCACCAGTGAGGGTATTCGGGATTCACTGAGCAAGAAGAACCAATAGCTGTTACGACAGATACAGGACAAAGAGAACTCATTGTCATGTGTGGGAATCGATAGAACTGAGTAGTGTGCCAGCCTCCGTCAGGAAGTCACATCGCTCAAAGACAGGGTAACTCAGCTGAAGTTAGCGCTCGAACGGGCAAACTCCTAACTAGCTGATAAAGACCAGCAACTCTCCCGAAAGGCCTACAATTCCGAGTCAGAAGCTCTACAACTTCGCCAAAAAGTTGACCAGTACAAGAAGCAGGTCGAATAACTTACAGACACAATCCGCTCTGTGAAGCAGCAGGCAAGATAAGCAGCAGTGGCAAGTGAACGCCGTCAGCAATAGCTGTTGGAGAGATGCTCGTACCATGAGTCCGAGTGCCAACGCTACCGAAACGAAAGTGTCAATACCTGGCAGCATCTCAAAAGCAAGCTCAGCCAGACCATCGAGTCCATTCATCATTGACAGTACATAATCATTAGAACAACCTGATTGGACGAAGACAAATATATGCTAAGATGCATTTAACTGTATTAATTCCAATCACGGCTCCTCGTGTGAACGGTCCTTGAGGATGGGCTCGAATTAGGAAATAAGCTTGATTGCCTCCTCCTGCGCGTTCTTCAGCTTCTGCTTGATCTTCAGATTGTCCTCCAGCAGGATCTTCATGTTGTGCTTCTTGTCGGCCAGCACGATCGATAGTCGCTCCTTCTAGTACAGCAGCTCCTTCAGCATCTAAATAGTACTATAAGTACGTTCGCGTATGCACCGCCTTCCATGCAGCTCTCTCGGAGAGTCAGATTTTGGTTCTGTAGCTACGTCACTTTCCGCAGAGTCTCTTATCGGCGTGCTAGCATGTCTTCGATGTATTTCCCGAGCGTATCAAACTTGTAGTTCTGCTCCAACTGGCGTATGTCCACGATCTTCTGCCGCCAACCTCTGAGGGTTCTCGACATTCCAGTGCGCACAAAATGGGACATGCTTCTAAGGGCAATAAATTTGGCGTTAGACAGAGTTTACTCATACTAATGGTTGATGCTCGCCA
>Ga0075152_10001351_pt1 | contig 17621 bp, 18 predicted proteins | sample JI61114C2DNA_FD_70964 | JGI IMG/M metagenome (GOLD analysis project Ga0075152, IMG submission 70964) | Wastewater effluent complex algal communities from Wisconsin, to seasonally profile nutrient transformation and Carbon sequestration -... | ecosystem: Engineered > WWTP > Effluent > Algae...
ACGGAGAAGCCGCCCCAGTTGTTGTAGGCGTTGTAGGTGTTCGAGCAGAGCTGCAAAAGGATCTTCGAGGTGCTGCCGGGCTTTGCTTGGCGCACGATGAACCACGCGCTGCTGTTGGCGGTGCGTGCGCCGCGATGCGTCCACTTTCCGCCGGCATCCGCCGCGCGAAACGTGACCTCGTAGTAGCCGCTCTTCCAATCTGCACCGACTGGCACGCGCACGCTTTCCGGCCAGCGACAGCCATTCGCGCTGGCATCCTCCGGCACCGGATGCGCCGCGCCGGGCACATCGGCCTTTTTCCACATGACTTCGCGTTTCGCGCCGAGTCGCGTGACCTCGATCTCAAACTTCGCCGCCGTGGTGCTGACGTGAATGGGGATTTCCTCGCCCTGCGCGACGCTGCGCTCCCCGGCGTAGCCTTCGATGAAGAGCGGAACGGGATCGGCGGCTTGGAGCGCCGAGGCGACGAGGAAGAGGGCTAGTGTGCGGAGCATGGGAGACGCTACGCGGGGCAGGGCAGGTGGCTTTCATCGGGTGTGTCGTCAAGCATGGTGAAAAGGGCCAGGAGGGTGCCACCTTGACCTCCGCTTCAGCTCTTCTGGAGGACCACGAGTGTAATGTCATCATGCCCGCGTCTGCCGCCGCAGAAGGTGTCCACCTCTTCCACGATGCCGTCGATGACGGCCTGGGGGCCGCGCGGTGAGTGGGCGGCGAGTGCGGTGTGGATGCGCTCTTCGCCGAACTCTTCGCCCTGGGCATCCATGGCTTCATTGATGCCGTCGGTGTAGAGCAGAAGGGTATCTCCGGGAGCGAGAGAGAAGGTGAGGTCTTTGGTGACGCGCTCGAAGACGGCACCTTTGTCAATGCCAACGGCAAGCCCACCACTGTTGAGCGTTTCCACCTGGCCGGTGGCTTTGCGCCAGACAAGGGGCCGAGTGTGGCCGGCACGGGTGAGGGTGAAGGAACTGCCATCGGCTGCGGCGATCATGTAGATCATGGTGATGAACATGTCCTCGCGGATGTCCGGGTAGAGGTGGCGGTTCACGACGGCGAGCGTGGCGCAGGGAGAGGTGGCGGCAGGGGCGCAAAAGCGGATGGTGCTGCGGCACATGGCGGTGATGATGGCGGCGGCGGTGCCTTTGCCCGAGACATCCGCGATGACGACGCCGAGGCTGCCATCGGCGAGGGGGATGTAGTCGAAGTAGTCGCCACTGAGGACTTTGGCGGGGATGTTGTGCCCGGCGATGGTGAAGCCGGGCATCTTTGGTGCATGTTCCGGCAGCAAAATGCGCTGGATGTCGCTGGCGCTGCGGAGCTCGACCTCGATCTGCTTTTTCTCAGCGGCGGCCTGATGCGCCATAGCATTGGCGAGGGCGAAGGCGCACTGCTCGACGAGGGAGCGGAAGACCTCGAAATCGTTTTCATTGTACACGCGGCTGCCTTTTGGCGCGGTGACGGCCAGGACACCCAGCTTCTTCGTGCCTGAATTCAACGGGCCGATGATGACGGTGGTGTCGGCATGGAGACTTCCACCGTGGCCGCCCGCCATGCGTGGGTCAGCGCCGAGATCCTGGATGATCTCCACTTTCTGAGTTTGGAAGATGTTTCCCAGCAGGCCGTCATTCACACTGACGGAATGCAGGCGCAGGAAGCTGAGGAGGGCGTTGCGGTTTGACCGCGCCATGCTGGCGATGCGCTCAGGCAAGGTCACGAGAGGGACGCATTTATCCGAATGATGACGTGGGACGAGGGAGCGCTCTGAACCATCAAGCAGGTAAAGCGTGCCGCCCGTACACTCCATGACGCGGACGGCACCTTCGACAATGAGGCGATACATAGCCGCCTGACCTTCTTCACGCGAGATGGCCTCCCCGAGGTCATGGAGGAAGCTGAACATGCGGCGCTCTTCCTCGATGATGGCCTGCTCTTCTTTGAGCAGGGTGGTGATGGCCTCGTTCTTCTGCTTTGAGATGCGCGCCAGCAAGACGATCACTGCCACCAGGAGCAGGGCTAGTATGACGATCAGGACGGTGTTCATGCAGTGATGCCAGGGGACGTGTGGCCTACTCTCCGAAGCAAAGGGCGGCGGCCCTACCGGTGTCCCCGATGGCGTGATCAGGAGGTGGCGGCACTGAGCGCAGGTGAGGGCGCGCTTCCTCCTGAGAGTTCTTTTTCCAAGAAGTGAATCACGTCGCGGAAGCGTGACTGATTCTGACGATTGATGGTGGAGAGTGTCTTATGAGCGGTGAGGACGTGCTCGGTCTGCTCTTCCTTGCAGTTTGCTCCCCGCTCCTGGCAGTTGGAAAGCTCGGCACAGACGGCCTTGCGCTCCTCCGGCCACTGAGTGCCGGCGATATCGACGTGGAGGATTTGATCCAGGCCGAGGTCAGCGAGCAACTGCTGATTGCGGGCGTTGGCATTCAGCACGCAGAGGCTGCCGTGTCCCTGCTCCAGGAGATGGATGGCGGTGCCGGTGAGGGTGCCGAGAAAGGTGGAGTCCATCATCGGACAATGCTCGAGATCCACGACGAGGTCGTTGGTGCCCTCGTCCAGCACGGTCTGAAAGGCGCGCTTCACCTGAACAGAATTCTGGAAGCTGCCGCGCCCTTCGACTCGAAGCCAAAACACGTTGCCGATACGGCCGACGAGTATGTTGGAGAGGGCAGGCACGGCGGAAAGGGGGGTTAATGAACGATTCGCTTCCCGCAGTCCGCCGGATGCATGACGACACACTGTCGGCAGGCGGAGGGATGGGATGAGACAGGGGATTTCATCGAGTCGGGCCGGGTCAGTTCCAGAGGTAGGAAGCCTTGCTGACGAGTTCTTCCTTGCCGCGCATCAGCGTCACGCGCCAGGCTGTGACGCGTCCATTGGCGGTGTATTCATCTCCAGTGACCTGAAACTTGGTCGTGTTCGAGCGGCGGATGTCATCGACCTGCTCCTCCAGCACCTTGGTCAGCAGGCCGTTGTTTGCCTGGCGATATTCGAAGCGGATGGTCACAGGCTGGGTGCGGTCATCAGCCTTCCAAAAGACGGTGTAATAATGGCCGCCGCGGTTGATGATCTCCGCCTTGGTCACCGCACCGAAGAGATAGTGCTGACGCTCGAACATGATGGCCGGATCTTGGACGAGCAGCGGGGTGGTCGGGACGAGGTGATAGTATTTCACCTTCGATATCTTACCGCCATTTCCGACGGAGGAAGAGGAGCAGGAGATCAGCGCGGAGGCCGTCGCCGTGAGCGCCAGAAGGCGAATGAGAATGCTGCGTGATCCAGGAGTCATGCTTGGAGACCGATTATCAGAGCGGAGGCCGCCCTGTCAACGTGTTGAATGACTATCTCGCGTGATCAGCTCGAAGTTGCCTTTCCAAGCAAGAACAGGCCACGCGTGGGCGAGATGCTTTCATGCGTTCTCAGCTCCTCCTATTTATCCTTTCACTCTCAGTCAGCCTTTCGGCCTCCGCTCAGGCTCCCCTTCAGCAGTGGATCGATGAGGCGATCAAGGCAGGTGGCGGTGTGGTGACGGTGCCGCCTGGGGAGCATGTGCTGCCTGCGGGACTGGTGATCAAAGATGCAAAAAAGCTGGCCCTGCGCGGTATGGACAAGGAGCGCTGCATCCTCAGGCTGGCGAAGTCACCGGATGGAAAGGCACCACAGAGTCTCATTCAGATCGAGGCAGGCTGTGAAACCATCGAGATCGCCAATCTGACGCTGGACGGAGCGGGGATGGCGATCTCGACACTCGTCAACATAGCCCCTGAGAAAGCAAAGCCCGACACCAAAGACATCACTGTCCGCGACTGTCTCTTCGAGGAGTCGTCGGGGGATGGTTTCTCCGTCGGTCATGCCGGTGCGTGCGTGGTGGAGCGATGCAGCTTTCGTGATTTCAAAGGGGTGGCCGTGCATTTTGGGGTGGAAGCCACGGAGGGCGTCGCACGCGGCAATCATATCATCCGCTGTGGCAAGGCCTTTGATGTCCGTGATGCCGCCAAATGTTCGCTGGTGGGCAACGAAGAGCATTAAAATAGCGTGCAAGAGATCACAGGGGCGACGTTATCCCCACCTCCATGAAGCTCGCCCTGCCCATCCTCGCCTGTTTATTTCTCAGCCTCCAGCTTTTAGACGCCCAGACCCCGCGTCCGAAGCCCGAGCGCTTCGCCAAGGACATCGCCGCTTTTGCCGAGCAGGAGCCTGAGAAGGGCTGCATCGTCTTTACTGGCAGCTCCAGCATTCGACGCTGGACCACGCTGAAAGAGGACTTCCCGGGTCTGCCCGTGCTGAATCGCGGCTTCGGCGGCAGTGTGGCAAATGACCTCATCGTCTATGCCGACACCGTCGTCTTCCGCCATGAGCCAAAGGTGCTCGTCACCTACACGGGCAGCAATGATCTCAATGCCAAGCTCGCGGTTCAGGAGGCTTTCGAGGACTACACCAAATTCCTCGATCTCGTGCATGAGAAGCTGCCGAAGACGCGAGTGGTCGTGACCTCCGTAAAGATCGCCATCAAGCGCCTCACCCAAATGCCGCAGGTGCATGAGCTGAATCAAAAGCTCGCCGCGTGGGCTGCTGGGAAGGTCTGGGTGCGTTATGTCGATACCACCAGCTACCTCGCCGATGCCAAAGGCCAGCCCATCCGCGAATACTACGTCGATGATCTCCTCCACCTCAGCCCGGCGGGCTATGCGAAGTGGACGGAGATCCTGACTCCCGTGCTGAAAGAAGAGTGGGCGAAGGCTGCGGCGAAGTGACCTGCCGGGCTCAGTCAATAAACGAGCAGATATACTCGCAGATGCCGTCAGCCACCGCGATGTCGAAGCCCGACTTTGCAGGCACGTCGAAGTATTGTCCACCCGTGTAGGTCGTCTTGCCCTCGCCGCCATCCAGCTTCACCTCGCAGGTGCCTGCCACGATCTCCATGCGCTCCGCTTTGTCCGTGCCGAAATGGTAGCTGCCGGGATAGATCAGGCCCAGCGTCTTCTTGCTGTTGTCGGCAAAGAGAATGCTGTGGCTCACCACCTTGCCGTCGAAATAGACATTGGCTTTGGTGACGGCGGTGACGTTGTCGAATTGGGAGGGAATGGCGGACATAAGGGCGCGCATGGTGGCAAGACCCAGCGCTTGCTCAAGCCCGTTTCTGGAGGCGTATAACTGCCAGTTTCTTCGGTTGACCATTTCAAACTTCACCCTGAGTCTCGCGGCCCGTTTATGAAATTCAAAACCTGCCTTGCCCTGGCTGCCCTCGCAGCTTCCTCCACCCTGAACGCCCAAGAAGCCGTGAAACCTGCCGCCGCCGCCCCCGCCGCCAAGCCTGACATGGAAAAAGTCAGCTACTTCATCGGCCGCCAGATCGGCGGCAATTTCAAACAACAGAAGGTCGAGGTTAATGTCGATACCTTCGCCGGTGCCATCCGCGACGTCATGGCTGGCAAGGAATCCAAGTATCCCCAGGCCGAGCTCGAAGCCGCCATGGGTGAGTTTGAAAAGTACATGCAGAGCCGCATGGCCGAGATCCAGGCTGAGATGGCCAAGGAAGCCGCCGCCAAGTCTGTCGAAGCCAAGGCCGCAGGCACCAAGTTCCTCGCTGAAAACGGCAAGCGCGAAGGCGTGAAGACCACTGCCAGCGGTCTCCAGTATGAAATCATCAAGCCAGGCGACGGTGCCAAACCCGTGCCGACCGACAAAGTCAACGTCCACTACCATGGCACCCTCACCAGCGGCAAGGTCTTCGACAGCTCCGTCCAGCGCGGTGAGCCGATCACCTTCGGCGTGCAGGAGGTCATCAAAGGCTGGACCGAAGGTCTCCAGCTCATGTCCGTCGGCTCGAAGTTCAAGTTCTTCATCCCTTCCGACCTCGCCTATGGCGACGCTGGCGCAGGTGCTGACATCGGCCCAGGCGAGACCCTCGTCTTCGAAGTCGAGCTTCTGAAGATCGAGAAGTAATCCTCTGCCATCCTTCTTTCAACGGCTGCCAGGCGACTGGCAGCCGTTTTTTGTGTCCGTTAACTAGTTCCCGGCGGGCTCCCCGATGCACCGCGAAGGACGAGCCAGGAGTCGGACGCCGGGCTGTTGGAGCCTAACTTGTTGTGGTCATTCGAAGCTTTTAATTTGAGCCTCATCCAAATCCCACCAAGAAGCATAAACCAGTCCATATTGGACTCGGTGCTAACAGGAGGCCGCGCCAAAACTAAAAATTAATGTTGTCGAAAATGGGGCGGACTGATACAACCGCCGTCCTTTTCCGTGATTTTCCCCTCCCCCCGAGTCACCAGCCTGCTCGTTCTGAGCCTCAGCAGCGTCTGCGCTTTTGCGCAGGATAGCCTGTTGCCGCTGCCCGTCGCCGGGCCAGAGATGCCGGTGATGATGGATTCCGGGAGCACGACCAGCCGTTTTTTAAAGCCGTCGAAGTCCATCAAGCCGCCTGTCACGACTACGACGACCGCCGCCCTGCCGCAGCCGCAGGTGAACGCGCCTACTGTCGCGCGGCTACGTCGTCTCATCCTCATGCCCGCCGGGATTTCGCCAGAGATGATGCGTGAGCACATCGCCGCCAGCGGTCAGAGCCGCCAACCCGTCACCACCGTGGGGCTCCAGGCCCCGGCTTCTGTTCTCGCGAAGCTCGCCGATCTCTTTGGCAGCGATGTGAATGCGGACACGCAAAAGAAAGTCATCGACGCCGTCCGTCAGGGCATGGGCACCGAAAACACCGCTGCCAGCACAGTCCCGCTCCGTGTCGAAGTCGTCGGCTGGCTGCCTAGCGAAGGCGTCATGGCCGTCGCGGTATATCCCGAGAGTTGAGGTGATGCGGGCATTCCTGCCCGCATCTGCTTCCGGGGACTCATCCCCGCGTTTTACAGCTCTTTCACGCGGATGTTTCGATACCATGTCTCGTCGCCATGATCCGTGATCATGATATGACCATGTCCGGGGGCAAAGCCCACCTTGTTCTTAAACTTGCTGGCCGCGATCCGCGTCGTCCACTCCTCCGACTTCGTGTCTGCCGCGCAAACCAGCACCCCGTTCAGGTAGTGCTCGATCTTCCCGTCCTTCACCACCACTCTGCTTGTGTTCCACTCGCCCGGAGCCTTCAGCGGCTTGTCTGCGGCGGGTTCTTTGATGTCGTAAATCGAGCCCGTCGTGTGACTGCCACCCTTCATGCCGTCGGGATGCTTCTTGTCGTCGATCATCTGGTATTCGATGCCGAGCCACTCCTTGCCGTTGACCTTCGTGACCCAGTACTTCACGCCATTGTTGCCGCCTTCCTCGACTTTCCAGTCCCATTCCAGCTCGAAATTTGTGTACTCTTTGTCGCTCAGCAACATGCCGCCGGGAGTGCCGTCCAGATGCATTTCACCGTTCGCGATCTTCCAGCCAGCGCCGGGCTTCTTGCCATCGGGCGCATGCCAGCCGGCGAAGGTTTTTCCATCAAAGAGGGAGGCAAAGTCAGCCGCAACGGCGGGGAATGCCGCGAGGGCGAGGAGAGTGGAAAGCAGGATTTTCATTGGGGAAACAGGAACGCCGTCTTTGGCTCAGTCATACGCGATGGATTCGAAAAAAGCACCTCCCAGCAGCTGCTCGCCATCATACAGCGCGCAGATCTGTCCCGGCGTCAGAGCGCGCTGCGGCTCATGATAAAGGAGCGAAGCCCGCCCGTCTTCCAGCGGTACATATTCCGCCAGCCCCGCCGGGCAGCGGTAGCGCGGCTGCGCATTCAGCGTCCGCATTGCCGTCAAAGGCGCACCCGTCGTCGAAACACCCGTCAGCGTGCATCGCCGTGCCCAGAGCAGCGGCGTGTCCGCCTGCTCGATGGCGATCACCAGCTCGTTCCTCTCCGGCCGCTTCGCCACCACCACATATGCCTGCTTGTGCAGAGGACTCGCCACGCCCACACCCTTTCGCTGGCCTAACGTATAGAGGTGCAGACCCTTGTGCTGGCCCATCACCTTGCCCGTCAGGTCCACGATCGGCCCCGGTGAGTCCGGCACATAGTTCCGCAGGAAGTCCTCCATCTTCACCTCCCCGATGAAGCAGATACCCTGGCTGTCCTTCTTGTCCGCCGTCGCCAGACCCAGCGCCCGTGCCTGCTCCCGCAACTCCGGTTTTAGAAGGTGGCCAATGGGAAACATCGCGATGCGTACCTGCTCAGGCTGCATCATCGCGAGAAAATACGTCTGGTCCTTGTTCGGGTCCGCACCGCGAAAGATGGCAGGCTCCAGGTTGTCTGAATCGGCGAACCCCTTCCGCGCATAGTGCCCCGTGGCGATCGCTTCGAAGCCGCGTTCCTTCGCCCAGTCCCAAAGCACGCCGAACTTCATTTCCCGATTGCACATCACGTCCGGGTTCGGCGTGATCCCGCTCTGGTAGCCTTCCAGCAGATACTTCACCACTCGCTCGCGATACTCGTGCATCAGGTTCACCACCTGAAACTCGATGCCGAGCTGATCCGCCACCGCGCGCGCATCCGTGATGTCCTCCTCCCAGGGGCAATGACCGATGATCCCCTCCTCATTGATCCAGTTCTTCATGTAGGCCCCCGTCACCTCATGCCCCTCCCGGACCAGCAGCGCCGTCGCCAGGCTGCTGTCCACCCCTCCAGACATGGCGGCGAGAATCTTCATGCGTTGTGCTCTGTCTATGCGTGGCTCAGGCCGCAGCGTCAAGCGGCGTCCCTTTTCCTCACCTGCCAGTCGCGCCTTGGCTCACGACTCCCACTCAAAACCGATCTCCTCCAGCTTGCCGTGCGAGACTGGCCTCAAAGAAATAGCCGGAGAAGGAGTTGGTGCCGCTTGGCATTGAGGCGAGTCCAGGTGGCTGCTGGGCCGGGTTTAGACGCTCGACTCAGAAGCCACCTGGAAGTTAAAGGCGGCATCAGTCAGAAGAATGGATTCCAGAGCCCTGCCGTCTCGGGGCCTCAATTTCAAGATGTTCTCTCTGCCCATGAGTCAGCTACAGGAGTAGCTTTAAATGGCAGCTTTTCCGACTCCAGAGCTGCGAGTGGTGTCAACCTATCATTTGCTCATGGAGTTTGTGCTTTGCCCTGATACTCAGCGTGATACAGTCCCGCCCCTTTTAATCGAAAAAAGGCCTCAACCAACCTCAGCCACCGTGATTTCTGGAGCTTCTGTGACAGCGACCAAGGGCGGCAGCATGCCCGGATTTATTGACTCATGATCGTCCTCGGACTGAACGCCTATCACGGTGATTCTGCTGCCGCGTTGGTGGTGGATGGAAAGCTCGTCGCCGCAGCGGAGGAAGAGCGTTTCCGCCGCATCAAACACTGGTCCGGCATGCCGACAGAAGCCATCCGCTGGTGTCTCCAGGATGCAGGCATGAAGATGAGTGATGTGGATCACATCGCCATCAATCGGAACCCGAAGGTGAACAACCTGCGCCGTGCGCTGTATGTGCTGCGAAAGCGGCCGAGTCTGGGCCTCATCATGAAGCGCCTTGGTAATATCCGCCGCGCTGCCAGCTTTGAAGACCAGCTCCAAAGTGCCTTCGCGGGTGATAGGATGAAGGCGCAGGTGCATCGTGTGGAGCATCACCTCGCGCATCTGGCCTCGGCCTATCTGGTTTCTGACTTTGACGAGGCGGTGTGCCTATCGGTGGATGGCTTTGGCGACTTCGCCAGCAGTGCCTGGGGCATGGGACGTGGGGATCAGATCGACATTGATGGGCGCGTGTACTTCCCGCACTCGCTGGGCATCTTTTACACCGTCATCACGCAGTTCCTGGGGTTCCCGTATTATGGCGATGAATACAAGGTCATGGGCCTGGCTCCGTATGGCGAGCCGAAGTATCTGCCGCAGATGCGCCAGATCGTGCAGATCCAGTCCGATGGCACCTACCGGCTGAATTTGAAATACTTTCGCCATCATAGTGATGACGTTCACTACACCTGGGACGACTGCTGCCCCGAGGTCGGCACGCTCTATCGCAAAGAAGCGATGGAGGAACTCTTCGGTCCCGAGCGGGCGAAAGGCGATGCGTTGGAGCATAAGCATCACGACATGGCCCGCAGTGCGCAGGCGATGTATGAGGAGGCGTTCTTTGCCATGCTCAAGGCGCTGCACAAACGCTACGACTGCACGAATCTGGCGCTCTCCGGCGGCTGCGGCATGAATTCGGTGGCGAATGGCAAGGTGTATCTGAACTCCCCGTTCAAACGCATGTATCTCCCAGCCTCCGCAGGTGATGCCGGTGGTGCTATTGGTTCGGCTTTCGTTGTGGCGCGCGGTCAGATAAACAGCGCACCGAGAACAGCGCACTGTGAACGCTTTGTCATGGATCACGCCTATGTCGGCCCGCAAACGACGGATGCGGAAATCAAGGCGCTGCTCGACTCACGAGCCGCTGACATCCAGGCCGAAGGCTGCACGGTGCGTCGCATCGACGATGAAGGTGAGCTTTGTCAGACCACCGCCACCGCCATCACGGAAGGCAAGGTCATCGGCTGGTTTCAGGGGCGTCTCGAATGGGGTCCGCGAGCGCTGGGCAATCGCAGCATCCTCGGCGATCCGCGCCGTGCTGACATGAAGGACATTCTGAACCTGAAGATCAAACGCCGTGAATCCTTCCGCCCTTTTGCTCCGAGTATTCTCCGTGAAGAGGTGAGCGAATGGTTCGAGCAGGATGACGACGTGCCTTTCATGATGGAGGTCTTTCAAGTGCGGCCGGAGAAGCGAGCGCTCGTGCCCGCCACCACGCACGTGGATGGCTCCGGTCGCCTGCAAACCGTCCACAAAGACACGAATCCACGCTACCACCGCCTCATCAGCGCTTTCAAAGCACTCACCGGCGTGTCGATGGTGTTGAACACGAGCTTTAACGAAAACGAACCCGTTGTCTGCCGACCTCAGGAAGCGCTGGATTGCTTCCTGCGCACGAAGATGGACGTACTGGTTTTAAACGATTGGATGATCACTCGCTAATATGAAAGGCATCGTTCTTGCAGGTGGCGCCGGCTCAAGGCTGTATCCGCTGACCCAGGTGGCCAGCAAGCAGCTCCAGCCGGTTTATGACAAGCCGATGGTGTACTATCCACTCACGGTTCTCATCGCTTCGGGCATCCGTGAGATCTGCCTGATCTCCACGCCGCAGGACCTGCCTCGTTTCAAGCAACTGCTGGGAGATGGCACACAGTGGGGAATCACGATCGATTATCGTGAACAAGAAAAGCCTGCTGGCATCGCCCAGGCATTCTTGATCGCGGATGATTTCATTGGTGAGGATCAGGTTACGCTCATCCTCGGTGACAACATCTTCTTCGGCGGTGATGCCTTCCCCCGTGCGATTGGTGAGTTTCAAGGTGGTGCGACGGTGTTTGCCTACCATGTCACCGACCCTGAGCGATATGGTGTGGTCGAGTTTGATCATGAAGGCCGTGCCATCTCGCTGGAGGAGAAGCCAAAACAGCCGCGCAGCAACTTCGCCGTGCCCGGTGTTTACATTTATGACAACAGCGTGGTGCAGATCGCCCGTGACTTGCGGCCATCTGCTCGGGGTGAGCTGGAGATCACAGATGTGAACAAGGAATACCTCCGGCGTGGCGAACTGCGTGTCATGCGCATGAGTCGCGGCACCGCCTGGCTGGACGCTGGCACGAGCAGCAGTCTTCACGAGGCTTCAGCGTATGTGCAGACCATTGAAAAGCGGCAGGGCATGAAGCTCGGCTGCCCCGAGGAGGCGGCGTTGCGGCGCTGTTTCCTCACTTTGGAGCTGTTCGAGCGGCTCATTTCACAAATGCCGCAGTGTGAGTATCGTGACTACCTGGCCAGCCTTGCGGGTGAAGTGCGGCGTGTGGGGCTAACGGCAGCCTGATCCTGATCATGAATCTTCTCATTACGGGTGGTGCCGGTTTCATCGGGTCAAACCTTGTTCGGCTGGTGGCAAAGCAGCCCGAGGTGACCAAGCTGGTAAACCTCGACTGCCTGACCTATGCCGGGCATCTCGAAAATCTCGCAGGAGTGGATCACCCTGGGTACGTTTTTGAAAAAGCCGATCTGCGTGACAAAGAAGAAGTCGTGCGAGTGCTCCGCCAGCATGACATCACCCACGTCATGCACCTCGCCGCTGAATCGCATGTGGACCGCTCCATCTCGGGGCCCGGCGATTTCATCCAAACCAACATCGTCGGCACCTTCCATCTGCTCGAAGCCTGTCGTGATCACTGGCAGGGCAGGGCAGGGATGAGATTTCACCATGTCTCCACAGATGAAGTCTATGGCTCTCTTGGTGCCACAGGGTACTTCACCGAAGCGACACCTTACGCGCCGAATTCACCATACTCAGCCAGCAAAGCCTCCAGCGACATGCTCGTGCGGGCTTACCACCACACTTACGGTCTGCCGACCGTCATCACGAATTGTTCAAACAACTACGGCCCCTACCAATTTCCTGAAAAATTGATCCCAGTGGTGATCCAGAGTGTGCTCAGTCGCAAAGCCATCCCGGTTTATGGCGATGGCATGAACGTGCGCGACTGGCTCTTCGTCGGCGATCATGTGGAAGCTCTCTGGCTTGTGCTGAATCAAGGCAACCATGGAGAAACCTACAATATTGGAGGCCTGAATGAGATGGCGAACCTTCATCTCGTGCAGCTCATCTGCGATCTTATTGATGAACTGAAGCCCGATCTTGGGGGCGGCTCGCGTGCATTGATCGCCTTCGTCAAAGATCGTCCTGGCCATGATCGCCGTTACGCCATTGATGCTTCGAAGATGGGGCGTGAACTCGGCTGGACGCCCGCACACACCTTTGAGTCTGGCATCAGAGAGACGGTGGCCTGGTATTTGAACAACCAATCCTGGATCAATGCCGTCACTGGCAGGCGTCAGGCATAAAACCCTATGAGTAAACTCGTCATCGAAGCTGGATGCGCCTCCAAGCAATACTGGGCTGATCTCTGGCGCTATCGTGAGCTGTTTGGCTTCCTGGCCTGGCGTGACATTTTGGTGCGCTACAAGCAGACGGTCATTGGTGTCGCCTGGGCGGTGATCCGGCCTTTGCTCACCATTCTGATCGGTGCCGGTGTCTTCGGCACTCTGGCGAAGCTGCCCAGCGACGGTGTTCCCTATGCCATCATGGTCTGTGCTGGCACACTGCCGTGGTATTTCTTCTCCAGTGCATTGAGCGAATCTGCCGGCAGTCTCGTTGGCAATGCCAACCTCATCTCGAAGATCTATTTCCCCCGCATGATCCTGCCAGCGAGTGCGGTGGTGGTGGCCTTTGTGGATTTCGCCATCTCGATGATCATCCTCGCAGGTTTGATGGTCTGGTATGGCATGATGCCGACCTGGCGGCTGTGTGCTTTGCCACTGTTTACAGCACTGGCTTTTGTCACTGCGATGGGCCCCGGCCTTCTCTTCACGGCATTGAATGTGAAGTATCGTGACTTCCGCTACATCATCCCGTTCGTGGTCCAGTTCGGGCAGTTCGTCTCGCCCGTGTTTTACAGCACTTCGGTGATTCAGGAGCGCTTCGGTGATGTCGGTCGCATCATCGTCTCCATCAATCCCATCGTCGGGGTGATCGATGGCTTCCGCTGGGCCATCTGCGGCACGACGGAGATGCATTGGGGCAGCTTTGCCCTGTCCTCCGTGCTGAGCCTCGTGTTCCTCGTCATTGGTGTGAAATACTTCCGTGCCACGGAGCGCACCTTTGCTGACGTGATCTAAGGCATGAGTCCCACTTCACCACGTCTCGTGCCTGTGTCCGCCATCTTGCCGACGAGAAATCGCGCGCCCATCCTTGCGCGCTTTCTCGACTCGCTGGCAGCGCAGGACACACTGCCGGAGGAGATCGTTATCTGTGATGCTTCGGATGACACGAGCACGCAGGAGCTGGTGAAGGCACGCATCCCTCAATGGCGGCAGCGTTTTGGGGCGGGAGTGAGGTTGCAGTATCTTCCAGCCATGCGCACAGGCCTTGCGCCGCAGAGGAATCAGGCCGTCGCCGCCGCCACGCAGCCCCTTGTCTGGTTTCTTGATGATGACATCATCCTTGAAGTCGGCTGCCTGAGACATCTCTTTGAGTGCATTGACGAAGATCCCGGTGTCGGCGGAGTCACTGCCACACTCATCAATGAACCCTATCATCCTCCTGGAAGGCTGACTCGGAATCTCATGCGTTGGTTTGAAAACGGGCATGCGCGAGACACCTATGCCTCTGCCTGTGTTGGTCCGGGATGGACCTTTCTTCATGATGCCGAGGTGCTGGGCGCATCCCTCATGCGTGCCGAGTGGCTGGGCGGTGGCTGCACTCTTTATCGTAAATCAGCGTTGCCCGTTCCAGCCGTGCCGGATCACTTTGAAGGCGGTGCCATTGGTGAAGATCTCGCCGCCTCGCTGCATGTCGGTCAGCGCTGGAAAATGTGGCATGTGCGTGCTGCGCGCTGCATTCACGAGAGCCAGGGAGGTTCTCATAAACGCAGCCGCATCCGTCTCGCAGATCAGGGATTGCGGAACCGCCATTACATCATGACGCGTGTGATGGGGAAAGACACGCCGCGTGATCATCTCGACTTCGCTCTCATGTTTGCCTTCTCGCTGATGAGCCTCCTGCGCAGGCCTGCATCCTGGCCTTGTGTGTTGCCAAACCTCGCCGGATATCTTCTGGCGGTGTGGAAATTGATCCAGGTTCCCTCTCATGTCTGAACCTGCCATTCGCGTGGAGAAGCTGGGCAAACGCTACCGGCTGAAACACGAGACCCCGGAACGCTACACGGCACTGCGTGACGTGATGAGCAGCCGGTTCAGGCAGATGTTCAAGCCACGAAATCCAGGCGCTTCGACCGAGTCGGACTTCTGGGCGCTTCGTGATGTCGAGTTCGATGTGCAACCGGGCGAGGTGCTCGGCATCATCGGGCACAATGGAGCAGGCAAATCAACGCTTCTGAAGATCGTCTCGCGAATTACCGAACCCACCGTGGGGCGCATCACTCTTGAGGGGCGTGTCGCCTCCCTGCTGGAAGTGGGCACGGGCTTTCATCCTGAACTGACGGGTCGTGAAAATGTCTTCCTCAATGGTGCCATCCTCGGCATGACACGCGCGGAGATCGTGAAGAAGTTTGATGAGATCGTCGCCTTTGCTGAAATCGAAAAGTTCCTCGACACGCCTGTGAAGCGCTACTCGTCCGGCATGTATGTGCGGCTCGCTTTTGCTGTCGCGGCACATCTGGAGCCGGAGATACTGATCGTCGATGAAGTGCTCGCCGTCGGGGATGCTCAGTTTCAAAGGAAGTGCCTCGGCAAGATGCAGGATGTCGCACGTGATCAAGGCCGCACGGTCTTGTTCGTCAGTCATAATCTTCAGGCGGTGACCCGGCTCTGTCAGCGTGCTTTGCTTCTGGATCAGGGTCGTCTGCTCATGGATGGCGCTGCTTCAACCGTGGTGACACACTATTTGAACGCACGTCTGAGTACGACGGCTGAGCGCTCCTGGCCACATCAGCAGGAAGCTCCGGGAGACACTGTGGCGCGGCTGAAAGCGGTGCGAGTTTTGCAGGCAGGCCGCGTGTCCGAGGTCATTGATATTCGCCAGCCGGTCACCCTGGAAATGGAGTACTGGTCTTTGCAGGCGGGATCGCGACTCATGGTCGCCGCCAATTTCTTCAATGATGACAGCGTCCTGCTTTTCCTGACTGCCGATCTCCAGGAAACGCACTGGCATGAACCTCGTGCAGCGGGTGTCTATGTTTCCAAATGCGAAGTGCCGGGGAATTTCTTCGCCGAAGGCATGATCCGCGTGATGGCGGAAGTCTGCACCCGAGAGCCAGTCTGGGCATCCCATGTGCGCGAGGCTGATGTGGTCAGCTTCAACGTGGTGGACAGTGGCGAGCCGGGCAGCGTCCGCTCTGGCTGGAGCCGCCCATTTGCCGGAGTCGTCAGACCCATGCTCTCCTGGCACACCGAAGTCATTGCCGACGCCGCAGCTCTGGCCGGCTAATGGTTAGTCCGCCATTTATCCATCATGACCAAGTTTAGTGACATGCCCCTGATGCCAGTCGAGGAGGGAAACCTCGTCCTCTTTCATCCCCATATCAGCGAGAAGGCTCGTCAGAGAGTCTATGAGCAGATGGGCACCCGCTGGATCGGCCAGGGACCGGCGGTAGAGCAGTTTGAAAAAGACTTCTCCCAAAGATTCTGCGGAGGTTTGCAGACAGCCGCCGTCGGTTCGGGTACGGATGCTCTGCACCTTGCCTATCTGCTGGCTGGCATCAAACCGGGGGATGAAGTCATCACACCGCTTTTCACCTGCACGGCCACCAACATCCCGCTGCTCTACATCGGCGCCAGGCCTGTGTTCGCGGACATTGAGCCACGTTCTCTGAACATTGATGTCTCCCATGTCCGTCGTCTGATCAGCGCCAGGACCAGGGCCATTGTCTGCGTCCACTACGGCGGCTTTCCATGTGACATGGACGAGCTGCATCAGATCGCGGCAGAGGCGGGTATTCCTGTGATTGAAGACGCCGCCCATGCCATCGGGGCCAGGTACAAAGGTCGCAGCATCGGGGCCATCTCGGATTTCACCATGTTCTCCTTCCAGGCCATCAAGCACATCACGACCGGTGATGGCGGCATGCTGGCCATGAAGGATGCCAGCCTTTTCCCTGCGGCCAAAAGACTCCGCTGGTTCGGCATCGACCGAGAGGGCAAGCAGAACGGCACCTGGGAAAACGATGTCTGGGAGGTGGGCTACAAGTATCAGATGACCGACATCGCTGCTTCGATGGGACTGGCGGCTCTCGAAGACTGGGAGGAAGTGAGCCTGCATCGCCAGCGCCTGCTCGCGCTGTATGAGCGGGGGCTGGCGGGGGTGCCCGGCATACAGTTCGTCGGAGGCGCTCACCTTGACAAAGTTCATGCCGCCTGGCTTTGCACCGTGTTCGCCAAAAACCGCATCCAGTTGCAGCGCAAGCTGCGCGAGCACCGCATCGAGTCGAATCAGGTCCACTACCGCAATGACCGCTACAGCATCTTCAAGGACTCGCGCGGGGACTTCCCGAACATGGACGCCATTGAGGAGGAGTACCTGGTGCTGCCGCTTCACACCCGCATGGGGGCGGAAGATGTGGAGCGTGTGGTGCAGGTCATCCGTTCAGGTTGGTAGGTTTCCGCAGATCCCATGTTTGAGTTCGTGCCCATTCAGGAAAAAGACCTGCCTTTCCTCATCGAAGTGAGAAACGAATGCCGCGACTTCCTGCATGACAATCGCACCTTCACACTCGCTGACTGCCAGGCATGGTTTCGTGAGACGAGGCCAAATTTTTACCTTGTCCTGCTTGATGGCGTGCCCATCGGCTACCTGCGGCTCAGCCGACATGATATGAAATCATCCTCCATCTATGTCGGTATGGATCTTCATCATCAATTCCGGGGGAGGGGACTCGCCCAGCAGGCGTATGCGGCTTTCTGGCCCATCTTGAAGGAACGCTACCAGGTCTCGACGGCCAAACTGGAAGTGCTCAGTCACAATGTCGCGGCACAGCGTCTGTATCAAAAGCTCGGATTCAGCGAGACGGCTCGCCTGCCTCGATATGCGGAGCGGGATGGCAGGGCGGTGGACAGCATCATCATGTCGAAGCCGCTGTGAGGAGGCTCAAGAACATCGCTTTCAAAGTC
>Ga0075152_10001352_pt1 | contig 17613 bp, 12 predicted proteins | sample JI61114C2DNA_FD_70964 | JGI IMG/M metagenome (GOLD analysis project Ga0075152, IMG submission 70964) | Wastewater effluent complex algal communities from Wisconsin, to seasonally profile nutrient transformation and Carbon sequestration -... | ecosystem: Engineered > WWTP > Effluent > Algae...
TCCAATCGTTCTATTATCCTTGGCCATTGCTCTTTCGCCTTGCAGAACGTGAATTTCCACGCTTGGCTGGCTATCGCTTGCCGTAGAGAATGTTTCACTCTTTTTCGTAGGAATTGTCGTATTCGCTTCAATCAGTTTCGTAAGCACTCCGCCCATTGTTTCGATACCCAAAGAAAGAGGAGTCACATCGAGAAGCAGAACATCCTTCACTTCACCAGTAAGAACGCCACCCTGAATAGCAGCACCGATAGCGACAACTTCATCTGGATTCACTCCTTTCGAAGGATCCTTCTGGAAGTATTTTTTCACTGCATCCTGAATAGCTGGAATACGAGTTGAACCTCCCACCAGAATAACTTCATTGATATCTTTAATTGTAAGACCTGCTTTTTTGAGTGCGCTTTCACAAGGTGCGATAGTCCGTTGAATGAGGCTATCAGCCAATTGTTCAAATTTCGCACGTGTCAATGTTTTCACCAAGTGTTTAGGAATTCCATCTACAGGCATGATATAAGGCAAGTTGATCTCAGTGCTAGTTGCGGAAGAAAGTTCAATCTTCGCCTTTTCTGCACCTTCTTTCAAACGTTGCAAAGACATTGGATCTTTTGTAAGATCGAATTGGTTTCCGTTTTCGTTCTTAAACTCTTGAACCAGCCAGTCGATAATTACCTGATCGAAGTCATCTCCACCGAGGTGAGTATCACCATCTGTTGACAATACTTCAAAAACGCCATCGCCCAATTCCAAAACGGAAACGTCATGCGTTCCACCACCGCAGTCAAAAACGGCAATCTTGATGTCATGTGCTTTTTTATCCAGACCGTAGGCCAAAGCTGCTGCTGTTGGCTCATTGATGATACGCTTCACAGTAAGACCAGCAATTTCGCCGGCTTCCTTTGTCGCCTGTCTTTGTGAGTCGTTAAAGTATGCGGGAACTGTAATGACAGCTTCAGTCACTTCATAGCCCAAATAGTCTTCAGCGGTTTTTTTCATTTTCTGCAAAACCATGGCTGAGATTTCTTGAGGTGTGTACATGCGCTCATCAATTTTCACGCGTGGTGTATTACCATCGCCGCGAACTACTTGATAAGGCACACGACCAGCTTCTCTAGCGCATTCATCATAGCTATTGCCCATGAAGCGTTTAATCGAGTATATCGTTTTTGTCGGGTTAGTAATTGCCTGACGTTTCGCAGGGTCACCTACTTTACGTTCGCCACCTTCCACAAATGCCACTACTGATGGCGTTGTTCTTTTTCCTTCGCTGTTTGCGATCACGATCGGCTCGTTGCCTTCCATGACAGATACACAACTGTTGGTTGTTCCGAGGTCTATTCCTATTACTTTACTCATGTTGTTGGTTTTCTTTTTTCGAATCAGTTCTCTGATTTTTCCGCCGAAAGTCAATGTTAATGCCACTGCAAATAATCCGACCTCTTGTCAGCATCTGTGTCAGATTTTCACCCAACACATCATCTTCTGTCAGATTCAGAGTTCGTTATGCTGCCATTTCGCCAAGAATACTTGACTTATCCGGATGAAAAACCGGCCAATCAAACACTTCTCCGCCATTAATTTGCCACCAATGGAATTTAAAGATCAGATCGGCAATTTCATCCACTTGCTTGAAACTCCCAAAAGGATAGTTTCCCTTGTACCGTCGCAAACAGAATTGCTGTTTGACTTGGGTTTGGAGAATGAAGTGGTTGGTATTACTAAGTTTTGTGTTCATCCAAGCAATTGGCTTCGGGAAAAAGCCGTGATTGGCGGCACAAAAAACCTTAGCATTTCCAAAATACAGGCATTGAAACCGGATCTTATCATCGCCAACAAGGAAGAAAACGATAAAGAGCAGATTCAGAATTTATCCAAAGAGTTTAACGTTTGGACAAGTGACATTCGAAACCTGAAAGAAGCGCTGGAAATGATTGAGCACTTGGGAAAAATCACGAATACAGAAAACAAAGCAAACGAAATAAAGAAACAGATTGAGGTCAAATTTTCAAAACTAAAAGGGGAAACAAAAGGAAAACGATGCGTCTACCTGATCTGGAACAACCCGATGATGACAATCAACGGTGACACTTTCATTCATGACCTAATTGTCAGGAGTGGGTTACAAAACTGTTTCGAACATTTGAAAAATTCGCGATATCCAATCATCAGGGCAGATGATCTGAAAACATCAAACCCCGACATTCTGTTGCTTTCATCCGAACCTTTTCCATTCAGCGAAAAACACAAGAAGTACTTTCAAGACATTCTTCCGAACGCGCAAATCGTTATCGTGGACGGAGAAATGTTTAGTTGGTATGGGTCCAGACTTCTAAAGTTTGATCCTTCTGCAATTCTTCGCAAAATCATGTGACAAGCACTAGCCGTTCACCGATACAAAACTGAGCCTCCCCGATTATGTTCGAAAAATTCACCCAACCCAACATTTAACCAGCAATTGCGTTGCGATATTCGCACCTATCTAAACCATGACTAATGGTTAGAACTCAAAAGCTCCCTTTGCCTAAGTGATATCGACCATTCACAACCGAACTTTCGTAAGAGAAATATGTCTTTCTCTGTCATTTTTATTTTCGCTAATCTCGCAACTACAATCGCAAACCGTCGGAGTTGTTTTGAGCGGTGGTGGCGCAACAGCGATGGCACATGTTGGATTTTTGCGAGCACTTGAAGAAAACAACATCCCCATTGATTACATAGGAGGAACAAGCATGGGTGCAGTCATAGCTGCCATGTATTCTTCAGGATATTCTGTAGCAGAAATTGATAGTGTTGTGAATTCCGAAGAATTTCTGCATATGGCTACCGGATATATGAGCGATCATATGCAATTCTATTTCAAACACTACGACACAGATGCCTCGTTCGGATCATTGAAATACAGCGGTGGCAAAATCATCACCAATGCATTGCCCACTAATTTAATCAATCCCGTTTTACTCGATTGGAAATTCATGGAAGGATTTAGTCAACCCGATGCCGCATCCGGTGGGAATTTCGATAGTTTGTATGTTCCGCTTCGATGCATTGCCGCAGATGTCGAGCACAAAAAACAAATCATTTTTCGAAATGGACCATTGAACATAGCTGCGCGTGCATCCTCCACATATCCGTTCTACCTGCCACCACGACGAGTAGATGGCAATTTGCTATTCGATGGAGGTATCTACAACAATTTTCCAGTTGACGTAATATACACTGAATTTCTACCTGATGTAATTCTTGGCTGTAATGTTTCCGGAGTTACGCCCGGGCCAAATGAGGACGATCTTTTCTCTCAACTACAATCCATGATATTGTTCCGCACTGCTTACAAGTCTTTGTGCGAAAACACTGTTGTTGTTGAGCCTGAATTGGCAAATGTCGGCACCTTCGATTTTGATAATTTAGGAATAGCGATCGAGACGGGATACAAAACAACACTTGATAGTATTTCAGTGATCAAAAGTATGATTGGCAGAGAATCTACGCTTGCAGAGAAAAATTCGAAACGACTAGCATTTCGAAAAAAATTCAAACCATTGATTATCGAAAAAATCGAGATAGATGGACTTGATAAATCGCAAAAAAACTACGTCAATAAAATCATGGGGCGAAGATCTGGCCCGATAGCACTATCAAAACTCAAGGAGCCCTACTTCCGAATTTTTGATGATGACAAAATAAAATCAATCTTTCCTGTTACTAAATACAATTCGCAAACGAATCATTTTACACTTCTACTGGATGTAAAAAAAGAAAAGGACCTCATGATATCGTTTGGAGGAAATTTCTCATCAAGATCGATCAATACAGGATTCATTGGAGTTAGATACAATGTATTCGGAATAACTTCAGTAACACTCTCAGCCAATTCTTACTTCGGGAGATTTTATGGTTCCGTCAACGGAAATATTCGTTGGGATTTTCCAGGTGCTTATCCTGTTTCAATACAAGGAGGATTTACATTCAATCGCTGGGACTATTACAAAAGTCTGGCGACATTCTTCGAAGATGTCAAACCTTCTTATGTGCTGATGAATGAACGTTTCGGAAATCTCAGTGTGAGTTCACCAGCAGGCAACAAAGGAATGCTTCGAGTCGATTTTCAATATGCACATATGTTCGACGAATACTACCAGACGCCTAATTTTATAAGCACAGATACGGCGGATCGCACAGATTTTGATGCTGGCATAGTGCGACTCACTTGGGAAAGAACAACCCTCAATAAAAAACAATATGCCAATCATGGCACCTTTTTATCTTTGAGTACCAAAGGATTGTTGGGTGTTGAAAGCACAATTCCCGGCTCCACTTCACCACTTCGAGACACTATTCAAAACGAACATCTGTGGTACGTTGGCAAACTTCAATACATCAATTACTTCGCACATGTCAGAAAACTAAATGTGGGAATTTCTCTCGAAGGAGTAGCTAGCACGCAGGATTTTTTTGAAAACTATATAGCCTCAGTAATTGCTGCACCGAGTTATTCTCCCATTCCAGAGGGCCGCACGTTTTTCCTTCCTCAATTCAGAGCACACAGCTATGCTGCAGGCGGATTGATGGCTGTTTTTTCACTTTCAAAAAACATAGATATCAGAGCAGAAGGATATGCCTTTCATCCATTCGGCATAATTGTTCAGAATGAAAAAAACGAAATTGCATACGATTATAAGCAGCGAAATTATTTTATCGGATCTACATCATTGGTGCTTCATTCGCCCCTTGGCCCAATGAGTTTGTCGGCGAATTATTATGATAAAAAAGAAGACCCATGGAGCTTCCTATTCAATTTTGGCTACATCCTATTTAATAGGTCTGCGCGCGATTGAATTATTCTTAGCACATCGATAGCAAGGTGCTTTTGGACTTTTTTTAACCCGGATTAATTTCACCATCTCAAATTTCGCACTCTCAATTATGGATAAAATTCGATTTTCTGTTATTGGCGCAGGCCACATAGGCCAACGCCATGCAGAAATGGTTATGCGACATTCAAGTGCTCAACTCGTAGCGATTTGCGATGTGAATACAGAAGTTGAATACGCATTGAAAGATAAAATCCCATTCTTTTCATCTGCGGATGAAATGCTGATGGCTGGCCCCGCATGTGATGTTGTTTGTGTTTGTTCGCCAAATGGATTACATTATGAACACGCAATGCTGGCACTTCGCAGTAATAAGCATGTCGTAATTGAGAAGCCCATGGCACTCACCAAAACTGATTGTGAAAACATCATCAAACAAGCCAAGATTGTTCAACGTGAGATATTTTGTGTTATGCAGAACCGATATAGTCCGCCAAGTATTTGGATAAAGGGATTATTGGATCAAAAGACATTAGGTGACATCTTCATGGTGAACATTAACTGCTTCTGGAATCGTGATGAACGATACTACCAAAAGAGCAAATGGAAAGGCTCACTCTCAATGGATGGTGGCACATTATTTACACAATTCTCTCACTTTATAGACATGATGTATTGGCTATTCGGTGATATAAAAAACATACAGGCGCGGTTCAGAGACTTCAACCATGCATCAACTACAGAATTTGAAGACTCGGGTATAATAAACTTCGAATTTGAAAATGGAGGAATAGGATCTATCAACTTCTCCACTTCCATTCAGCATGTCAATTTTGAAAGCAGTCTCACCATTGTAGCTCAAAATGGCACAGTGAAGTTAGGTGGTCAATACATGAATGAAATTCAATATTGTGATATCCAAAATTATTCACTTCCTGAATTGCCGGCTTCCAATCCTGCGAATGATTACGGGCACTACAAAGGCTCCGCAGCAAATCACGGTTATGTCATTTCAAACGTCGTTGACACCTTACTTGGAAAAACAAGTGCGACTACAAATGCCATGGAAGGATTGAGAGTAGTGGATATCATCGAACGAATTTACAAGTCTTCATCTCGTCCAATGGCCAAAATACAAAAGAGTGAGTCATTCTAAAATCACGTTAAAAAAAACCAATGTAGTGAATTGCATCAAATGATGGAAAATTTGACCTGTTGAAAAAACTCACATTAAAACTCAAGAATGACTTTGTCAAAAATGTACTGACATTGATGACTGGATCTGTATTGGGTCAAGGTCTTGCATTGTTATTATCTCCAGTTCTTACCCGTCTTTTTAGTCCTTCCGACTTTTCCGCATTCGAACAATATGCGTTTTTACTTAGTGTGTTTGGCGTTGTAGTAACCGGCAAGTATGAATTCGCCATTATGCATCCCGGCGCAAAAGAAGATGCCCGACACCTCGCTGCTCTTGCCATGCGCATTGCGCTATATGTCTGTGCTATCATGTTATTCATTTTAGCATTTACATCAGGATATATTGCAGACTATGTGCATCACGAAAGTCTGAAATATGTATTGTGGACATTGCCATTCGCTTTGTTAGCAGTTGCCATGTTCAACATTGTCAATTTTTGGTTTAGTCGAGAAAAAAATTACAAAATAGCTGCGACCTCAAGACTACTATACTCCACAGCGGGAGAACCAGTTAAAGTTGCAGCAGGCTGGTTGCAAACAGGGGTGGGAGGATTGGTCGTTGGTACGCTACTAGGTCACTTAACCGCAGCATGGTATTCATGGATAAAATTCAAGTCCAACGAACCTCTAACTTTTTTCAAACTTTCAAAAGAAAAGTTGCGAAAACTAGCCAAAGAACATGGCGACTATCCTCGCTATGCCATGTGGGGCGGCATTCTTAACAACTTAGCACAATGGGCACATGTGGCTGTTTTTACGTTCTTCTACGGTGAAAAAGCCTTGATCCCCATCGGACTAATTGCTTTGAGCAGACGTATCTTTTTTAATCCGTTGGGTATTTTATCTACAGCATATGGTCAAGTATTTTACCAACGAATTTCAGAAATTGAATCTCCATTCGAGTTACGCGATTTCTATTTAAAGAATCTATTTCGATTTTTGGGATTGGCAGCCTTTCTGGTTCTTATCGTTCAAATTCTACCCTCCAATTCAATTGGATTTATCTTCGGAAATGAATGGACAGATGCATTGATCTATTTAAAAATACTCAGCTACTGGTATGCGCTTAATTTTGTGATTGGCACATTGTCTTTCATTTTTTATCGACTACAACTGCAGTGGTACACCCTAATCGTTGATATATTTCACTTCGTGATTGTGATTGCCGCATTCTGGTTTGCATGGAGCCACGGAATGAACGAACTTCAAGCTGTAAAAGCGATGGTTTGGGCAAAGGTGATCTACCTTTTTCTCAATGGCATCGCTGTAATTTATTTTCTGAACCGAAATTGCAAGCGCATTAAAACATAAGTCATTGAAAATTGAACGCGTCATACCTTCCAGAGTAAAAGAGTTTCACTCATTGAAACCCGCGAACTTATTTTCTTCAGAAGCATGGTGCAACTGTTATGATGAACGACTTCAGCGCTATTTTATATTGGATGATTCCGGCAAAACTATCGGAGGATTCGTCGCTTTTGAAGGTGGAAAACATGGATTTAAAACATTGATTACACCGCCATTTTCCCCTCATATTGGGCTGTTCGCAGAAGAGAACAAGAACAATCCGGTCAAAATAAATTCTTTTCGAAAAGAAATCATTGAAGCCATTTCAGATTTTATAAAAACATCTCAATACGCTCATTACAAATTGGACTTTTCTCCAGAATGGAATGACATGCAGCCGATGATGTGGAAAAAAATCCACACTACTGTGAGATATACGTATCGCATAGATTTAACAAAAAGTGCTTTAGAAATAACAGACAATCTGGATTCATCCAAAAGAAATAAAATAAGTAAGGCAAGCCGAGATGGACTTCAAACGAATCACAATCCGAATATTTCACTCGCTATGGATATGATTCGTGAGAATTTAGAAGGAAATAAACTACCATATCATTCAGAAATCATTCAAAAGATACTTGCATTCGCTGCAGAGAAATCACAAGGCATTTATTCATTCACACACAAGGAAGAAAAAATATTATCGGTGAACATTTGTGTGCATGACAACAAAACAGCCTACAATCTTTTAAGTGCCATGAATCGAATGGTTCCACAAAATCAAGGAAGCACGTTTGGATTGTTTCAGAGCATACTTCATGCACAATCAAAAGGACTGCGAGTTTTTGACTTTGAGGGTTCTGGAGTTCCTGAAATCGAAGAATTTTTCAGGTCGTTTGGCGGAGCGCTCACTCCTTACTTTAGTGTGAGCGGCGGTCGATGGCCATTTACCTGGCTTCTAAAAATCAGAAGAGGCGTGTAATTATTTTCATAAAACCGCATTGGCAATCGGAATGAAGTGATGTCAACCAATAAGATCAATTCCTCGTGGAAAATTTTTGGTTGACTGCACGCGCTTACGTAATGTCTAAAAATCCAAAGGTGCCCTAATACTGAATCCATCAACATTGCATGTCTTCAACAAGGAATAGACTTTTATTGCAGATTTGGGTATGCGCGTGTAGGAATAAAGCAAAAAAAACCCACGAAATTTATTCGTGGGTTCAACTTTAGTTTTGCTAAAATCATTACGTACGTTATCCAACAATTGTGTCGTAAGTTATTTTGTATTCTTTATCGTCCGCGAAATATTCCATTCCAAGGTCCAACCATTCTTTAGCAGCTTCACGATTTGATCCGCTTAGGGCCGTAGCGTGTCGAGTAATTGCTTCCTTCAAAAGACCAAGTTGTTCAGGGCTTTGGCTTGCCTTTTTTTCTGCAAGAAGAGCTTTTGCCTTTTTAAAACCATCTTCACTTTCCTTTTTGGATTTCAGTGCTCCAAACGCAAGACCAAGCATCAACTGCGAACCTGCGTCATTGGGATCCATGTCCAGGAGCTGGTCATAAAGTTGTTTTGCTTTGCTATACTTCTCAGTATCCATCATTGATTCAGCTTCAGCGATTGCGGCTTTGCGCAATGCAATGAAAAAATCTTCATACTCAGCGGTATATTTTTTCTCTTTGTCTTTCGAACCATACTTTGAAATATACTTCATGGCATCCTTGAATGCATTCGGATATTTTTCTCTGAATTCATCGCGCTTTGACATTTCAAAATAGCAACGACTCATGTACATGTATGGCAATGGATCCTTTTTAGACTTTTCATCGAGTGTATAGCCTTCTGCTTTGTAAAGACATTTTTCATACTTCTCGCCAACGAACAACGTCAACAGATCTTTATAGTCTCTGTCCGTTTGAGCAAAAACATTCAAGAGAGTAAAAGCAAAAAACAAAACTGCGAATAATTTTTTCATGTGTTCTTTTGTTTGGTGAACGCGTCGGATTTTCAAAAACGATGCCTAATTTACACACGCATTCAATTCGTTGCAAAAATGGGAAAAATCCTTCAATCTATAAGCTATAATGACGCCTGATTTGAAAAGATCATACGCATGGATGAAATCAAAGAGTTGGACGCCTCAAAAATTTCAGATTCAATCGTGGGAAGCGCTGTCCATAGGGCAAGACGGCATCGTTAATGCGCCCACAGGTAGCGGAAAAACATATTCATTGCTTCTCCCCTTTCTGGCTCGTTTTTCAGAGAATAAGAAAAAAGTCCATGGGTTACAGCTTGTTTGGCTCACCCCTATTCGCGCCCTGGCAAAAGAAATTCGAATTTCGGCACAACGAGTAATCGAAGATCTTGAACTCCAAATAACGGTAGGCATAAGGACAGGCGACACCACAGCAGAAGAGCGAAAATCGCAAAAAAAGGAAGTTCCCAATATCCTTATCACAACACCGGAAAGCCTTCATCTCATGCTCTGCGCGAAAAATTATCCAGCTTTTTTTTCCTCGCTGCAGCTCATTGTAGCTGATGAGTGGCACGATCTGATGGGAACGAAAAGGGGCGTTTTGGTTGAACTAGCACTCAGCAGGTTGAAATCAGTGTCCGCCAAACTTCAGATATGGGGCATTTCCGCCACCATCGGCAACCTCGAAGAAGCCATGCAAACTTTGTTGGGCAATGATAGAGGTGCATTCGGACAACTCATTCAGTCAGGGCTCACAAAAGAAATCGAATTGATATCTGTGCTGCCCGCAAAAGCAGAAAGGATGCCATGGTCTGGACATTTGGGCACCAATCTTCTTCCTCATTTATTGCCAATAATTCATTCAAGTGAATCCACATTGATTTTTACCAATGTGAGATCACAATGCGAAATCTGGTATCGCAAACTACTAGAATCAGATGAAACATTGGCAGGCGTTCTCGCGATGCATCATGGCAGCATCGCTCGTGAAATTAGAACGTGGGTTGAAGATGCATTGTATGAAGGACGCCTCAAAGCTGTTGTTTGTACAAGCAGTCTTGACCTCGGAGTAGATTTTGCACCAGTCGAAACCATTGTTCAAATCGGTGGACCAAAAGGAATCGCCCGATTTGTGCAACGTGCAGGCAGAAGTGGCCACAGACCGCAAGCGAAATCGAAAATACATTTTCTTCCAACCCACTCACTTGAACTAATCGAAGCCGCAGCACTTCGGCAAGCAATCAAAGAACAATACTTAGAAGAACGCCAAGGCATGTCAATGTGTTTTGATGTGCTCATTCAGTATCTTGTCACATTGAGTATTGGAGAGGGCTTTATTGCAGATCAAATCAAAAAGGAAATCAAAACAACGACTTGCTTCGAAACCATTACGGACGAAGAATGGAATTGGGTCATTTCTTTTGCATCAAAAGGAGGCGAGTCTTTAAGTTCATACAGTGACTACAATAGAATTAAAGAGGAAGATGGAAAATTCAAAGTGTCCAATCAACGAATAGCACGGCGACATCGTTTGTCCATTGGAACCATTGTGAGTGACACAATGATGAGTGTAAAACTGGGGCGCGGTGGGCTTGTCGGTCACGTTGAAGAATCCTTTATTGCTTCATTAAACATCGGTGATAATTTTTGGTTTGCAGGTTTGAATCTTGAATTGGTTCGTGTGAAAGAACTAACAGCATATGTAAAAAAAACCACGCAGTCTGGCGGAAGAAGTCCTTCCTGGCTTGGAGGCAAGTTGCCACTTTCTTCAAAAATGAGCGATATGCTTCGTTTAAAAATGCAAGAAGCATCGGTTGGCAATTCCACCACTAAATGGAACGACATTGAATTGAAATTCATACAGCCAATTATACAATTGCAAAAAGAACGATCTCATGTACCTACCCAAGATGAATTGCTGATAGAAATGTTTGAGACCAAAGATGGCTACCATGCCGTGGTTTATCCATTTGAAGGTCGGTTTGTGCATGAAGGTTTGGCGGCGCTTTTCGCTTTGCGCATCAGCAGAATGTATCCGGTCACATTTTCATTCGCTTACAATGACTATGGATTCGAACTGCTCAGTGACCAGCCCATTCGTTTGGAGGATGCACTTGGCGAATCTTTGCTCGATCCTGAACATTTGGAAAGAGATGTGCTTTCTGGTGTGAACTCATCTGAACTTGCTCGGCGAAGATTTAGAGATATAGCAGCCATTTCGGGTCTTGTTTTCAAAGGATATCCTGGAGAGCCAATCAAGGACCGACATCTACAAAGCTCTTCCCAATTGATATTCCAGGTCTTTGAAGATTATGACCCAAAAAACTTACTGTTGCGTCAATCCTACGATGAAGTGGTGAATTATCAATTGGAAATGCCACGACTTGTGAAAGCCATGCATCGCATGTTTAATCAAAAAATCATCATTAAGAAGATGGAAAAACCGTCTCCATTTGCTTTTCCAATTATGGTAGATCGGCTTCGTGACCGACTAAGTAGTGAAACACTCGGAGACCGAATCAAAAAAATGACCATTGACTGGGAATAAAATATTCGGATTCAAAAAGAAGATTAGAAAAGTGGATTTCCAGTCATTTCATTCGGCTTATCAATGCCTAGTAATTTCAGAACTGTTGGAGCCACATCAGCAAGAATTCCATTCTTCACTTGGCTTACCGCATTCGAAATTATCCAAACAGGAACAGGATTAGTCGTATGCGCAGTATTTGGTGATCCGTCTTCATTCACAGCATAGTCAGCGTTGCCATGATCAGCAATAATGATGAACGAATAACCAGTTGACAAACCTGTTTCCACAACTTGCTTTAAACAGCCATCAGTTGTTTCAACTGCCCTTACAATAGCGTCAAAGACACCTGTATGCCCCACCATATCTGGATTTGCAAAATTCAATGCAATGAAATGTGGAGGATTCGTTTTCATTTCGTGGCAAATAGCATCAGCAATTCCCTGTGCACTCATTTCAGGTTGCAAATCGTAGGTCGCAACTTTCGGTGATGGAATCATGATCCGTCGTTCACCGATAAACTCTTGCTCTCTGCCACCACTGAAGAAAAAAGTCACATGCGGATATTTTTCCGTTTCAGCAATTCTAATTTGAGTTCGACCATTTTTCTCTAATACCTCGCCCAAAGTCATGCTCAAATTGTCCTTATCATAAACAACATGAACATTTTTGTATTTGTCATCATAATTTGTCATGGTAACATAATACAATTGCAAAGGCTTCATCTCATGTTCGCTGAACTCGCGCTGAGTCAGTACTTCTGTAATTTCTCTGCAACGGTCTGTTCTAAAATTGAAACAAATAACAACATCGTCATTCTTCAAAACAGCTAATGGCTCGTTATTGGTGTTCACAATAATTGAAGGCTCGATGAATTCATCCGTGATATTGTTCTGGTAAGAAGTTGAAATTGCTTCAGAGACAGAATGATAACGATGGCCAATGCCATTTACCAATAAATCAAATGCCTTTCGAATGCGTTCCCAGCGCTTATCCCGGTCCATTGCATAATATCTCCCGATCACCGAAGCGATTTTTGTTTCTGTATTACGAATGTGATTTTCAAGATCAGATAAAAAACTCTCGCCGCTTTTAGGATCTGTATCTCGCCCATCGGTAAAAGCATGAATAAAGGCCTTTACTCCAAAATGCGAAGCCATATCACATAGCGCTTTCAGATGATCAATGTGCGAATGGACACCACCATCGCTGACCAAACCCATAAAATGAATTTGTTTGTTATTCTCTTTCGCATGGAGAAAGGCTGCAAGCAATTCAGTTTGCACTTCAAAAGTATTTTCCCGAATGGCGATATTGATCTTCACCAGATCCTGATAAACAACACGACCAGCACCGATATTCATGTGCCCTACCTCACTATTCCCCATTTGACCTTCGGGCAAGCCAACATTTTCGCCATCTGTGCGCAATTGAGCAACAGGATATGTTTTATTCAGTAAGTCAACAAAAGGCGTATTGGCCATAAAAATAGCATTGCCTTCGTCACTTTTGCCTTTGCCCCAGCCATCCAGCACTATGAGGCATACTTTATTTTCTATACTCATTTTTTAAACATCGGTAATGTGATTGCAAAGATGCTTCCTGATGGTGAATTATTCATGACAGAAATCTTTCCATGATGCAGACGAACAATATTCGAACAGATGTACAAGCCAAGACCAGTTCCTTTTGATGTCCTTGTTTCTTCATTGCCAGAGCGATAAAATTTCTCGAAAATTTTCTTTTTTTCATCGTCAGTAATTCCTGATCCGTTATCACTAACACGAAGAGTTAGTTCATCGTTTTCGCCAGCCAACTCGACAGTAATTTGGGATTTACCTCCATACTTCATTGCGTTATCCAGTAAGTTTGCTACCAGAGCTGAAAGCATTTGTTGGTCACCAGGGAGAATTAAATCATTTTCCATTTCAGAGACAAAAGAAACGGCCGAGAAAGAGGCGAATCGTTGAATTTCATCAAATACGACTTTTGACATATTGACTCTTTCGTGCAACATATTAGCCTGTTTCTGATCCAGGCGAGTTGCCAATAGAATATTTTCAGTCAAAGATTGCAAACGTCGAGTTTCCGAAAGTGCATTGCCAATGAGTTGAGCAGATTGCTCCTCAGAAAGTTTGCGCGATTTCATTGTTTCCAATTGAAGTTTGATAGCGGCGATTGGTGTTTTAAGTTCATGTGTAACTGAAAGAAGAAAAGTCTTTTCCATACGTGCCAGCATCAATTCGCGAATAACTGTTTTTTTTATGTACCAAAATCCAAGAGCTAGTAGAATAAAAAAAACTGCACCTTCGCCAATCACCATCCACACTTTTGCGCGAAGCAGGTCGAGTTGAGAAGCACCAATCAAAATGGTTTTCAATTCAAGGATTTCGGAGTTCAGTTTTACCAGATTAAATCCCCACCAGACCAATTGAAAAAGGATATAAACGGTGAGAATATAAAGAATAAGCAAAGCACGCTTTTCCTTTTTTTGAGACAAGCCATCAGGCATGATACATTGACCGCATAAGAGCAGCGATGCAAGTTAATTCAATTTGTATGTTCATGGCCATCACATTTTAAGGATCATTGAATGCTTCGAAAAACGGGAAAACAAAAAAGGCCAACCCTTAGGTTGACCTTTTCTTCTTATCTATTCCAGAAATTATTTCTTCTTATCCGCCGGCTTTGAAGGCTGAGGAGTTTTTTCACCTGGCTTTGTCGTAGGTGTTTTTTCGTTTGGATTCACTTGAGTATCCGGAGGTCTGTTGCCTTCAGGACGATCAGGACGTGGTTTACCAACTCCACCTTCAGCATTTGGCTTACGTGGCATTCTTTTCTCAAATACGAAGTGTGTTTCCGTTTTATTGTCTCTGTCGTTTGTAACATAGTTCTGTTGGAATTTGTAACCCAAAGAAGCCATATAATTCAATGCATCAGGCATTGAAGGAAAAGACATCGTGCGAAGTTCCGTTAATTGTTTTGTAACTTCTTTGTCAGTCAAAGAAGAAATGATTTCACGACCGAAGTCAGCTTTGATCACTTGAGCACCAGTTGAATTTGAAGATGAGATCAACTCAACAAAAATCACTTCCGGGTTTTCGATTGCGAATTTACTTTCGCTTGTTTTTGCAGGTGTAGCAGCCGTGCCTGTGGTGGTTTTGTCTTGACTAAATGCTACGAAAGGCATAACAGCCAATGCGAGAATCAGAATTTTTTTCATTACTTAATTAGTGTTTTATTTTGAAGGTCGTCAAAAGTAGAATAACCGTGCCAAGTGATGTACAACGAAGTGTTAAATTCGATGAACACTACGGCAATCTCAAAACAAAATGTTCTTTCTCTGGCCTTTTCGTCAAAAACAAAATACCAAAATGAAAAAAATCCAGGCTCAATGAAAACTCCTTCCTTGCGCGCAATTCATCCCACGCCTCCATCATTTCCCGCGACCAATAAATGTCATCCAGAACGATAATGCTGTTCGAAGAGCAGAAAGGCAGAATAGTATCAACATAATGTATTGTCGGATCATATAGGTGATGCCCGTCTATAAAGGCAAAATCGACATACTTCATTTCCTGCAACGTGCCAGCAAGTGTATCGAGAAATCTTCCTCTTCGGCAAGTAACATTATCAATGTTCAATTCATCAAAAACCGATTGAGCCCGATCTGCAATGACGGGTGAGCCTTCCAGAGTCCACAGGTGCCCATTTGAATTTGCCTTAGCGAGATAAGACGCCGTAATTCCCAGACTGGTTCCAAGTTCTAAAGAACGTGAGGGCAGAAAATGTCTTACCAATTTGAACAAAGCCTGAGCGCAATGCGCCGACTGCATAGCTGAAGCTGCAATAGAGGACACTTTTCTTTGTTCATCTTCACTGATTCGAGAGCCCGCTCCAAAATCCAACACAGACAAAACGCTGTTATCACTCAACAACTTTTTTCGTTCATTCTCGATCAAATCAAAATCAGGATTAAAATTTTTTCTCGAAAGCACTTGGGTTATCAGCTCATAAACCAAAGGTGAATGAACACCATGTGGACCAGATGCAAAAACAAAATGTCGAATAAGTTTTTTAGCTTCAAAAAAACGATCAGCGAGCATAAGGCCAACAATTACAAAATGACTTAAGATAAGATGCAGACGAGGATGCATAATCCTCGATTCTTCAAAACGAATTACAGAACTTTTTTCTGCAATTCTTGCACCTGTTGCATGATTTCCGGCAGTTTCCGGAATCCGACATACGACTTTTTATAGTCCATAATTGCAAAGGCCGGCGAACCTTGCACAATAGTGTTTGGTTCCTTAATATCGTGACCCACTCCACTTTGTGCAGCGATTTTTGTCCCATCGGCTATAGTGATGTGGCCAACAATACCAACTTGTCCACCGATCATACAATTTTTTCCAATCTTCGTTGAACCGGCAATACCTGTTTGAGCGGCAATGACTGTGTTTTCACCAATTTCAACATTATGAGCAACCTGTATCAGGTTATCCAGTTTTACTCCCTTTCTAATAATGGTCGAGCCGAGTGTTGCCTTATCGATAGTTGTGTTGGCGCCCACTTCAACGTGATCTTCGACGATGACATTTCCAATTTGTGGCACTTTACTATAATTGTTTTCACTATTTGGATTAAAGCCAAAACCATCTCCACCAATGATGACTCCGCTGTGCAAAGTGCATTCAGCACCGATAATGCAATCGGCATAAATGCGAACACCGGCAAAGAGTGTTGTGTTATCGCCGATTCGAACGCCATCGCCAACGTAGCATCCCGGATAAACCTTCACATTAGCACCAATGACTGCATTATCTCCGATAAAAGAAAACGCACCGATATAAATCAGCTCACCCAATTTTGCAGAATCAGAAACATGGGCTTTTGAGTCTATGGAAGGTTTGGGCTGACGAAACTGATTGTACGCTTCCAGAAGCTTCGCAAAACTCCCATAAGCATCAGCAACGCGAATGAGAGTTAGCGTAGCAGGCAAACTTCGTTCGGCACTAAAATCATTCGATACTATTGCCACAGAAGCTTCTGTAGTATAAATATATTCTGTGTATTTTGGATTGGCAAGGAATGTTAACGTACCAGGAACGCCTTCTTCAATTTTCGAAAGGCTGCTTACTGCAGCATCTTCATTTCCTTCGACAGTTCCACCGAGCATTCCGGCTATTTGAGCAGCAGTAAACTTCATTTAATACTAATATTTGGCTGTGTTTATTTTCACTCCCGTTCATTCATTCAAATGAATACGCGAATATATCAGGCTTTTCTCAATCCCGCATTCTCACTTCAACTCCGCATCAAGCCAAAGGAGCCTATTATGCAGCCAGTCTTTCATGTTTTCAATTTCGTTCTCATGACTGGAAGACGTTCGCATTTCCTTTGTAGGCGCTTGATTATTAAAAACCGGCCAGCGTAAAAAATTACGTTTGATTGCATCGGGAGAAATGTCATCTACAAGCGAATCCATTATTCCGCATAATGAAACCTCATTTAAGATTGTTTTTCTCCAAAATGCATATCGTGATTTTAATGCTATTTGGAAATCAGAATTTTTAAAAAGCCTTCGAAAATTTTCATTAGCAAGTGAGGATTGTGAGGCCATGAAGCCTTCTGTCAAATGTGCATTTTCCGAAATAGAATTGCCGAAACTATAATCGAAATCCCAAACAGGGCCAGCCTTGACTCGATTATCAATCTTCCCCTTATCCTTGTGGATATAAGTACTCACGTGAAAAGCGTCGACATTTTTGGCCAATTCCTGAATCAAAACAAAATCGACAAAAGAATTCACATCTAG
>Ga0075152_10001353_pt1 | contig 17612 bp, 19 predicted proteins | sample JI61114C2DNA_FD_70964 | JGI IMG/M metagenome (GOLD analysis project Ga0075152, IMG submission 70964) | Wastewater effluent complex algal communities from Wisconsin, to seasonally profile nutrient transformation and Carbon sequestration -... | ecosystem: Engineered > WWTP > Effluent > Algae...
CGCGTGGGTAGTATTGATCTGCGTCACGAAGCTGCAGCCGCGCCTACCACTCCTGAAATCTCAGGGCATTATCATCCCAAATTCCGGCAGCAATTGCGAGGCCGCATGGTGTCGCGGCGGTGTATCCTGAAAAGCGCGACCCGCATGATCCTGCCATCATTCGGAGCCTATACAGGCGGTCTGGATGTTACCGACCCGGCATTTGCACCGTTATGGCAGGGGAGTGAAGACAGTGTCGAAGCGCTGGTCCCGACGACAGCACGATTGCTGCGCTTCCCGCTTTCGGTGTAAGTCTAACCGTTTCGCGCGCCGAACAGCGCGGTGCCCACTCGTACATTCGTTGCGCCGAGCAAGATTGCGGTTTCAAAATCGTCGGACATGCCCATGCTCAATTGTGCCAGTCCGTTGCGTGCTGCCAATTCGGCGAGTAGTGCAAAAAAGGGCGCAGGCTCGATGTCGGCGGGCGGAATGCACATCAGGCCGACGACCGGAACGCCAGCAATACGCGCCTGTTCGAGCAAGGCAGGAAGGTCGGCGATTGCGCAGCCGCCTTTTTGCTCTTCCTCGCCAATGTTGACCTGTATGAAACAGGGCAGCGACCTCCCCGCCTTTTGCATCGCTTTGGCTAGCGCATCGACGAGCGAGGGACGATCGAGCGAGTGGATGCAGTCGAACAGCGCCACGGCCTCGTCGGCCTTGTTTGTCTGCAACTGTCCGATCAGGTGCAGCGTGATGTCTGGGTAGGCTGCGCGAAGCTCAGGCCATTTGCCGGCCGCTTCCTGCACGCGGTTTTCACCAAAGCTGCGATGGCCAGCATTGAGCAAGGGCCGGATTTCGTCGGCGGACCGGGTTTTCGAAACCGCGATCAAATCGACTTCACCGGGATCGCGTCGGGCAATCTTGCACGCCTGCGCGATCTTCGCGGTGATTTGATGAAGCGGAGGGATTGCAATGTCGGGAGTCGCGTCTGCCATGGCTGCGCGCTATAGCGGGGCCGATGCCGCGTCGCCAGTCATACAAATCGCCTTTGCCCAGGATGTGGCTGATGACCGACCCGCGCATCGATGATCGGCTGTTGCGGGCTATCCGGAAATTGCCGCGCGGGTCGGGGGTTGTGTTCCGGCACTATGCTTTGGCTCCCGATGTGCGGCGGCAGCTTTTTGGGCAAGTCAGGCGGGTCTGTGCGCAGCGCGGGCATTGCCTGCTGCTCGCCGGGGACGAGCTGACAGCGATGCGCTGGAATGCCGACGGGGTGCATGCCCTGACCGGCGGGCGGCTACGCTCTAAGCGACTGCTAAGAACCGCGCCGGTCCATAACATCGGGGAAATCCGCAAGGGTGCAAAGCGTGGGGCGCTCGCGCTGTTTTTGTCGCCGGTGCGTCAAACCCGAAGTCACCCCGGACAAAGGCCGTTGGGGGCCAGCCGATTTGCGCAGCTTGCCAAGCTAAGCCCGGTTAAGGTCATCGCTTTGGGGGGCATGAGCCGTGCCCATGCGAAAAAACTAACAACGCGGCTGGCGCACGGCTGGGCCGCAATTGATGCATTCGCTTAGTTGGAATTTTGGCTTGGTTGGAATCGGCAAATTACCAAAATCAGAAGCGGATTTTGGTTCCCACAAAAACGGCTTCGCTGTCGGGCTTGCTCGATGTGACAGGATCGACCCGGTCACGTTCGCTGGAATAGCGGACACCAGCGGTCAGGTCGATGCGGCGTGAAAGCTTAAAGCTGCCCCCGACGTTGAAGGCATAGTCCCCAGCAGCTGCGGCTCCGCGTGGATTGGGTGCAGCGTTGCCGACTTTGCCCACCGAGACATCGGCGTCAAAGCGGCTGGGTTTTTTCTTGGCAGGTTCGTCGAGGCGGAAGCTGCCCTTGCCGACCACTTGCGAAAGACGGGGTTCATCGACGTTCAACGCCGAAGCTGGCAACTTGAATGCCTGCCATCCGCGTGCGGTGGTCAGCTGATAGTCGCTGTTGTTCAGGCGCAGCGTCTGGCCGGTGCCAAGCGCGGCTGTTTCGACAGCCTTGCGCACATTGACCGCGCGGCCATTGATCAGCATGTCGGTCCGCGCCGCGACGGTGATCGTCGAACGATGCTGCGAATCGATGCCGGCAGGTGTGAAGGGAAAAGCGCCGCCACGTGAGCTTTCGCGCACCGCCATTTTAGCAGCAAGCCTGCTATCGACACCTGCTGGAGTGAAGCGGCTCAACCAGCTATTGTCCTGCGATGCTGATCCAACCCATTTTGCTGCAAAAGCCGGGACGACTACAGGAGCGGACAGCGCAAGCGCCAGCCCCGCGAAAACCGCGATTTTCTGGGCTTTTGACCCGAGATGCGATTTGCCCCTGTTCATGGTAGCGACCAATTCGACTCCTACTGTCTGGTGAATATAGGCAAGAATGGCTGTGGACAAAAGCAAATTGCAACGAAAGTTCAAAATCATACAATTTGTTGCAATAAGCACACAATCCTTTGCAATCGCAGCGGCGATGGCTGCAGCGAACTCTGTTTTCTCGCGACCCCGCTGTTCAGCTTCTTGAAAGCTTGCTAGCGCCAGCAAAGCCACTATAGAAGCCGCAAGAGCGCGCAAATTTGCGCGCCAACGCGACGACATATAAGCGACAAGGAATGGTTATGCGTATCAAGGGAATGGTCCTGGTTTTGGCGTCGGGTGCAATGATGCTTTCCGCGTGCGGTAAAAAGGAACGTCCTGCCACTGACCTTGCCGCAAGTCAGGTCACCACTATTGGTGTAAACAGCTATTTGTGGCGCGCCTCGCTTGATGCGCTGTCGTTCATGCCCTTGGTGCAGACCGATTCCGCCGGCGGCGTCATTGTGACTGACTGGTATGTGAACCCCAACAGCCCCAATGAACGGATGAAGCTGACGGTTTCGATTCTCGACCGTGATCTTCGTGCCGATGCGCTCCGCGTTGCTGCATCGCGCGAAGTTGCGCAGAGCGGACAATGGGTGGCAGCACCGGTGAAGGCCGCGACCGTTCAAAAGCTTGAAGGCATCATCCTTACCAAGGCGCGCGACCTTCGCCGGAGCGCAATCGCCGATTAATTCGACAATTCCTGCGTCTTCGCGTTGAAGGCGCGAAGTCTATCAGGAAGCATTTGGACCATGGCGTCACGTTTCAACCCGTTCAAGGCGGACGGGCATTGGCAGAAAATCTGGAAAGAGCAGGAGGTGTTCAAGGCACCGCCTGCCAGCGATCCGCGTCCGAAAAGCTATATCCTCGAGATGTTCCCCTATCCCAGCGGGCGCATTCATATGGGGCATGTGCGCAATTATACGATGGGCGATGTGCTCGCGCGTTACAAGGCGATGGCGGGCCATGCCGTGCTGCATCCGATGGGCTGGGACAGTTTCGGGATGCCTGCGGAAAATGCAGCGATGGAAAAGAAGGTCCATCCCGGCGCGTGGACGCGTTCCAATATCGAGGCGATGAAGAAACAGCTGAAGCGGCTGGGTCTTGCCATCGACTGGTCGCGTGAGCTGAGCACGTGCGAGCCCGATTATTATGGCCATGAACAGGCACTTTTCCTCGATTTCTACAAGGCGGGCCTAGTCTATCGCAAGGAAAGCGAGGTCAATTGGGACCCGGTCGATATGACCGTGCTGGCGAACGAGCAGGTGATCGACGGGCGCGGCTGGCGGTCTGGCGCGCTGGTCGAACGCAAGAAACTGAACCAGTGGTTTTTGAAGATCACTGATTTTGCCGAGGAACTGCTCGAGGGCCTCGACGGACTCGAGCATTGGCCCGAGAAGGTCAAGCTGATGCAGGAAAACTGGATCGGCAAGTCAAAGGGGCTGCGCTGCACCTTCAACCTGACCGGCACGCATGACGGCATCGACGTGTTCACGACAAGGCCTGACACCTTGTTCGGGGCCAGCTTCATCGCAATTGCCGCGGACCATCCGTTGGCTCAATCACTCGCGGACAACGCGCCAGCCATGCAAGATTTTATCGCCGATTGCAAAAAGGGCGGAACGACTGCGGCGGAAATCGAGACTGCGGAAAAGATGGGTTTCAATACCAATCTGACCGTCGAGCATCCGCTTGACCCCAGCTGGCATTTGCCGGTTTATGTCGCCAATTTCGTGCTGATGGATTACGGCACCGGCGCGGTCTTCGGTTGCCCTGCGCACGACCAGCGCGATCTGGATTTCGCGCGCAAATATGATCTGCCGGTGACCCGCGTGGTTGCCGATGGCGACAATGAAGACAGCGCCTTTTATGGCGATGTCGCCTATACCGGCCCCGGCAAAATCGTGAATTCGCACTGGATGAACGGCATGAGCGTCGATGAGGCGAAGGCCGATGTCATCGCCAAGGCCGAACATGAAGGCTGGGGCGAGGGGCAAACGCAATATCGCTTGCGCGACTGGGGTGTCAGCCGCCAGCGTTATTGGGGCACGCCGATCCCGATCATTCACTGCGATTTCTGCGGTGTACTGCCAGTGCCGCGTTCGTCGCTGCCGATAGTGCTGCCCGAAGATGTCAGCTTTGACGTGCCCGGCAATCCGCTCGACCGCCACCCGACATGGAAGCATGTCAAATGCCCCAATTGTCAGGAACCCGCGCGCCGCGAAACCGACACGCTCGATACTTTTGCCGATTCGAGCTGGTATTTCATTCGCTTCGCGTCTCAGCCTGACGACAAGCCGTTTGACGCCGAAGAGGTCAGGGCGTGGCTGCCGGTCGGCCAATATATTGGCGGTATCGAACATGCGATTTTGCACCTGCTTTACGCGCGCTTCTGGACGCGGGCGTTGCAGAAAGTAGGCAAACTGGATTTCGCCGAGCCGTTCGCGGCGCTGTTCACGCAAGGGATGGTGACGCATGAGACTTATAAGTCTGTGGACGGCGCTTGGCTTTCGCCTGAAGATGTGAAGTTCGAAAGCGATATTGTGACAACGCTCGACGGCGCTCCCGTCGAACGCGGCCGTATCGAGAAAATGTCAAAATCCAAAAAGAATGTCGTCGATCCTGATCCGATGTTCGACCAATATGGTGCCGACGCAGTCCGCTGGTTCATGCTGTCCGATAGTCCACCCGAACGCGATCTGGAATGGTCTGAAAGCGGGATTGAGGGCACATGGCGCTTTGTGAACCGCGTCTGGCGCTTGGTTGACGGGCTGGAAGCCGCCGTAGGCGAAGACAAGACGCTCGACAAAGCGCTCCACCGCGCCATTGCCGGGATTGCTGCCGATATTGAGGCGCTGCATTTCAACAAGGCGGTGGCCAAGGTTCACGGTCTTGTGAACGATATCGAAAAAGCCCAACCTTCTGCTTCGCGCAACACCGCGATCCGCACCTTGCCGCTGCTTGTAGCCCCCATGCTGCCGCATTTGGCCGAAGAGGCGTGGGGTGCGCTGGGCAATGAAGGTCTGATCGCCGGCCAGCCTTGGCCGCACCACGATCCGGCGCTGCTCGTCGATGACGAGGTCACCATTGCCGTTCAAGTGATGGGCAAATTGCGCGACACGCTGACCGCCCCCAAAGGCGCGTCCAAAGACAGCCTCGAAGCGCTTGCGCTGGCGAGCGATAAGGTGCAGCGTGCACTGGATGGCGCGACGCCGAAAAAGGTGATTGTCGTCCCTGATCGACTGGTGAATATCGTTATATGACACGACTTCTGCCCCTGTTTCTTGCCTCGCTGATGCTCTCAGCCTGCGGCCTGCAACCGCTTTACAGCGGTGGATCAAAGGGTGCGGTTGCTTCGGTACTGGGCTCGGTTGCGGTCGATCCAATCGAAGGCAAGAGCGGCTGGTTGATGCGTAATGCCCTGAACGACAGGCTTGGTGCGTCGAACGGCAGCGGGCAGCAATATCGGCTGGTGATCAAGCTGGATGACCAGATCGAAGGTTTCGGCGTGCGCGCCGATGACACCGTCACCCGCGAACGGCGGACGCTGCGCGCGCGCTATCAGCTGGTCAATCTTTCCACCGGCGCAACAGTGCTCGATGCTACTGCGAAGTCGGACGCGGGCATCGACGTGGTCAGTTCGGAATATGCGACGATTGCGGCGGAAAACACTGCGCTGGAAAATCTGACCAACGAGGTTGCCGAACAGATTGTCACCCGACTGTCGCTCTTCGCTCAATCGCAACAATGAGCGGAAAGCTGCGCGAAGGCGATTTTGCCGCCAGCATAACCTCGCGTCCCGATATCCGGCTGTACTTCGTTTATGGACCAGACGAGTCCGCGGTCTCTACTATTGCGAGCACTATGGTTCGCAACCTAGGCACGGGACTCGATATTGTCGAACTTGACAGTACCAAGTTGCGCGGCGATCCTGCGATTCTTGCCGATGAAGCCGCCTCGGGATCACTATTCGGTGACAAGCGGCTGATCCGGGTTAATTTTCTGCGCGAAGAAGGCGTCGATGCGGTTGACAATCTGCTGACGGCGTCGGTGGTTGAAAATCCGGTGATTGCGACCGCAGGCGATCTGAAGAAAACCAGCAAATTGCGCAAACTTGTCGAGGGTTCGCCCTATGCCTTGTCCTATATCTGCTACATGCCCGAGGAAGGCCAGATCATCGACATGATAGCGGCAAAGGCGCGCGAGGCTGGCTTGAAACTCGACCGTGCATTGGCCGCGCGCATCGCGGCCTATACCGGCGGTGATCGCAGGCTGGCAGCGGGAGAGATCGAGAAGCTGGCGCTCTATTATGACGCCGCACCCGAACGTCCGGTTCTGGTCGAGGCTTCAGTGCTAGCGTTGCTGTCGGCAGAAACTGTCGAGGAAGATGTGCAGGGACTGGTCAACAAGGTGATGAGCGGTGATCTGCGCGAGGCGGTGAGCGAAATTGCCACAATGAAAGCCGCCGGTGTCGAGCCGGTGCGGGTGGTGCGCGCCTTTCAACGCAGGGTGGCGCTGTTGGGCGCTATGCGGGCTAAAGTCGATGCAGGCGGGCAGGCGGGTGCTGTCGTCCGTGCGGCGCGCGGTGTGTTCTGGAAGGATTATGGCACGCTCGAACGACAGGTGCAGCGCTGGCCATCACAACGGATCGCGGGATTGAACCGCCATTTGCTCGATATCGAAGCGCAGATCATGGCCAAGGGCAGCGATCTGGGGGGCGCTTTGCTTGAGGAAGAACTCGCTAGGCTGGCGCGGACGGCGGCGCGGGCGCGTTAGCTTTGTTCACTCATATTGCGCAGTAATCGGAATCCGTCCGCGAAAGGTGCCGGTCACATTGCCGCGCACGACAAGGTCGCCGCCGAAGGAAAATTCGAGTTTGCCGAAGCCGTCCAGTTTTGGAGCGGGAGGCAGGTTTGAACGGATATTGCTGATCTCAATCTCTCCGCCAGAAGCGTTTTTCATTGCGATCCGTGCGGGCATTTCGACGCGCACAGGGCGCCCGGGCTCGCCAGTTACGACAGCTGAACCGGCAAAGGCGCTGCCGCCCAGATCGACGACATTGCCGCTGACTTGGCGCGTTCCGGTCGCGGGGTCGATCTTGACCACGCCGCCACCCGCCGACGCCACGGCACGGCTGAAATCGAGCTGGCTACGGATTTCGACGGTCAAAGGTTTATGGTCAGGATCGCGCGCTGATCGCTGGTTGCAGGTCAAGCAATCATCGACTTTCGCTGCAGCCGGTGCAGCCAAAAGGCAGGCCAAAAATATGCAGCGTCGAAACATCGCCCAACCTTGCCGAGAAGCTGGTTAATAACGGGTAAATAGGGCCCGATTGAAAGCGGAGGGTGCAGGATTTCGTTTTCGTAAAGCTTGAGCGAAACCGCTTTACGGATTCCGGCGCAACCGGTAACGAATGCGGCCTATGGCACGCAGTCACGCCAAGGGAGGAGAAGTGTCGCCGATGCGGCTTTGGTTCATGCGTGCATTGAAGGCGGGCATCGCGCTTGCGCTTCTCGGGCTTTTGGTGCTGGGCATATTTGTTGCGATAGCGCGCGGCGAAATCGACAGCTTCGAAGATCTGAAGGCATCCCCCAACGGGCAGATGATCCGCGTGCGTGCTGCGGATGGTACGGTCATCCAGTCGATCGGTCCAAGCTTTGGGCGATGGCTGAACATCAACGATCTACCTAAGGATATGAAGGACGCGATGGTCGCTGTTGAGGACCGGCGTTTCTTTTACCATCCGGGCATTGATCCCTATGGCATGGCGCGGTCGTTCTGGGTGCGAATAGAGCGTGGGCAATGGGCGCAGGGCGGTTCGACGATAACGCAGCAGCTCGCACGAAACGTCTATCTCAACAACAACCGCGAATGGGGCCGGAAGATCCGCGAGATCATATTGGCGCTGGCGATGGAGACGAAATTCTCAAAGGAGCAGATCCTCGAGCTGTATCTGAACAAGGTCTATTTTGGCGGCGGGGCTTACGGCGTCGATGCCGCCAGCCGCAAATTCTTCGACCATGGTGCGGAAACGCTTGATCTGGCGGAATCGGCGATCATCGCTGGGCTGGTCAAGGCACCCTCCCACTATTCACCCACCGCCGATGCGCAGGCGGCAATTGGACGTGCGGGTGTTGTTATCGAAGTGATGCAGGACGCCGGGATGATCACCGCCGAACAGGCGGCTTCGGTCAAACCTGCCAAGGTTAAGCTTGCAGGCGACAAGGCGCAGGACAGTGTGCGGTATTTCACCGACTGGGCGCTGCCGCAACTCGAATCGCTGATCGATGAAACCGAAAAGCCGATTGACGTCTGGACCACGCTTGATCTGGGGATGCAGCGCGCGGGGACCAATGCGATCAAAAATGGGGTGCCTGCAGGGGCACAAGGCGCGCTGGTAACGCTTGATCGTGACGGTGCAGTACGGGCGATGGTAGGCGGCACCGACTATGCGAAAAGCAATTACAACCGGGCGGTGACAGCCCTTCGTCAGCCGGGTTCGTCGTGGAAGCTGTTCGTTTATCTGACGGCCATCGAAGGTGGTTATCGCCCTGAGGACAAGGTCGAAGACAAGCCGGTCACGATAGGCGGCTGGACGCCGAAGAACAGCGGTGGAAATTTTGCGGGCGAAATCACGCTGCGCACTGCCTTTTCCTATTCGAAAAATACCGTTGCCGCACAGCTTGGCGAGGAATTGGGCACCAGTTCGATTTCCAATATGGCGCGGCGCTTTGGCATAACCACACCGATCAGCACAGGCCCCGCAATGGTTTTGGGTTCCTCGGAAACGCGCGTGATTGAAATGACCCGTGCCTTTGCATCGGTGGCGGCACGCGGGCGCAGCGTAACGCCTTATGCCATCAGCAAGGTGACGACAATCGATGGCGATGTCATTTACAAACACAAACCGCCCAAACAAGTACAACTGGTCGAGGATTATGTCGCCGGGGCGATGACCGATTTGATGCAGTCAGCGGTTGCAGGTGGAACGGGCGGCGCAGCGCAGATTGGGCGTCCGGTTGCTGGCAAAACCGGAACCACCTCCAGCAACAAGGATGGCTGGTTCCTCGGCTTTTCGTCGGGGTTAACCACTGGCGTCTGGATGGGCCGCGATGACGCGCGTCCTGTTGGCAATCTGCAAGGCGGCCATGCCCCCGCTCGCGCCTGGGGTAATTATATGCGGATCGCGGTTGCCAACAGGCCGGTCGAACATTTCGCCACAGACGTGTCCTTCCCCGAACGGCTTGAAGAAGATACCGCGGCTGAAGGCGAAGAAGAAATTCTGGTCGATGAAAATGGCATGCCGATCGAAGGCGAGCCCCTGCCCACAGTGCATAGTCCCGATGATGCAATTGAACCCGAACAAGTCGATGATGAATTCATCGACCGCGCACTCGGTCGCAATCGAGGGCAGGTTGATCCGGGCAGCGTGGAAGACGAACCAACCCCGCAATAATCAGCTGTCGCGTTAAAACTCTTTACAAATTCCAGAATAGGCCCATTCTGTGTTTTCAATGGGATAAGCCATTATCGGTGCACGATAGGGCGAGGATATATGGGCGCAGGGTCGGATGGAGATGCTACGACTATTGACCGGATATCCGGTCAGCAGCCTTTGTTGGCTGAGCGCATTGGGCCAGACCGAATCGAGGTAGCCCAATTTGTCCCGCCACCTGAACTGGCGCCCTTTGTCACCCAAATCTATCACTTTCGCTGTGAAGAGTCGGTGGTTCGCGATTCCCAGCCTGCGGCTTTGGGACATCTGGTTTTCTTCATCCGCGGATCAGGCAGTTTGCGTTTCGAAGACGGTCATGTCGATCATGTGCATCCGGCTTCGTTTTTCGGCCCCGGTACGGCGTCAGCGGAATTTGACCTATCAGGTCCGATGGAGGATTTCGGTCTGGCACTGTCGCCTTTGGGAATTGTCGCGCTGACCGGGAAACCCGCCCCGGTTTATTCCAATCGCCTCGTCGATGCTTCGGAAATCTTTGGCGAAGGGATTGCGAAACTTGCAAAGCAATTTGCGGAGGGACGACGTGCAGGCACATTGTCGGTCAGGGAAATGGTTGAACAGGTAACGCGCTTTCTGCTGCCATTTCGCAAATCCGTTCCATCATCGCATATCGGGTTGATCCGTGAAGTCATTGACTGGTTGTCGGGCGAATTTGATCCCGATGTAGAAGCAATTTTTGCGCGGCTGCCTATGTCCCGCAGCACCTCAACCCGATTGATCCGCCACTATTTTGGTTCGTCGCCCAAACAATTGATGCGCAAATATCGGGCGCTGCGGGCTGCCACCGTTTTGTGTGACCCTGATGCACCTCCAGAGGCACGCGAGCGGATCGAATCGCTGTTTTACGATCAATCGCATATGATTCGCGAAATTCGCCACTTCACCGGCCGAACGCCCGGTGCATTGGAAAGCGATGATACAAAAATCCTGCGAATCTGGCTGTCCAAGGACAATTACCGCGAACTTTCTGCCTATCCGGGTTGATTTCTGCTTGCCATCGGCGCATATAATCGGAGTAATCTCTTCCGATTTGATTTTGAGGTATCGCGCACATGCGGCTGTCGAACATGGCTGACTATGCAATTGTTGTGATGGGCGCCGCTGCGCGCCATTGCGGTGGTGCGCGTACTTCAGCCACAGAACTGGCGACCGAGACCGGGATTGCGCTTCCTACGGTTCAGAAATTGGTGAGCATTTTGACCAAAGCGCAATTGCTTCGTTCGGCGCGCGGTGCAGGTGGCGGTATCCAACTGGCGCGTCCGGCGGCGGCGATCAATCTGGCGGACATTATAGAGGCAGTCGAAGGTCCGATTGCAATGACCAACTGCGTCAACAGCGAAACCTGTCATTGCACAATCGAACCCGATTGCAACATCAAGCCGCATTGGGCGGTAGTGAACCAGACGGTGCGCGGAGCTTTGGCCGATGTAACTCTGACAAGTCTGGTGACGCGATGACCGACGACATCGACATCAAGGATCGCGCTGCCCGCGAAGCTGCCGCCAGCGTTGCCGATTATGAGCATGGCTGGTCGAGCGACATCGACACGGAGTTCGCGCCCAAGGGGCTGAGCGAAGACACCGTTCGTTTCATCTCCGCCAAGAAGAATGAGCCCGAATGGATGCTCGAATGGCGGCTGAAGGCCTATCGCCATTGGCTGACGATGGAGATGCCCGATTGGGCCAAGCTCAACATTGATCCGATCGATTATCAGGATGCCTATTATTACGCTGCGCCCAAGGCGAAGCCCAAGCTGGGCAGTCTGGACGAGGTCGATCCCGAAATCCTGCGCGTCTATGAAAAGCTGGGTATCCCGATTGCCGAGCAGAAATTGCTCGCGGGCGTGGAAGGCGGCGAGGATGGCGGGATGCCGGGTCGTCGGGTTGCGGTGGATGCGGTTTTCGATAGCGTATCCGTCGCCACCACCTTCCGTGCGGAGCTGGAAAAAGCTGGCGTGATCTTCCGTTCGATTTCCGAAGCGATTCGTGAATATCCGGAGCTGGTGAAAAAATGGCTCGGCAAGGTTGTGCCGATGCACGACAATTATTTCGCCACGCTAAACTGCGCGGTCTTCTCCGACGGGACCTTTGTCTACATCCCCGAAGGCGTGCGCTGTCCGATGGAGCTTTCAACCTATTTCCGCATCAATGCGGAAAATACTGGCCAGTTCGAACGCACGCTGATCGTCGCCGACAAGGGCAGCTATGTCAGCTATCTCGAAGGCTGCACCGCGCCGATGCGCGATGAGAATCAGCTGCATGCCGCGGTGGTAGAGCTGGTCGCGCTTGATGATGCCGAGATCAAGTACAGCACCGTGCAGAACTGGTATCCCGGCGACGACGAAGGCAAGGGCGGCATCTATAATTTCGTCACCAAACGCGCTTTGTGCCAGGGGCGGAACAGCAAGGTCAGCTGGACGCAGGTTGAAACCGGCAGCGCGGTGACATGGAAATATCCAAGCTGCGTCCTCAACGGCGAAAACAGCGTCGGCGAATTTTATTCGGTCGCGGTCACCAACAATTACCAGCAGGCCGATACCGGCACCAAGATGATCCACAATGGCAAGGGCAGCCGCTCGACGATCATCTCCAAGGGCATCAGCGCGGGGAAGAGCAACAACACCTATCGCGGGCTGGTTCGCGTGGCCCCCAATGCCGAAGGCGTGCGCAACTTCACCCAGTGCGACAGCCTGCTCTTGGGCAGCGACTGCGGCGCCCACACCGTGCCCTATATCGAAGTCCGCAACCCTTCTGCCCAGATCGAGCATGAGGCAACCACCAGCAAGATCAGCGATGACCAGCTCTTCTACGCGATGCAACGCGGGCTGGGGCAGGAAGAAGCCGTCGCCCTGATCGTCAACGGCTTTGCCAAGGAAGTGCTTCAGCAACTGCCGATGGAATTTGCGGTGGAGGCGCAGAAGTTGCTGGGCATTTCGCTTGAGGGGAGTGTCGGGTGAAACAGCCGACACTCAACGATCATGCAAAGCAGAACCAACCCCCTCCCCTTCAGGGGACGAGGATTGAAGGTACGATGCAAAAGCTCCCCTCCCGCTTGCGGGAGGGGTTGGGGGTGGGCCTGTGACCGGGGAATTCAAACCGCGCAACACGCGACGCGCTAAGGAATTGCGCAATCGGGCTACGCCTGCTGAGCGTGCGCTTTGGACAGTTTTGAGCGGTCGCAAATTGGATGGTTTCAAGTTTAGCAGACAAATGCCCGTTGGACCGTATTTCGCTGATTTTCTGTGTCGCGAGGCTAGACTGATCGTCGAACTGGACGGGTATTCACACGACACTCGTATCGCCCATGACTTGCGTCGTGACAGTTATCTGAAGGCGCAATGTTATCGTGTGATGCGATTTAGCAATGTTGACGTCCTAACCAATTTGGATGGCGTCGCACGGTCAATATCCGCTGCACTTGCTGATTCAGGCCCACCCCCAACCCCTCCCGCAAGCGGGAGGGGAGAAGAGAGCGAAGCACAGAAATTGTTGGGGATTAGTTTGGAGGGTTCCGTTGGATAAGGACTACTCCGGCATGACTGTGAACGAGCGTCTATTCGATGCCGGTTTGCTTGAAGAATATGATCGCATTCGTGCTTCGGGTGACCTCACCAAACTCAACGAGTTGCTCTCAAAAGTCGGTCTAAAATCCGAAAATGGTTCGCACTGGGATACAAATGCTCCAAATAAATAACCTCCACGCCACCGTCGGCGACAAGCCGATCCTCAAGGGCCTTACCCTCTCGCTCAATGCGGGGGAGATCCATGCGATTATGGGGCCCAATGGCGCGGGGAAATCGACGCTGGGCTATGTGCTTTCGGGTCGCCCCGGATATGAAGTGACCGAGGGTAGCGTCACCTTCACCCCACCACCTCGTCACCCCGTGCTTGACACGGGGTTGGGCTCTTCTTCGGGCGCTAGGGACGAAAGCCAAGCCTCGCATCAAGTGCGGGGCGACGTGGATTTGTTAAGTCTCGACCCGCATGAACGCGCCGCAGCCGGTCTGTTCCTTGGCTTCCAATACCCCGTCGAAATCCCCGGCGTATCGAACGTGCAATTCCTGCGTGAAGCGCTCAATGCTCAACGCAAGCATCGCGGCGAACCCCCGCTCTCCGGCGGTGAATTCCTGAAACTCGCCCGCACCCAGGCCGACGCGATGGGCATGGATATGGAGATGCTCAAGCGCCCGGTGAATGTCGGCTTTTCGGGCGGCGAGAAGAAGCGCAACGAGATGGTGCAGATGGGCATCATCGACCCCGCGCTCGCGATCCTTGATGAGACCGACAGCGGTCTCGATATCGACGCGCTGCGTGTGGTGGGCGATGGCATCAACCGGATCATGCGCGCTCCGCACAAGGCGGTGCTGCTGATCACCCATTACCAGCGTTTGCTCGATTATGTGAAACCGGACTTTGTCCATGTGCTCGATGGTGGCCGGATCACCCGCACCGGTGGACCAGAACTCGCGCTCGAGCTGGAGCGTGAAGGCTATAAGGAATTGGCGGCATGAGCCCGACCACCTTATTCCTCCCCGGAACGGGGAGGGGGACCATGCGCAGCATGGTGGAGGGGGGGTGCTTTCAAGCGCCTTACAAACCTCCAGCCCCCTCCGTCAGTCGCTTTGCGACTGCCACCTCCCCGCAAGCGGGGAGGATCTTATGATCTCTTCCCTCCCTACCCGCCGCGATGAAGAATGGCGCTATGCACCTGCCGAGGTGCTGGCCGGGCTGAAGGCGCTGCCGGAGGCGCAGCAAATTGCCGTCGAGGCGGGCGCGACGCATCCGGTCTATAAATGCGTTTCGACCGGGGCTGCGAGCAAGGTCGACATTCAGCGTTACCAGATCGACATTGCCGAAGGCGCGCGGTGTGAGGCGTTTTTCCTGCTCACTGGCGGCGGATATAAACGGCTCGATATCGATGTGACGCTGGCGGAAGGCGCGCATTTCGAATTGGGTGCTGTGGGCATCGGACGAGGTGAAGAAGTGACCGAAATCGTTACTCGCCTGCGCCACGTCGCGCCGAATGCCACGTCGAATCAGGTGATGCGCGGCTTGGCGATGGATCATGCCACCCTGACCATGATCGGCCGTATTGATGTCGCCAAAGACGCGCAGAAGACTGACGCGGCGCTGGGTGCCAAGGGCCTGCTGCTTGATCGCACCGCAACGATCAACGCAAAGCCCGAACTCGAAATCTATGCCGACGATGTTAAATGCGCGCATGGCTGCGCCATTGGCCAGCTCGATGAAATGGCGTTGTTCTATGCGCAGCAGCGCGGCCTGCCGATGGCGGAGGCACGCAACCTGCTGATGCAGGCCTTTGTGGCTGAGGCCTATGACGCGATTGGTGACACCCAATGGCGCGATCATATGACCGGCTATGCCGAGTCAGCGTTGCGGGGGACGTTCTGATGGCAATCGTCTCCGAACGCGCGCTCGGTCGCTGGGAAAATGAAGGCGGCGGGCTGCGCCGTGAACTGCGCGAGCAATTTCCCGGTGTGCGTGATTGGCACTATCTCGATACCGCTGCGACCGCGCAGAAACCGCAGGCCGTGCTCGACGCGATGATGCGTGCGGGCGGTGCGGATTATGCGACCGTCCATCGCGGCGTCTATGCGCGCTCGGCCAATATGACGCTGGCCTATGAGGCAGCGCGGCGACGGGTGGCGTCGTTTATCGGCGGGCAGGAGGACGAAATCGTCTTCGTCCGAGGCGCGACCGAGGCGATCAATCTGGTGGCGCAGTGCTATCCGAAAAAGGGCCGTGTGCTGCTTAGCCAGCTGGAGCATCACAGCAATATCGTGCCGTGGCAGCTTGCCGGATATGAGGTCGATGTATGTCCGTTGACCGCCGATGGGTGCATCGATCTGGACGCTGCCGAGGCGATGCTCACCCCGGAACATGTTTTTGTATCATTTGCACATGTTTCCAATGTGTTAGGATCAGTTCTCGACGTAAAACGCGCATCACGCATGGCCCATAACGTAGATGCGGTGATTCTGATTGACGGCTGCCAGGCAGTCCCGCGATTGCCCGTCGACGTCGCCGATCTCGACTGCGATTTCTACGTCTTTTCCGCGCATAAACTTTACGGCCCCACTGGCATTGGCGCGCTTTGGGGAAAGAAGGGGTTGCTCGACGCCATGCCACCCTATCAGGGCGGCGGGTCGATGATTGACCGGGTGACCTTCGAAAAGACCACCTATGCCCCTACGCCGACACGGTTTGAAGCCGGGACGCCCGCGATAATCGAGGCGATCGGGCTGCATGCGGCGATCGAATATGTTGAGGCTATCGGACTGGAGTCGATCCAAGCGCACGAAGCCGAGCTGGTTCGCCAGACCCGCGCGGCGTTGCGTTCGATCAGCTCGGTCCAACTCTATGGTCCCGAAGATGCAGCGGGGATCGTCTCTTTCAGTATGGAAGGGGTGCATCCGCACGACATCGGCACCATATTGGACGAGGAAGGTGTGGCGATCCGCGCCGGCCATCATTGCGCGCAACCGCTGATGGAGCACCTGGGCGTCCCCGCGACAGCGCGGGCGAGCTTTGGAATTTACAATGACGAAAGCGACGTCGCGGCACTGGTCCGCGGCCTCGAACGGGTAAAGAGGATCTTCGGATGAACGAAGAGCAGAAAATCATGGTTGAAGAAGTCGATAGCGTTGCGCCGCCACCCAAGGCGCGCGTCGAGGATGCCGAAAGCCCAGCTGAAAAGCTGGAGCGCAAGAAGGACTATCTTGAAGGCTTCCTTGCGCAAAAGCCAGAACCCGTGGCCGAAGGCGATGATGCCTTGCAGGATGCGGTCATCGCCGCGCTCAAGGAGATTTTCGATCCGGAAATTCCGGTCAACATCTATGACCTTGGCTTGATTTACGGTGTCGAGATCAATGGCGGCCATGCGCTGGTGACGATGACGTTGACCACGCCGCATTGCCCGGTTGCCGAGAGCATGCCCGGCGAGGTCGAACTGCGCGTCGGCAGCGTTCCCGGTGTGGGCGATGCCGAAGTTGTGCTGGTCTGGGACCCGCCATGGGGGCCGGACAAGATGACCGACGAAGCGCGGCTTGAATTGGGGATGTTGTGATGACCACAGAAACCAAAACCCGCCGCACATTACCCGCCGCCGTCACCCTGACGCCAGCGGCCGAAGAACGCGTGGCCGATCTGATGCGCAATGCTCCCGAAGGCACGATCGGCGTCAAGCTCTCGACCCCGCGCCGCGGCTGTTCTGGCCTCGCTTACTCGGTCGATTATGTCAGCGAAGTGGTGCCTTTCGACGAGCGCATCGAAACTCCGGGGGGCACTTTCTTCATCGATGGTGGCTCGGTGCTGTACCTTGTTGGCTCGACGATGGATTGGGTGGAGGATGAATTCACTGCCGGCTTCGTCTTCAACAACCCCAATGCGACCGGCAGCTGCGGCTGTGGTGAGAGCTTTACGGTCTAGGCCTGACCCGCTAAGCGCGCCTTCATGTCTCCTGCCGCCCGCCCCGATTTCTCGCATGTCGATTGCTGGCTGTTTGACCTTGACCTGACTTTGTACGATCCTGCGCACAATATCATGGCGCAGGTGCGTGACCGGATTGCGGCCTATGTCGAGGATTATTTTAAGGTCGATTCCGAACAGGCACACCAGATCCGCTATGACTATTGGCGCAAATATGGGACGACATTGGGCGGGATGATGGCCGAGCATGGGGTGGAGCCGCACGCCTATCTCGACTTT
>Ga0075152_10001354_pt1 | contig 17611 bp, 9 predicted proteins | sample JI61114C2DNA_FD_70964 | JGI IMG/M metagenome (GOLD analysis project Ga0075152, IMG submission 70964) | Wastewater effluent complex algal communities from Wisconsin, to seasonally profile nutrient transformation and Carbon sequestration -... | ecosystem: Engineered > WWTP > Effluent > Algae...
CGCCCCGTCGTCGGCCCGCAGCGCCGCCCAGCGGGTCCCGACCCGCCACTCGTCGCGGTACACCGCCCGCAGCTCCGGGTCGAGCGGCGCCTGTCGCCGCGCCAGCTCGAGCACCGCCACCGCCGGGCTGCGCACCGCCAGGGCCGGGCCCGCGACCTGCCGCGCGAGCCGCTGCAGCACCTCGACCGGCGCCTGCGCGACCCGCTTGCCCGCGAGCTCGCGGGCCAGGTTGCTCTCACCTGTCCCTTCGAGCAGCTCGATGCCGATCCGCCGCGCCCGCCAGGTCAGGCCCTCGGCCTCGATCTTGGCGACCTCGCGGGCCAGCGCGCGGGCCCGCGAGACCCGCGTCGGCGCGTCGAGGCCGTCGACCCCGGCCGCCAGCAGCGCGCGCGTCAGCGCCAGCTTCGGGTTCGCCTCCTCGCCGACGGGGATCTGCACCGGCTCGCCGGCGAGGCTCGCGAGCAGCGCGCGGACCAGCGGCGCCTGCGGCGAGTCGCTGGCGGCGAGGGCCCGCTGTCCGCGGCGCAGCAGCCCGCCGACCGCCTCGCCGCGCAGGGCGCTGATGATCCGCTGATTGCGACGACCGACCCGCGTCAGCATCACCGTGTCCGCCCCCGTCACCGCGATCGTGTAGCTGTGACGACCGGGCGCCAGCGCCACCCGCAGCGCCGCCCGCGGGCCGACCGCCGCGCCCGTGGCCCGCGCCAGGCGCGGCGCGATGCGCTCGTCCGGGCCCGCGCCGTCCGCCGCCACCGCCCCGAGGTCGACGTCCTCCCCGCTCGACCCGCCGGTCAGGCGCAGCCGCCGGGCCAGCCGCCCCGGGGGCGCTGGCGTATCACCTGCTCCTTCGGACATGTCCTCTTCGCCAGAGTCATCTGTCCCCCCGGACAGCTCGTAGTCGACGCCCGCCTCGGACAGCCACGGGCTCTCGGCGCCGCCGGTCTCGGCCGCGGGGCGCATCACCGTCGCGGAGGCCAGGCGCCGCCCGGCCGAGCTGACGGTCATCGTCCCCTCGACGCCGGCGCCGACGCTGCGGGCCTCGAGCCACAGCACGCCGGGCCCCGTCAGCGTCCAGGTCGCCGACTGCGGGCCGCGCACGCGGTGCCAGCCGGACACGCGGACCGGCGTCGCGCCGGGCAGGACGCGGTCGCGCAGCTCGAGCGCGAAGCTGGCGCGGATCGGCCGGCGCAGCGCGTCGATGTGCTGGAGCGCCGCCGCCTCGCGCCAGGCCAGGACGGCCCGCCGCAGCGCCGCGTCCGCGGGCGCGCTGGCCAGCAGCTCCGCCGCGATCTCCTGGTCGGCGAGCAGCTCGCGGGCGACCGCCCTCGCCCCCGGCACCTCGGGCAGCGACGGCGGCGGTCCGCCGTCCGCGATCCACCCGATCACCCCGGCGACCGTGTGCTCCCAGATCAGGTCCCCGGTGCGCGGCACCGTCACCTCGAGCAGCACCTGCGTGTCGGTCGGCGCCGTCACCAGCCAGTAGCCGGGGCCGCCGGGCGGCTGCTCGAGCAGCCAGGTCCCCGGGCTCGTCGCCATCGGCCGCTCGAGCGTCGACGCCCACGCCGCGCCCTCTTCACCGTTGACGCGGTGAAAGCTCGGCTGCCCGGCCCCCAGCACCCGCACCCGCGCGATCTGCAGCGGCTCGATGCGCAGCATCGCCGCGCGTCGCGGCCCGACCCGCACCGGCTCGGCCCGCTGCGCCAGCGGCAGCCTCGGCGCCGACGCCCCGGGGGCGCGCCGCGGCAGCGCCGTCAGCTCGCGCGGCACGCCCGAGGCCGGGACCTCGACGGGGTGGTAGACGGCCGCCGCCTGCCACACCAGGCCGGCCCGCGTCTGGCTGTCCTCGAGGACAGCAGCGGATCGCCTGGCGCGCGCGCGCTCCCCCCTGGCCTGCGCCGCCGACGAAGCGAGCATCACCGGCACGGCGACGAGGATGAGCAGCGCCGCGAGGCGCACGAGGGCAGGCCTGGTCACGGCGCGCGGGCCCCGGGCATGGGATCGGGCTGCAGCGCGGCGGCGAGGCGCTCGCGCGCGGCGGGATCTCGGCGCAGCTGCTCGCGCAGCGGCCTCGCCATCTCGACGTGAATGAAGTCGGCGGCGCCGCGGGCGAGGACCGCCCGGCCCTGCACGTTGGTGGTCGCGCCGAGCCGCCCGGTGTCGACCGGAAACACCGCGACCTCGACCCCGAGCGCCGCGCGCAGGCGGTCCGCGACGACCTGACTGCGCGGCGTCGCGACCTGCGCCCGGCCGCCGCTGACGATCACCGCCGGCTGGCTCGCGCCCGGCTCCTCGCCCTGCTCCTCGGCCTCGTCGCCGAAGCCGTGCAGCTGCACCACCTCGGCCCGCGGCAGCACATCGAGCGCGGCCGCCGTGGCCACCGCGAACAGGTGCTGCGGGCTGTGACAGGGGTCCGCCGGGCTCGCGGCCTGCCGCCGACGCAGCCCGTCGGGCCCGAGGTAGCGGTGCACCGTGTTGACGAACAGCGCCCGCGGCCAGCCCCGACCGGCGAACAGCAGCGCCAGCGCGACGCGCTCGGTCCCGAGATCATGGAACGCGTGCGGCGCCTGCAAGATCACCGGCGTCCCCGCGGACGCCCCGACGCGGACCACATAGGCCCCGCCGCCGCCGCGCCGCCCGGGCTCCTCCGTCGCCGCCAGATAGCGCTGCCCCTCGACCTCCCAGCCCTGCACCGTGAAGCCGGCCTGCACCGCCAGCCCGGCCAGCGTCGACGCCGACGCCGGCGGCTCCGCCAGCATGCGCCGCACCAGCTCCGCCAGCGCCTCGCTCTGGGCCGGCTCCGGCGCCGCGTAGGCGCCCGGGCCCGGCTCCGGCCACAGCCGCGCGGCCGCCTCGTCGCCCGTCAGCGCGATGAATTCCACCTGCGCCGCGCCGGGCTCGGCGCGCTCGGCACGCCCGGCGCGCCGAGCCGAGGGCGCGCCCTCGCCCTGCGGCTGGGTCGCGCAGCAGCCGGCCGCCAGCGCGGCGAGCAGGAGCCACGCGCTCGTCTCACCTGTCCCAACAGACAGCTCGATACGCTCACATCTCGGCATCATGTCTGGCCTCCAGCGTGACGCCATCGAGGCGTTCGTTCCATTGCAGCGGGAGCTCGCCCGCGGGGGGCGCCCCCGCCTGGAAGGACCGCAGCCACACCGGGGGACCGCTGACGGGCGAGACGCGGACCGTGTGCTTGCCGGGGGCGATGTCCTGTCCGAGCACCACCGCGACGCGTGCGAGGCTCGCGCCGACGAGGCCGCGTCGATCCGCGAACAGCAGCTCGCTGCGCAGCGCGGGCAGGACCTGCATGCGACGGACGCTCGCGGTCGACCTGCGCGTCTGCGCGCCGACGCGCACCACGTCCCCGCCGTCGATCTCGACCTGCAGCGTGTTGATCTCCTGCGGGGTGTCATCGAACCAGTACACCACCACGTTCAGGATCACCGGCGCCGCGTCGGGCTTGTCGACCACGTAGGTCAGACCGCCCGCGCCGAGGCGATGCACGTGGCGCGACTGATACAGCGGCGCCGTGCTCGGCCCCACCGGCGGGCGGTCGACCAGCAGCAGCAACTGCGACGGACCCTCGGTCCAGCGCAGCTCGGCCACGCCGCGCGCCGGCAGCACCGTCTTGCCCGTCGACGAGCTCACCCGCCAGCGCAGCGGCTTCCCGCCGACCGCCAGCGTCATCCGCTCCCCGACCACCGCCGTGCCCGGGCCCGTGGCCTGATAGCTGGCCCGCGCCGGCCCGAGCCCCGCCAGGTTCACCCGCTCGCGCACGCCGCGAGTGAGGCGCATGTAGCTGCCCGGCCCCCACTCTGCCAGCGCCTCGCTGCGCCGGCCCGGCGCCACCCGCTCGAGCACCCGCAGGCGCGTGTGCGTGCCCCGCGGGTGCAGCACCTCCCAGCCCGCGGGGCGGTGCACCGCCAGCGGCGGCTCCTCGGCCCGCACCTGGGCCTGGATCAGCAGCACCTGGCCGGCCTCCACGCGGGCCCCGTGGTCGTCGACCCGCCGCGGGAACAGCTCCGGCTGCACCCGCGCCGCGTAGCGCCACAACAGCGGCCGCCCCTCGGTCTGGTCGTAGGGCCACACCCACGTCGAGGCCGGCTCGCGCTCCGCGACCGGCAGGCGCCCGTGCACCGCCACCAGCGCCGGCACCTCGGTCCACACCAGCAGCTTCGCCGCGCCCGGCGGCGCCAGCAGGCGCATCGGCACCGCCTCCGACACCGGCGCCTCCCCGAGCGGGAAGCCCAGCGCGGCGGAGGCCGGACGCTCGGGACCCGGCAGCGCGCCGGAGCCCGCCGGGTCGAGGCCCGACATCAGCGCCTCCTCCTCGGGCTGCGCCTCGCCGGCCTCGCCGAGCTCCACCGCGCCGTCTGGCCGGCGCAGGCGCTCGAAGGGCGCCGGCATGCTGGTCTCCGCGAGCGCGTCGCCGCCGACGATCTCGAGCCCGGCCGCGTCGAGGAAGCTGTAGCGGACCGGCACCGGCGCCAGCGCGCCCGTGGCCCGCAGATCGACCTGGACCAGCCGCGACTCGGGCCCCCCGTCCGGCGCCAGGCTGATCGGCAGCGGCGCCACGCCGGGCCCGCTCGTGTACACCGGCACCGCCAGCAGGTCGACCGGCACCAGGCCCTCCCCCGCGTCGTTGCGATGCTGGCCGTGGTCGTCGTCGCCGGCGTGGCGCTCGGCCGCGTCGGCGCGCACCTGCACCGCCACCGCCGGCAGCTCGGTGTGCAGCTCGAGGCTCCACCAGCCGTCCCCGAGCGTGATCGGCGTGCGCGCGACCGCGTCGGCGCGCAGCGTCAGCACGCGGACGACCTCCGCCCGCTCCGAGCCGACCGTACTGTCCCCGGGGACAGGTCCCGCCGCAGCCGCCGCGCCGCCGCCCTCCGGCGTCGACCCCAGCTCGGGCCCGAGCCAGCGCAGGCGCAGCTGGGCGAGCGGCTCGCGGTCCTCGGGCATCGCCGCGAGCGGCCACGCGCGCAGCTCCGCCGTCCCGGGCCCGCGCAGCTGGAGCACCACCGGCTGCCCGCGCCCGATCGTCAGCGCCGGCTCCTCGATCGGCGGCGGCAGGGTCGGACGCGACGGCGACACGTACATGCTGCGCGCCTCGTAGTCGACCCCCGCGCGGCCCTCCGCCGCCAGGCGCTCCCAGGCCTGCTCGAGGCGCCGCCGCTGCAGCGCCTCCGACAGCGCGTACCACGGCAGATAGCTCGCGCCCGCCAGCCGCCGCATCCCCGTGTCCGTCGCCAGCGCGACCCGCCGCAGCTCGACCTCGTCGGCGTCGAGCGCGATGCGCCGGTACGCCCGCACCAGCGCCGTCGGGCTGGCGATCGGCGCCGCGATCGTCGTCCCGTCCGGCGCCAGCAGGCCCGCCGTCTCGTCGAGCCGCAGCTCGAGCATCGCGCCGCCCGGCCGCGCCGGCAGCGACAGCTCGAGGTTGCCGCTGTCCGACAGGTCCATGCGCCCGCCGGGCACGAAGGCCGCCTCGTAGTCCCACTCGTCGCCGTGCTGCCCCGCCCGCGTGTGGCGCGTGCGCTGCCGGATCCTGCGCTCCCACAGCGGCTCGCCGTCGTCCCCGCGCAGCGTGGCCAGCACCGTGAACGCATAGCTCGCCCCCGGCGACAGCGAGCTCAGCGCCCGCGGCAGCTCGAGGTGCACGATCAGCTGGACCACCGCGGGCCCCGGCGGCAGGCGGAAGCGCGGCCCCGACGTCGTCGTCAAGCCGTACACCACCACCCGCTCGGCCTGCGCCAGCTTGTTGGCCGCCGACGAGCCCGCCTCGCTCGCCTCGGCCCCGCCGAGCCCGCGCGTCGCCTGCAAGACCCCCGCGAGCACCAGCACCAGGGTCGGCAGCGCCAGGAATCGGTCCTTCATCGCGTCTCCTCCCCGCCGATCACCACGCTCCGGCCGCGCCGGAACAGCAGCGCCCGCGCCCCCGCCTCGTCGCTCGCCGTCGCCCGACCGCCGAGGGCCGGGCCCAGCCACACCAGCGCCCGCTGCGGCGGCGCCTCATCACCTGTCTCCACGGACATATCAACATTACCCAAAGCACCTGCTCCTTCGGACACCTTGGTATGTCCCAAAGCACCTGCTCCTTCGGACACATTGGTATGCCCCAAAGCACCTGCTCCTTCGGACACATTGGTATGTCCCAAAGCACCTGCTCCTTCGGACACCTTGGGCCGGCCCCTGCGAGCGGCCCCGCGCCCCCGCGGCGCGACCGCGGCCGCCGGCGGCGCTCGCCGGCCCTCGAGCACGATGAAGCCGCGCCCGCTCGTCTGGCCGAGGCCCGCCCGCAGCGCGTGCCCGCCGGCGACCACCCCGAGCAGCAGGTGCAGGTCGCCGTTGTCCGCGTAGCGCTCGACCCGGCGCAGCGCCTCCGCGAAGTCGATCGCCCGCCCGCCGCCGCCGCCCGCCCCTCGCCGCGCCCGCGCGCTGATCTCGTCGATCGGCCGGCAGCCGTCCCCGCCGACCCCGATCTGCTCGAGCCGCGCCAGCTCGGCGCAGGGGTCGTGCGGCGCGTAGGCCCGGCGCAGCGCCGGCGGGAACCACAGCACCGCCGACGGCACCCCCGCCACCTCGCTCGCGAATTCCAGCTGCACGTTGCCGGCCCCGGCCAGCCCCGCCAGCTCGGGCGAACCATCCGCGAGCCGCCGCGACGAGACCCACGCCAGCGGCCCGCCCGACGCGAACATGTCCTCAAGGCCAGGCGGCAACGGCCGCGCGTCGAGCACCGGCTGACCGAGGCCGATCACCAGGTCGCCCTGCGGCTGCCGCTGCGCCCGCTGCCCGCGGACCTGCAGCAGCAGCGACGCGCCCCCGGCCAGCGCCGCCTGATGCAGCGCCTGCACCGGCGCGTGCGGCCCGAGCACCGGCGCCCCGCCGCCGAGCAGCAGGGTCTTGCCGCGGGCCGCGAGCCACAGCTCGGCCGCCAGGCGCCCGGTCCCCCGCTCCTCGTGGATCTGCGGGGCCTCGACCACCAGCCCCGGCTCGCCCGCCGCGACGACCATCGTCGTCCACCCGGTCGCGGTCGCCCGCCACGCCTCCCCCAGCGCCCGACACGGCCCGGCCGGTCCGCAGCGCTCGATGTCCCAGATCTCATGATCCACCAGCCCCGCCATCCGCCGCGCCACCGCCAGCCCGTCGCCCTCGACCCCGGCGACCAACGGCGCCGCCACCCGACGCTCGAGGAACACCAGCTCGGCCCCCGACGGCGGCCCCGACGGCGCCAGCGGCCGCAACGACGGCCCCCGCTCGCGCGCCCCCAGCCACGGCAGCAGCGCCGCCACCACCGGCCGCCCCCCGACTTCCTCCGCCAGCAGGCGCACGAGGTCGCGCGGATGCACCCGCAGCACCAGCCGCCCGCCCCGACCCCACGCCTCGCCCCGCAGCCCCGGCGGCGCGCTCCACTCGAGCCGCGGCGCCCGACCCAGCGCCTTCAGATCCAGGCTCTCCGGCAGCGCGCGCTCGACGTGCAGCACCGGCTCCCCCAGGCCCGCCCGCGTGTCGGCCCGCAGCTCGAGGTAACCATCCGGCGCCAGCTCCGCGAGCGCCCGCGCGTAGCGGTCGTCGCCGGCCATGCGCGGCCCCTCGTCGCGCTCCGCCACCACCACCGCCCGCGCGTCCAGCGAGCGCGCCAGCACGGCCGCCGCCTCGGCCGCCGGCCCCTCGGCCACCGGCCGCGGCACCCCGATCACCGGGCCGCTCGCCCCCGGCCACAACACCCCGAGCCCCTGCCCCCGCGCCCCGCCCCGCTCCGCCCCGAGCGCCGCGAAGCTCGGCCGCGGCCCGTCCTCCGCCCGCAGCGGCACCAGCACCATGTCCGCCTCGCGCAGCGCCGCCTCGACCGCCCGCCCGTCCACCTGCGCCGCCTCGCTCCACTCCGCCAGCGCCGTCCAGGCCTGCGCGTGCGCGACCCGCACCCCCATCGGCAGCGCCGCCCCCTCGGGCACCGCCAGCTCGGCCTGCACCCGCGCCAGCGCCAGCGCCCCGAGCGGGGTCCGCAGCAGCCGCTGGCTGGCCACCTCCGGCCCCTCCGGCGGCGTCCCCGTCACCGGCGCCAGCAGGTCGAGCACGAAGCCGACCAGGCTGCCCAGCGCCCATCCTGACAGCGCCGTCACCAGCGTCGGCAGCAGCACCTTGCGCGCCGACTTGCGGGCCAACATGCGCAGCGCGAGCAGGCTCGACAGCAGATAGCCGAAGCCGAACAGGTCGCGCGGGCGCACCCCCACCAGCACCGTCGCCACCGCGAGCGACAGGGTCCACTTGAGCGCCACCGAGACCGTGAACACCAGCGCCACCTTGCGCGCCCCCTCGAGGTTGAAGCGCCCGAGCGGCGTGTAGCGCAGCAGCGCGACCACCACCCCCCAGATCAGCAGCGCCTCCGCCAGCGTGATCACCAGCTCGCCCGGCGTGAACCACAGCAGGCCCAGCAGCGCCGGCACCAGGATCCCCCCGAAGTCCCAGCCGTAGCGGAGGTTGAAGCGGGCCGCCACCGCCGCGGTCGTCAGCAGCAGCACGTAGGCCTTGGCGTTGCCGAGGAAGTCGACCGCCGTGTCCTCGTACAGCAGCTCGAAGCTGCTCAGCGACAGGTTGGTGAAGGTCAACAACACCCGCGTCAGCACCAGGTACGTCACGCCCGTGACCACCCCCAGCTGCGTCATCCCCCGCAGCACCCCCGGCTTCCACAGCAGGTTGGCCGTCAGCGGCACCAGCACCAGACCGATGCTGTAAAACTCGCGCACCGGCGGCAGCGGAGCCCCGACCTGGTCCTCGAGCCAGGTCGACAGCGCCGGCAACAACCACAGCTGATCGTGCTGACGAATGAGCACGCTCGCCACCACGATCAAGAAGAAGCGGTCCCGCCCGAAGAACGGCTGCCACACCCTCGTCGGCGCCAGCCCGTACGCCAGCCCCCGCGCCAGCACGTAGGTCGCCAGCCCCTCGGCCACGATGATCGCCGCCGCCGTCGGCTGCACCACCAGCACCGAGGCCAGGTAACCCGGCACCACCAGCCCGACGAACACCCAGCCCAGCGTCTCCGTGAACAGCAGCGTCACCCACACGCCGATCAAAACCGCGAGCACGATCGACTGATCGAGCCCGCCCGCAGGAAACACCTGATACACCGCATCCATGTCCCTAAAACCTTGTGGAAGTCGCCGGCCCTGATCGTCACCGGGAGCCGTCGCGGGCCGCTGTGCGCCCCAAGGAGCGACCCCAGCCGCGACCCCAGACGATGTGCGCCCCCGCCGCGTCTGCCCCGAGACCCTCGCTGCGCCCGCCCCGAACCACATCACGCCCGTAACCGACCGCGACCGCGCGAACACCAAAGCCTCGAAACCGGCCAATGCCACCAGTCCTGACGCGATCTATACCGCGGCACCGCTATCGCCAGACCTCGCCGACGTCGAGCCCCCCGCCTCGCAGCGCGACCCCGCCGCGAACCTTCGCACTCAGTTGTGAGGGAGGTTGAAGCCGGGCGCGTCGGCGGCGATCTCGAGGGACGCCGGCTGGTCCATGAGCTGCGGGTTCCGCTTCAGGCTCTCCATCTCGTAGAGGCTCGGCTCGAGGGTGGTGTCGGTGCCGTAGCCGCCCCCTTCAGGCGGCCGGCCGGGGCGAAACTCAAGGCCGATGCCCTCGAGGTCGGGGAGCTCGATCCTGACCCGCGTGGCCTCGACGACGAAGCTGGTGGCCCTGGTGATGACGGGGGCGCCTCGCTCGAGCCTTCGGACCCGGATCTCCAGCGCGCCTGTGGCGGTGGTCCGCGGGTCGGCCTTGAAGTCGAGGTATACCTCGTGGCCGTGACGGATGAGGTAGATGTCGTGGTCGTCGAGCGCGATGGCGGCGTCCATGGCGAGGACGTCGAGGGGGCTGCCGTCGGGCGGATCGTTGGTGCGGGTCGCCAGCGCCCAGACACTTTGCTCGCACACCAGGACATCGCCGCAGATCTGGCAATCCTTCGTGATCGTGGTCCTGACCGGCTCCGCGCGCGATGACTCGAGGAACCGCTCGTAGGTCATGCGGATGACCCCGTCGATCGGCATGAGGCGAAGGTCCGTGCTTCGGCGCCACAGCTCAGGGGGGCCGTGCATGGAGCCGCTGCCGCCGTCGCGGCGCGCCCAGTGCTTGCCGATGACCGCGTCGCGGGTGCCCGAGTCGCTCATGCGCTCGCGCGGGTAGAGCATCGCGCTCGCGGCGCAGGTCTCGATGGCGCTCGCGCTGGGAGGACCCGACGCGACCACCGGCTCCGGGCGCACCGCGCAGCCCCCGAGGAGCACGCCGAGGAGCAAGTGACGGAGGTGTCGGCCCAGCATTGCCACGCTCCTGTCTACTCAAGGTTTGGTCCGCGCACAAGACCAGCGCAGCGGCCAGACCCGCGAGCGCGAACGCGAACGCGACCGCGCCGCACACGGTGGGCGCCGACACCTGGACCTGGCAGGCCGGGCGCCGACAGCCTCCTCGGCGCAGCCGGGGGCCGGCCCGGAAAGCAGGTGGGGGCAGCAACCATGGCGACCGCAACGTCGACTGCGAGGGCGCGAGCTCCCACGTCGCCGCCTGGATGGAGAATATGTGCGTCGGCGAATCCTTCGTCGGCGCCGGGGTCGAGCTCGACTGGCTCCGTCAGTTCTGGGACGTGCACACCAACGGCGGCAGCACCAACATGCTCCCCTTCATGCAGTGGATCCGCGCCAGCGGCGGCTGGACCAAGACCTCCGCCTACGACGAGCTCAACACCGCCGCGCAGGCCCACGTGTCCAGGACCGGAAACGGGATCGATCACTAATATCGCCCGATCACCCCCGACGAAGGTCGATCCCCGTGGTCGTCAAACCATCCGCGCGGAGCTCCGTCCGCCCCGCCAGCCGCCGCCCGAGCCGGACGCCGATATGCACCATCCCCGTCGCCACCACCACGACGATCGGCGCCGCCGCCCCGAGCCGCATCACCCCCGCGGCGAACAGCGCCGCGTCGAACACCAGCGCCACGAATACGGCCAGCACCATCAGCGAGAGCAGCTCGACGGGTACGCGATTGCGCAGCAATTGGGCCAACCCCAGCGCCCACAGCGCGAGCGCGGCCAGCCGCAGCCAGCGCGGCACGCCGAGCCATCGCGCCCCGTCGAGCACGCCGAGCAGCGCGTGCGCCTCGACCTGCGCCTGGCTCATCGGGCCGAGCGGCGTGGCGATCGTCGCGACCTCCGCGTCGCTGCGACCGATCACCACCACCCGATCGTGGAACACGCTGGCCGGGATCCCGCCAGCCAGCACGCGCTGGGCCGACACGGTCGGCAATTGGCTGGCGAAGCGGACCGGCAGCGGCTCCTCGCGCGGCCCCGCGCCGAGGGCCGCCAGCGCCGCGGCCGGGAAGCTCGGGTCCGCCGCCCGCAGCGTCGTCGGCCCGACGATCGGATCGACGCCGAGCGCCGGCGCGTCCGGGCCCTCCGTGGCGCCGCCGGGCGCCTGTCCTTGCGGCCAGATCACGAGCCGCGGCCCGCCCCGCTCGATCTCCGCGCCCAGCTCCTCCGTCAGCACGGGCGCCCACGGCGGGTCGCCCCAGCCCGCCCGGGTCGCCGCGTCGACCGCGACCAGCACCACCGCGTGCGAGCGGCTCGGTCGCGCGAAGGCCCGCGTGTACGTCGCATGCAGCCAGGCGTCGAGGGCCGGGATCGTCGCGGCCGCGGAGCCGACCGCAGCGAGCGCCAGGCTGGCCACGACGAGGCTGCGCTGCAGTGGGCGAATCGAGATCGTCATGTCACACAGTGGCGACCTCGCGGGCGCCGGGTTCGAGCGTGGTCACCTGGGGGGATCAATGCAGCAGCAGCCGCCGTGGCCGCCGCCGCTGGCGCGGCTGCGCGGGCGCTCAGGGCAGCGCCTCGGCGAGCTGGAGCGCCCGCGGCGCGCCCCAGCCGGTCGGATAGTCCCAGCCGGGCGTGGCCTGATACAGGTCGGTGCCGCCGCTCACGATGTCGCGGAAGGTCGCCTGCACCGCGGCGTTGCGATAGAGCGCCGGGTTGATGAAGCCGACGTTGGGCAGGCCCTTGCTCTGGCGATAGCTGTTGATCACCGCGACCATGCCCGCGAACACCGGCGCCGAGAACGAGGTCCCGCCGTAGGCCTCCCATTGGCCGAAGCGGCGGATCCAGTAGCCCTTGCCCGGCGAGGCGTGGATCGCCAGGTCGGTCATCGCCCGCTTGCTGCCCTTGACGATGCCCTTCTGCCACTCCGGGACGGCGAAGGTCTTGGCGTCGCCCGAGCCCGAGAGCGACCACGTCGTCTCGCCGAGCACGTTGCCCGAGCCGTCCGTCGTCAGCTTGGTGCCGCCGACGCAGGTGACGTAGGGGCTCGAGCACGGCGTGTCGGGCCGCGCCGAGTCGCCGCTGGCCGAGATCAGGGTCATGCCGATCGCCGCCCCCATCAGCGCCGACTCGTCGTACTGGTGGCGCAGCGGCTTCGGCTCCGAGTCCTCGCGGTGCGCGAACGAGGTCGTCAGCACCGACACCTCGCCGCGGCCGATCGCCTCGTTCCAGGCGTAGAGCAGCGCGGTGTTGCGGTTGTCCGGGCCCTGATAGACGATCACGTCGGCCCCGGGCGCCATCACCGACGACCACTGCGTGTCGAGGATCGTCTCGGTGATGCGGGTCACCACCGGCTCCATCACGTCCACCGTCGTCGGCAGCGCGCGCGTCACCTTGAACGACTTCCAGAAGGTCTGCAGGTCCTTGCTGTGGAAGGTCGCCGCCCCGACCACCCCGAGCCTGGCGCCCTGGCCGGTGAAGCCCGCCGCGTACAGCCCCTTGAACTCGTAGGCGGCCGCGATCTCCGCCGGCCCGAAGGCGCTCGAGTCGGGCGGCTGGTCGATCACCGAGCCGGCCTCCATCGGCAGCACGCCCTCGGGCGCCGGCAGGTCCGCGGCGATCAGCCCGGTGGTCCGGGCGGCGACGAACTTCGGCAGCGTGAAGGTGTCGAGCGTGCAATACACCGCGAACGGCGGATTACCGATCTGCGGGTTCTTGCGCATGCAGATGTGCAGCGTGGTCTTGAAGGTCGCGTTGAAGTCCTTGACGCTGCCCTTGAACGCGATCAGCAGCCGATTCGAGGCCTCGTAGGTCACCGTCAGGTCGCGCGACTCGAGCCAGTCCTTGACCAGCGCGTAGTCATACTCGTAGGGCGCGTGCTCGGTCATCCACTGCTCGACATCGAGGTACTGATGGAAGTCGGGGTGCATCGGGTCGTACATGTCCGCGACCTGCTGCTCGAGGACCGCTCGGTCGCGGTTCGGGAAGCCGATCAGCGCGCGAACCCCGTTCTCCTCGGGCGCCGCGCCCTGGTCGTCGTAGACCCCCGGCAGCGGCCCCGGCAGCCCGTCGGGCTTCTCCGTCGGCACCTGCTCCTCGGGCGGGATGTCGCACAGGTGGCCACCACTGTCACAATCGCCGCCCGTCGTGCCGACCGAGCCGCTCGAATCGTCGCCGCCGGTCGAGGTCCCGGCCGAGACCTCGCCGGTCGTCCGATCGCCCGACGATCCGTCGCCGATCGTCGAATCGCTGTTCGAGCCGTCAGGATGGCTCGGATCCAGCGACGAGCTGGATTCAGGGGGCTCCAGCGTGGTGGTCGGCACCCCGCTCGACGACGACGGCGATGACACGGCGATGCCATCAGTCGCCTCGCCGGCGCTCTCCGTGGCACCGCCCGCGGACTCCTCCGTACAGGCCGAGAGCAGCGCAAGAGTGGTCAGAAGCGGGGTGAACCGCCAGGCGCGAACAACCGAATTGTACAGCATATCAGATCCTCGAAGCTGGAATTCCCGACAAGCCGGGAGCAGGAGACTTGCTCGGATCTCGCAGCGCTGCGCGCCAGATCCGGTGACGGGACGAAGTATGGGCGCCCGACCCCATCGCGCATCCAGCCCGCTGAACAGGGGCCCTTGGCCCCCCGCCGGCCTCTGTTCAATTGTCGCATCAATTTCAGCGGGGTAGGCGCCGAACACCGCGCGACATACCTACCAGATCAGCCTCGTCGCCTTTGCGCGACGTCTGAGGCCAGTCGACTGTCCTAAAGGACAGCGCGCACAATCGCGCGCTTACTCCATCGCCGACGCCTGACCCGCAGCCCGCCCAGGCGGACGCACCGGACCGACCTCGATCTCGAAGCCCGACAGCGTGCGGACGAGGCCCGCCCCGAAGGCCGACGACGGGGTCTGATAGCCCGCCTCCGCGCCGTCCGCGAGCACGCGCCGCACGCAGGCGAGGGCGGTCGACACCGTGGTCTTGTAGCCCTCGGGCGTGCGCATCCGGCCCTCGACCGCGCTGCCGTCGACCGCGGTGACCTGCGCCCACAGCTCGGCGTGGGCCGACTCCCGCACGGCCTCCCCCGGCCCCGTCACCAGGCGCCCGACGATCGCCTGCAAGCCCCGGATCACCGCCTTGCTGCGCAGCAGCGGCCCGAGCCGCGCCAGCAGCCTGAGCGCCCGCTGCTGCCCCGGCGGCAGCACCATGAACACCGTGATGTCGCCGATCCCCGTCGAGTGCTGCGCCGTCGAGACATCGCCCCAACCGATCGCCATCGCCTGCCGCGGCTTGCCCCCGAGCTCGATCGTGCGCACCAGCGACCCCGCCGGCACCGTCTGGATCTCGCCGCGGCGCCGCACCTGCGCGCCCTCCCCGAGGTGCTCGATCATCGTCTTCAGCGTCCCGCGGCTCATCGACCCCAGCGCCATGAACGCCATCTCGAGCCGCACCCCGCCCGGCAGCGCCTCGAACAGCGCCCGCGCCAGGCAATCCGAGGGCACCACGTCGAAGCCCACCCCCGGCAGCACCACCACGCCGCGCCGCCGCGCCTCGCCGTCGCGCGCCTTGCAGGCCTCGAACACCGCGATCTCCCCGGTGATGTCGAGATAGTGGACCCCCGCCGCAATGCACCCATCCAGCATCGGACGGCTCGTCGCCGAGAACGGCCCCGCCGTATGCAGCACCAGCGCCATACCCTCGAGGTTCTCAATCACGGTCGCCGGATCCCCGAGGTCGAAGACCCGATGCTCGAGGCCCAGCCGCGCCGCCAGCTCGCCCACCGCACGCCCATTGCGCCCGGCCAGCACCGGACGCATGCCCTCGGCCACCGCTCGCTCGGCGATCAACGCGCCGGTGTAGCCGTTCGCACCATAAAGGAGCCAGGGGGTCGACATGAGCCCGCTGTAGCCCAACTTTCGAAGTCGCGCCAGCCCCCGGCGCGCCCGCGCACATCTCGGCCTCCGCGCCCCGCCACCAGGCCCTGGCCCCACCCCGACACCCCAAAGCCGCACCCTCCGCGCGCCCGACCGCGCCGGCTCCCGACCCGGCCGCGGCCGCCGCATCCATCTCGAGCGCCGCGGCGCCGGCAAGACACCTGACATCGCGCGAAACCACGGCGCGCGGACGCGGCCCGCGCAACCGATGACGACCACTCGGCGAGGTTGTGATAAACATGAATAATGAGCGCCTATGTCGCGCGAACACGCCCTTGGGGGCCGAGTTCGCTCTGTTGCATGGTCATCGTGGCGACAGTCGCGTCATCGGTGCGACCCGGTATATCGCGCGCAGCCGCCGAATTTCAGCGGGCCGCGCCGGACCTCGCGGCCTTCGATCGCGGGTTTCGTGCCGGGCAGGAGGAGTTCAACCGTAAGAAGTACCTCGACGCGGCCAGGGTCTGGACCAACGCCGCCGAGTCGCTCCCCGAGACCGATGAGCACCAGGAGAACCGCCGGGCGATCTACGAGTACATCGCCGAGGCCTACGAGAAGGCGCTCGCCGGCGGGGGAGACGACGCCCTCATGCGTGAGGGGCTCTCGATCCTCGACGCCTACGCAGAGGTCTTTGCCGCCGCACACCCGACCGACACGCTCCCTGAGCATGTGATAAAGACCCGGTTGGTCTTTCGCATTCGACTCGCCAAGGGCGCGGCACAGCGGCAGCAGCAGGCGCTGCCGCCGACTCCTCCGCCTGCTCCCATCGCCACGTCCACGCGGGTGGGACCGCCGCCGAGACCGTGGAGGGGCCTGGCCATCGGCGGTGGCGTCGCGGTCGCCGGCGGGGCCGCAATGCTCGGCGTCTTCGCGGCCGGCCTCGCGGGCGGCAAATCGGCCGAGTCCAAATTCGACGACCAGGCGAACGCCTGCGACCTGAACGAACCCGTCGGAAAATGCGCAGAGTTCGACGCCCAGGGCAAGACCTCGAACGCCCTCGCCGTCGCGGGTATCGTCGCTGCGCCGCTCCTGCTCGGCGCAGGCATCGCAATGCTCGTCGTCTCCGTGCGCCGCAAGCACAGCAGGATGGCGCTCACGCCGACGCTCGGCCCGCGGACGGCAGGATTGACCTTCAGCGGCGCTTTTTAGCGGGGTGCCCTCGGCGCGCGGTCACGACGGGTCCGACCAGGGAGATATGATGGATATCACGGATATAAGGGGTGTCATGGATACCACGGACGCGAAGATCGCCTCACTCGGAATATTCTTGCTCGCGTCGGCGTGCTATAGCCCCTCCGGATCTTCGGGGGCGAGCTCGAGCGAGCTTACGGCGAGCTCGAGCTCGAGCTCGACGACCGGCCTCTCGTCGGGCATATCGACGATCCTGACCGACGACCCGGACCCGACCGCCTCCTCGATCACCGGCGGCGGCTCCTGCGGAGACGCCCAGATCGACGCGGATGAGGGCTGTGACAACGGCACCCTCAACAACGGCATGAACGGCAACCTCTGCAAGGTCGACTGTCAGCTGAACTCGTGCGGCGACGGCTACTCCGCCGCGAATGAGGGCTGCGACGACGGCAACAGCACTCCCGGCGACGGCTGCAGCGCCGAGTGCACGCTCGAGGGCTGCGGCGACGGCGTGCTCGAGCCTCCCGAGGAGTGCGACGACAACAACGTGATCGACGGCGACGGCTGCAGCTCGCTGTGCAAGCTGCCGTTCTGCGGCGACAACACCAGGGACCCGGACGAGGAGTGCGACCACGGCCCGGACAACCTCGACGCCAACGCCTGCACGAGCGCGTGCAAGAACGCCGCCTGCGGCGACGGCCACGTGCAGATCGGGGTCGAGGCCTGCGACGACGGCAACCTCGAGGACGACGACGCCTGCTCCGGCACCTGCGCCCTCACCAGCTGCGGCAACGGCCAGGTGCAGCCCGGCGAGGAGTGCGACGACGGCGCCAACGGCGACCCCGACGATGGCTGCACCGACCTCTGCAAGGCGCCCGCCTGCGGCGACGGCCTGCTGCAGCCGAGCCTCGGCGAGACCTGCGACGACGCCGGCGACAACGCCGACCACAAGGCCTGCACCGCGGCCTGCAAGGCGGCCGCCTGCGGCGACGGCCTGCTGCAGGACGGCGTCGAGATCTGCGACGACGGCAACAAGGTCGACTCCGACGACTGCCGCAGCAACTGCACGCTGGCCACCTGCGGCGACGGAGTGGTCAATGCCGGCAAGGAGACCTGCGACGACGGCAACACCGACCCTGGCGATGGCTGCTCGGCGACCTGCACGAAGGAGTGCGGGAACTCGCTGGTCGACCCTGGCGAGGAGTGCGACGACGGCAACATGAATCTGGCCGACACCTGCGACAACAGCTGCAAGCGCCTGCGCTAC
>Ga0075152_10001355_pt1 | contig 17610 bp, 11 predicted proteins | sample JI61114C2DNA_FD_70964 | JGI IMG/M metagenome (GOLD analysis project Ga0075152, IMG submission 70964) | Wastewater effluent complex algal communities from Wisconsin, to seasonally profile nutrient transformation and Carbon sequestration -... | ecosystem: Engineered > WWTP > Effluent > Algae...
GCCGGCGAGCAGGCCCTCGAGCGGGGTGAGGATGCAGGTCAGCGGGGTGCGCAGCTCGTGGGAGATGTTGTCGAGGAACTGCGACTTGCTGCGGTAGGCGTCCTCGATCTCGCGGTTCTTCTCCGAGATCTCGAGGTAGCTCTGGCGGACGCGCTCGTTGACGAGGCGCAGCTCCTCGCTGGCGCGCTCCTGCTCCCAGGCGGCGTCGAAGGCCCGCCGCCGCAGCCGGCCGTTGATGAACGAGCCGATCACGACCACCGCGGCGGTGACGATCAGGAAGATGCTGTTGGTGAGGAAGACGCTCCAATTCCACTCGACCAGCGGCCGCGGGTCGACGAGCAGCAGGAACACGGCGAAGGCGACGTAGATCGCGGCGGCGGCGACCGCCAGCGCCAGCGGGCCGACCGGCACGAGCACGCCGATCGCCACCAGCGTCAGGCTCATGCCGGCGTAGTAGTAGCTCTCGTGGCCCATGTAGAGCGCGCTCATCAGGGCGATGATGATGCCGGTCGCGCAGGCGCCGGTCATGGCGAAGGCCTCGACGTGGGCGGCGAACCGCTTGTGCTCGCTCAGGCGCAGCAGCGCGAACAGGCCGACGCAGAGGGTCGCGCGCAGGACGAAGAAGGTGGCCATCAGGCCGTGCTCGGCGACGGTGGTCACGTCGACGACGGCGAAGCCGAGGATGAGGGCGATGCTGAGGTAGGTGGCGCGCTGATAGCCGGCTCGCAGGTCCCCGCGCAATTGCAGCTCGAAGGCGTCACCTCGCGGGAGCGAGGGGCTGCTCATGCTGCTCATGCCGGAGAGCGGGTCGGATCGGGTCATCGATGTCCGACGGTGATGTGGGCCTGCGGCGGGTCGCCGAAGCCGAGGTGGTTCTCGACGCGGCGAAAGCCGGCGCGCTCGGTCAGGGTGCACAGCTCGTCGCGCGTGAAGAAGGCGAACTGGCCCTCCTCGGCGAGCATCAGCAGGAAGGCGGCGTTGTTGAGGAAGGCGCGCATGTCGGCGGCGAAGCCGGCGCGGTCGGTGCCGGGCGGCAGCGGCAGGTTGGGGTCGGACTCGATGCGTCGCAGCACGCGCTGGTAGATGCGGCTCATGTCGAAGTCGGGGAGCATCGAGGAGACGACGACGCGCCCGCCGGGCTTGAGGACGCGGTGGAACTCGCGCAGCAGCTCGAGGGGGTTGCCGAGGTAGCTGAGGACCAGGCTGCAGTTGATGCGGTCGAGGCTGGCGTCGGCGAAGGGCAGGCGCTCGACGGCGTCACCTGTCTTGAGGGACAGGCGACTGAGGCGCAGGTCGCCGACCTGCGGCTGCTCGCCGCGGTCGCCGCGATCTCGCCGGGCCTTGGCCTCGCGGGTGAGGTCCTCGTCGTCCCAGCGGCCGCGCAGCCAGCGGCTGAGGCGGTTGGTGTCGAGGATGACCTCCTGCTCGTCGGCGGGGAAGTTGGCGCGGATGTGGGCGAGGTCTTGCTTGTCGAGCTCGCGGCCGCGCACGATGTCGTGGACGCGCCAGTCCTCGCAGGCGCGCCAGGTGTCGATGGAGTAGTCGCTGAGGCCGCGGATGATGCCCTTGAGGGCGTCGTAGCCGAACAGCTCGCCGGCGACGAAGCGGCGCAGGGTGCGGACCGGGCTGATGTCGAGGTTGACGGCGTGGCGGCTGACGGCGGGGACCGCGAGCTCGCGCTCGGCGGCGAGGGAGTGGAGCTTGCGCTCGGCCTCGTCGAGGGCCTGGGGGACGAAGTCGACGAGGGCGAGTCGGGCGCAGACGGGCCTGGACTTGTGGCCGCGGCGGCGCAGGAGTCTGGCGGCGAAGTTGCCGGTGCCGCAGCCCATGTCGGCGACGGTGTGTTCGGGCTTGATGTCGAGGAGCTCGGCCTCGCGGTCGAGGAAGCCGAGGTACTCCTCGGAGGCGTTGAGGACGTCGTAGCCGAGCTGGTGTTCGCTGTCGCCGAGGAGGTAGTCGTGCCAGTAGGAGCGGCGGTCGGGGAGGGGGATCTTGGGGACGCGTCGCCACTCGGCGTGACGGACGCGGAGGATCTCGCGGGGGTCGGGGATCGCGGGCTCGAGCTCCTCGCGCAGGACCTGGCGGCCGATGCAGCGGACGATCTGCGAGAACAGGGTGATCGCCTCGAAGGAGGTCAGGGGCAGGTGGCCGATGTCGAGCTCGATCAGCTCGCGCGGGGCGGTGGCCGGCACGGCCATGAACTCGCGGATCGTGGCCGGGTCGATCCAGGCGTCGTGGCGGCCCAGGAACCAGGTGACGGGGATCCCGATCGCGGCGATCTCGCGGCGGGCGTCGGCCATGAAGGCGAGGCCGCTGCGGATCAGGTCGTCGGCGTAGGGGTCGCCGTCGATGTTGATGCCGAGGATCGCGGCGGTGCCGATGTGCTTGCCGCTGGCGCGCTGGGCGATGTAGTCGACGCCGCCGGCGGCGTTGCGGATCATCTCCTGGGCGCTGACGGCCCCGTTGACGCCGATCAGGTAGTTCACGCGGCGGCCGGCGTCCTGGAACGCGGCGCGGCGGCCGGGCACGCCCTGCAGGCTGAAGCAGCACAGCACGACCTCGCTCGGCGAGAACTGCGGGTTGCTGTGCACGTAGTCGATGACGGCGTGGATGTCGTCGACGGCCTGCGTGAGGCTGCTGCGCAGGGCCTCGCGGCCGGGCTCGCGGCAGTCGGGGTCCTTGTAGCTCTCGCCGATGTTGCGCACGCCGTCGAAGCGCAGGACGACGACGTCGCGGCGGGCCCGGGCGAAGCTCTCGACCAGGATCTGGGCGAGCACGCTGGTCGACTCCTTGCGCTTGCCGTGGGCGGGCGGGATGATGATCACCGGCGCGTGCAGCTTGCGACCGGCGTGCGGGGTGGTGTTGAGCAGGGCGACGATGTCCTCGCGCCGCTTGTTGGGGATGCGCACGACCTCGACCCCGGAGGCGGCGGGGCCCGCCTGCAGCTGCGGGGTGCGGCGCGGGACCAGGCGGCCGATCAGCTGGCCCATCTTCTCGACGAAGCTGACGCTGCGCTTCTCGGCCGCGGCGGCGCGCGGGCGGGCGCCCTTGGCGAAGGCCTCGTCGTTGATGCCGAAGTCGATGCCGATGCGCAGGTGGTCGACGGCGCCGGCGGCGTCGCTGAGCGGGGTGATGTGCATGACCTGGGCCGACTTGCGGCGCTCGCCGTCGCCGCCGACGCCCGAGATGGCGAGGTCGCGCAGGGGGGTGCCGGGCAGGAAGTAGGCGGCGTCGGCCCGGACCTTGAAGGCGAGGCCGGTGCTCGAGATGTCGAGGACCTCGCAGCGCAGCTTCTTGCCGGGCGGGAAGGGCAGGGGGATCGAGACGAACATCTCCTCGGGGCTCGGGGCGCGGCGTGGTGCGCGGCGCAGCTCGAAGACGGTGAGGCTGGCGGGGAGGTCGAGCACGACCTGGTCGCCGGAGCGCGATTGCACCTGGGTGTGGGCGTGGGCGTTGAAGGAGCCGCGGGTCAGGGTGAGGTGGATGTGGTCGCCGACCCCCGGACGTCGGGCCGCGGGATCACGCAGGGTGACGAAGGCGCTGCGCGGGTCGATCGCGGTCAGCTGGATGTCGACGAGGTCGCCGACGTCGCGCTGAAACAGCGTCCCGGGGACGGGGCCCTCGGCCTCGAGCATGCCGCGCAGGTAGGCGGCGACGGACTCGATCGGTGCGACGACCTGGACGTTGCGCGGGTCGATCGGGCGCGGGTCGCCCTCCATGATCTCGGCGATCTCGGCGAGCAGGCGGCCGAGCACGAAGCGGTGGATCTGCTCGACGGCGGGGTCGCCGAGGCCGCGAAACTGGAGCGCGAGGCCGATGCCCTGGGGCGCGAGGGTGGTGACGCGCACGACGTCGGCGGGCAGATCGACGGCCGTCTCGCCGAGCTGCAGTCGCAGCTGCAGGTTGCGCGGCGGGTGGATCTGGGTGTCGGGCAGCGCGACGAAGGCCCCGCCGTCGGAGACGTTGAGCACGCGCCCGTCGCCGAGGCCCGGCACGGCGCACGTGAGCGTGCAGGTGACGCGGGGATAGGCGCGGCGATCCCCGGGGCGACCGAGAGCTTGAAGGGTCACGATCCTCTCCTTGGATGAAGTTGGCCGGCCCTGACAGCGAGGTCGGCTCGCTGCCATGGTAACACCCGGGGCCCGCGCCGGGCGCCCGGGCGGGTCCCACGCAATGTCTCAAGGGACAGGTCATGCGCGCATCGGAGCACGCGGCGGCTTCAGGAGGCCAGCGACGGCCAGCGAAGGCCGGCGAAGCGTGGGGATGAAGTGGCGGCGACGAGGGGGCGCAGCGGACGTGATGGCTGTGGCCGCTGTGGCCGCGTATAACGGCAGCAATCGCGGTTTATCGACGCTTGTGGGGCGAGAGGCGAATTTCGTGCCTGGTCCGGGGAGCTGTGGCATAAGATGAGCCCGCATTCGCAAGAGGCCCCCCATGCTCCGAATTTTCGCTGTCCTCGCCCTCTCGTCCACCGCCCTGATCGCCTGCAAGAACTCGAGCTCGAGCGCGCCCGGCGGCTGCGAGACCGGCTACGTGATGACCCAGGGCAACGTCTGCGTGATGCAGAACGTGGTCGACTACAACCAGTGTGTCGAGAGCGCTGCCGCGCGTGAGAGCATCAACGTCGGTCTTACGAAGGAGATCCTCGGTCGCCTGCAGCTGGTGTGGGTCGAGCCGGGCGTCGGCGCGTCGCCCGAGGCGCGCGAGAAGGCCAAGAAGTTCATCGAGCTGAACCCTGGCTCCTGTCGCGAGCTCGAGGTCGTGTGGGGCTGCTATCAGGTCGCCAACAAGGTCCAGGAGGACGCCAGCGCGCCTCCGATCTGCGCCAAGTGAGCCGCGCGATCGCGCCGCCGAGCTGCGAAGCTGCATCGTCCCGGCTCGCCGGACAATGAGAGGACGGCCGGGTATGGCCGTCCTCTCGTCAATTGTGCGGTGTTCGGGCTCAGCTGCGCTGCAGCAGCAGGTCGGCGAGCAGGCCGAGGATGAAGAGCAGGCCGAAGACGCGGTTGAAGCGGAAGGCGAAGGCGACGAGGTAGGTCGGCCAGATGTGGGCGGGGAAGTCCGCGGGGCGGGTCCTGGGGCGCGGGCGCATGAACACGGGGAGGGTGGCGACGAGCGTCGGCAGGCTGAAGAGGACGACGAGCAGGGGCCAGCCGAGCGCGCCGCGGGCGACGAGGCCGAGGGTGAGCAGGAGCTGGGCGATCAGCATGCCGGCGACGCACATGCGCGCGGCGGGCTCGCCGATCAGGACAGGCAGGGTGCGGATGCGCTTGGCGCGGTCGGCCTCGAGCTTGTCGGTGTGCTTGCCGAACAGCACGGCGGTCGGACCGAAGGCGTAGGCGAGCGAGATCCAGGTGACCTGCGGGTCGTAGTGGCCGCCGCTGACGACGTAGTAGGTGCCGCCGATCATCAGCGGGCCCCACACGAGCAGCACGGCGGGCTCACCGAGGCCGATGTACTTGAGCGGCCAGGTGTAGAAGAGGACGAAGAAGATCCCGGCGGCGAGCAGAGAGAGCGTGACGCCACCTGTCGTAAGGACCAGGTAGATGCCGGCCGCGAGGGCGATCGCGCCGGAGACCAGCGCGTAGGTCAGGACCTGGCGGATGGTCATAAGCCCGTGCTCGAGCGGCTGCGGGCCGTACTGGGCGCGGAAGTAGTTGTCCTTGTCGACGCCCTTGAGGTGGTCGGTGAGGTCGTTGAGGAGGTTGTTGGTGGCGTGGGCGAACACGAGCCCGATGAGGCAGGCGAGCAGGCGTGGCCCGGAGAACAGGCCGTCGCGCAGCGCGAGCAGGCCGCCGATGCCGGCGGCGACGGCGGTCATGACGAAGACGGCGGCTCGCGTGGCGATCAGCCAGCGGCTGACGAGGTCGAGCCGGGACCACTCGTCCTTGCTGACCCGCGGGATCACGCGCAGCGCCCGGGACCACATGCGAAAATTGATCATGGCCGCGCCACGCTCGCACGCGGACAGGCCGCAAGCAACCGCGGGGAGCGGGCGGTGGGGCCGGCAGACCCGAGGCCCGGCCGCCAAAGCTTGGGTACAATCCCGCGATGTCCTCCCGACCAGTCCAGTCGTCCGTATTGCTCGTCGCGCTGATGGTGGTCGGGTGCCAGGACGGCGACGAGGGGACCGGGACGGACGGGCAGACCGGGACGGCGACGAGCGACGCGTCCACTGGCGGAACCGGAGGAACCGGCGGGACTGACACCGGCGCGACTGACACCGGCGCGACGACGCCGACCGGCGGGGTCCTGACCTCGACGGACGGCGAGGCGAGCAGCGAGACCGGCGCGCCGACGACGGACACGCCGACGACGGGTGAGCCGGTGGTCTGCGACTCGCCGGAGGGCTGCACGGGGGCGGGTGGCGGCGATCTGGCGAGCTTCACGCTGCCGTTCTTCCGCGGCAAGGTGTGCGTCAGCGATGCGCCGCAGCCGGGCGATCCGGTGGCGATCTCGATGACGACCTGCGTGCATCCGTGCCTGTCGATCAGCGCGTTCAAGTACAAGTACCTGTATCGCTGCACGGGTGGCGGCTGCGAGCTGGCGATCGTGGGCTATCACCCGGACACGGTCGGGACGAATTGTCCGGACGATGTCTTCGGCGAGTTCCCGGCCGCGGCCTGCGAGTTCTCGGGGCCGTATGCGATCACCACCAGCCCGCTGCTGCTCGGGCCGGACCCTTTCGCGGGCGCGGGCTCGCTGCTGGTGCCGTTCATGACCAACGCGGATGTCGAGGCGATCGCGGGCGGCGACAGCGAGAGCGCGTCGATCTGGGCGCGGATCGAGGGCCACGCGCAGGCGGTCGAGCGCTCGTTCGCCATGGACTTCGCGGCGGACAACGCCGCGGCGCCGGTCACCTGCAGCGAGGGCACGCCGGGCTGCACCTGCCGCGACATCGGCCTGTAGCCGGGCTCACCAGGCGTTGGTGGTGGTCACGCCGCCGTCGACGACGAGGATCTGGCCGGTGATGAAGGAGGCGGCGCTCGAGGCCAGGAAGGCGGCGAGTCCGCCGATGTCGTCGGGCTCGCCGATGCGACCGAGGGGGGTGCGGGCCTGGATGCCCTCGCGCAGCTGCTGGTTCTCCCAGAGGGCTCTGGCGAAGTCGGTCTTGATCAGGCCGGGGGCGATGCCGTTGACGCGGATGTTGGCGGGGCCGAGCTCGACGGCCAGGTTGCGCACGAGCTGCATGTCGGCGGCCTTGGACATGTTGTAGGCGCCGATCCAGGCGTCGCCGCGCAGGCCGCCGATGCTCGAGATGACGAGGATGGCGCCGTCACGCCGCTCGCTCATGCCGGGGGCGACGCGGCGGGCCAGCCACAGGTTGGCCAGCACGTTGTTGTGCATGATCTTGGTGAAGAGCTCGTCGGGGAGCCCGACCAGCGGGCCGAAGTAGGGGTTGCTGGCGGCGTTGCAGACGAGGATGTCGACGCGGCCCCATTCGGCGAGGGTCGCGTCGACGAGGCCGTCGATCTGGGGCTTCTCCGAGATGTTGCAGGGGACGGCGATGGCCGCGCCGCCGCGGTCGCGGATGCCGGCCGCGACGGCCTCGCAGGGCTCGCGCTTGCGGCTCGAGATGACGACGCGGGCGCCGGCGCGGGCCATGGACTCGGCGATCGAGCGGCCGATGCCGCGGCTCGATCCGGTGATGATGGCGACCTTGTCGCCGAGGTCGATGATGGGGGGATTGGGTGGGTTGGACATCGTGTCGCGGGTCCCCGCTCGGCGGCTCGGCGGCTCAGCGTATCAGTGGCCGCGGGGGCGGCAGCGGCGGTTGCCGGGCTCGCACTCGAAGCGGACGTGCATGTGATTGTGGTGGCCCTTCCAGTGCTGGATGACGGCGTGCGGGCTCTGCTCGGTGCGCGGGTACTCGAAGAGCGCGGCGAGCTCGGTCTCCGGGAGGGTCTTGGCGGCCTCGCGGTGGAGGAGCTTCTGCAGCTTCTTGCTGACGTAGATCGTCTGGACCTTGCCGGAGTTGAGGATCTCCTGGATGAGGTACCAGTTCTTCTCGGCGTCGAAGTTGCGCTCGTTCATGTAGCGCCAGCGGTCCTCGCCGTTGTCGTCGCCGTTAAAGACGTAGCCGATGTCGACGTCGCGGCCGGAGCGGTGGGAGGCGTGTGGGGAGACGCGGCCGCCGGTGCGCTTGGCGAGCTCGCCGACGCGGATCTTCGGGCCGTCCGGGAACTGCTGGCCGTAGGCCTCGAAGGCCTGGACCAGCGATTGCACGGTGATGTGCGTGCCGTAGGCCCGACGGCGGACCGGGCGCAGGCGCCAGGCCTCGCCCTCGGGCAGGGGCATGCCGTTCTTGAGCTTGCCGCGGTTGGGCGAGCCGATCGACTGCGGGGGGGCCTCGGGGTCGAGCTGGTAGACCCGGAGCCGGGTGCCCGCGGCCAGGCGCTCGTTGGAGGCGAGCTCCGGGTTCAGGCGGGTGAGGGCGTCGAGCTTGAGGCCCCAGTCGAGGGCGAGCTGCTGGACGGTCTTGGGCTCGGTGGCGGTCCAGAACACCTCGGCGCCGGCGGGGCTGGCGGTGGTGGCCTCGGCGGTCCGGGTCGGCGCGGCGTCGGGGACGACGCGGAGGGACTGGAACGGGAGCGGGGCAGCGAGCTCGGCGGGCGTCTCGAGCAGCCGGAGGCGGCCGGGGGCGTCGCTGGAGCCGCAGGCGGCGAGTCCAAGGAGCGCGCCGAGTGCGAGGCGTGCAAGGCGCTTCGCAGGTCGGGCGGGCTGAATATTCTTCCGGGGGGGTCGGGCTGCTGCGTCAAGCATGCGAGTCTGGCTCCTGGGAGGGTGCAGCGCGATTTTCACATCACGCTGGAGGATCTCACCGTAGGCGGAGCCAGGGGGGCGGTGCAACCCCCAAGGGCCAAAACAATGCAAATTTTGGGCGAAATGGCGGTCTGGCGTGTGCTGTGGGACAGCGGATCACAGGCTCCGGAGCCGCCGCGCTGAGGCCCCCAGGGCGGCGCAGTTGACCCAGGGGGGCGCGGGCCCCAGCGGGTAGGGGGTCGGAGACCTGGGTTTCCCGGACGAGAAAGGGAGATCTTCCGGGGGGCCAGGGCCCGATGGCGGCTATGCCGCGAGGCGACGGGTCGCGGAGGGGTGGTCGGAGTCGGGGCGGTGACGCTCGAGGCCCGTGATGGTGAAGCTGCGACCGGCGTGGGCGAACTCGGCGGCGGTCTCGTGCATGTATTGCATCGTGCTGTGGTCGACCAGGTGCGCCGTGGAGAAGTCGATCACGATGTTGCGGGTCGGGTCGACGGTGTCGATGACGCGCTTGAGGCCGATGTAATTGCTGAACAGGGCGGCGCGCTGGACCGTGAGGCGGACGGTGCGCGGGTCGATGTCCTCGACGACGATGGAGGGCTTGAACAGGGTGGCGAGCGGCGCGCCGCGCATGATGTGGAGGAGCAGCTTGGCGGCGATGCCGGCGATGATGCCCCACAGGAGGTCCTCGACGACGGTGACGACGATGGTGACGAGGAAGACGACCAGCTGCTCCTTGCCGATGTGGAGCATGTGGAGGAACTCTCTGGGGGCGGCGAGGCGCGCGCCGGTGACCACGAGCATGGCGCCGAGTGCGGCTCTGGGGATGTAGTGGAGGAGGTTGGGGACGAGGGCGAGGACGGCGAGGATGAGGAGGCCGTGCCAGAAGTTGGCCCAGCGGGTCTTGCCGCCGTTGTTGACGTTGGCGCTGCTGCGGACGATCTCGGAGATCATGGGCAGGCCGCCGATGAGGCCGGCGGCGGTGTTGCCGATGCCGATGGCGAGCAGGTCCTTGTTGAAGTCGGACTTGCGGCGGTAGGGGTCGAGGGTGTCGATCGCCTTGGCGCTGGCGAGCGACTCGATGCTGCCGATCAGCGCGAAGAGGATGATGTACTGGATCGAGGCGGCGCCGAGCAGGTGGCTGAAGTCGGGGAAGGTGATGGTGTCGACGATGTGGGCGGGGAGCTCGTCGATCAGGTACTCGGGGCCGAGGTGATACTCGGCGCCGAAGAGCTTGTAGTAGTGCGGCGCCTCGAGCTCGAAGTACATGCCGAGCGGGATCGCCACGGCCAGCACGATCAGCGGGGCGGGGATCTTGCGGGCGAGCGGGCTGCGGATCCTGGGCATGCCGATCAGGATCAGCAGGCTGATGGCGCCGATCAGGGCGACGTCGGGGTTCATGGCGACGAAGCTGTGTGGGATCTCGAGGATGCGGCCGACGGGGGTCGTGGCGGCCGGCAAGACGCCGAGCGAGGTGTGGATCTCCTTCGAGACGATCAGGATGCCGATCGCGGCCAACATGCCGTGCACTGGCGCGGTCGGGAAGAAGTTGGAGAGGGCGCCGGCGCGCAGCAGGCCGAGCAGGATCTGCAGGACCCCGGCGACGACGACGACCGCGAGCGCGCACTGGAAGGCGGTGCCAGCGGTCGCGGGGTCGGCCCGGAAGGCCTCGATGCAGCCGTAGGCGATCGGCACCAGGCCGGCGGCCGGGCCCTTGATCGTCATGGGCGAGCCGGCGAAGAAGCTGACGACGACGCCGCCGACGATGGCGGTGAGCAGGCCGGCGACGGGCCCGAAGCCGCTGGCCATCGAGATGCCGATGCACAGCGGGAGGGCGATGAGGAACACCATGAAGCCGGACAGCAGGTCGGCGCGGAGGTTCTCCGTGAAGCCGGCCAGGCCGTCCCTGGGGACGTTACGATCGTTCATTGGGGGTTCTCGTGGCGCCCCGGGCGGGGCGAGGTGCAGGGCGAGTGGTCACAACTGTCCTTTCGGACAGGTTCAAGGGACCGCTAGACCTGCACCGGGGGGCCACGAGAGCTGCGAGGGCGCCAGGTCACCTCGCGTGCGGGCGCCGGGGGGCCGCGCGACATCTGGACCCGGCGGGCGTCGGGGCCGAGCACGACGAGGTGTGCGCCGGGGCCGTGGGCGAGCTCGTCGTCCTCGGAGGGGCCGCGGGGCTCCTCGTCGCGCTCACCGGCGACGACGGGGTCCGGGTCGGGGAGGCCGACGCCGTGGGCGTGGGCCTCGGGCGAGTGGACCTCGTTCACCGTGATGACCTGGGCGATCGGCTCGGCGCCCATCAGCGACAGACCGAGGGCCACGAGCAGCGCTCGCACCAGCGCCAGCCAGCGGCGAGGGGTCCGGTCCATCGCCGGCGATTGTAGAAACAGCGGAATATCTGTTCAAGTGTGCCGCTGCGTGAATCTGGCTTCGCGTGATCGCTCGGCCGCTGGCGGCGGCGGGCGGCCGGGCTTGATGCCATGATCGGCCGTTGGCCGTCGGCCGTTGGCCGTCGGCCAACGGCTACTCGGTCGCGAGGACGCGGGTGCGCAAGGTGCCGGCGTGGAGGCGGATCGCGAGCTCGGCGCCGACCTCGACCTGGGCCGCGGCGCGGATGACCTGGCCGTTCGCGGTGACCACGGCATAGCCGCGCTCGAGCACCGCGAGCGGGCTCAGGGCGTGGAGCGCGCCAGCTGCGCGGGCGAGGCGGAGGCGGGCCGGCTGGCTCAGCTCGGCGGCGTGCTGCTGGAGGGCGAGCGCGGCGGCGGCGAGGCGGCGGCGGGCGAGGGCGAGGCGGTGGCGGGGGTGCTGGTGCTGGAGGCGGGCGAGGAGTGCGGCGTGGCGGCGGCGGGCGAGGGCGAGGCGGTGGCGGGGGTGCTGGTGTTGGAGGCGGGCGAGGAGTGCGGCGAGGAGTTTGCGGTCGCGGTCGAGGCGGCGGCGGGGGTGCTGGGCCTCGAGGCGGGCGAGGAGCGCGGCGAGGCGGCGCCTGGGGGCGAGGATGATGCGGCGGGCGACGGCCTGGAGGCGGTGGGTGATGCGTTCGCGGCGGCTCTGTTCGTTGAGGAGTCGGCGATGGGTGGCCATGCCGAGGCGTCGCTCGAGGGTGCGCAGGAGCAGCTGGCAGGCGTCGCGGTCGGGGACGACGAGCTCGGCGGCGTGGGAGGGTGTGGCGGCGCGGAGGTCGGCGACGAGGTCGCAGATGGTGATGTCGACCTCGTGGCCGACGGCGGAGACGACGGGGACGGAGGAGGCGACGACGGCGCGGGCGAGGGCTTCGTCGTTGAAGGCGCGGAGGTCCTCGCTGGCACCGCCGCCGCGACCGAGGATGATGACCTCGATTCCGGGGTGGGCCTGCAGGCGAGCGAGGGCGCGGATCATGCTGGGCGCGGCGTCGTCGCCCTGGACCTGGGCGGGGGCGAGGACGATGCGGACGGGGCAGCGGCGGCGAGCGACCTTGATGATGTCGTGGATCGCCGCGCCGGTGGCCGAGGTGATGACGCCGATCATCCGCGGCCAGGGCGGCAGCGGTCGCTTGCGCTCGCGGGCGAACAGGCCCTCGGCGGCGAGGCGGGACTTGAGCTGCTCGAGCGCGAGCAGCAGGGCGCCCTGACCGGCCGGCTCGGCGCGCTCGGCGTAGAGCTGGAACTTGCCCTGGGCGGCGTAGATCCCGGGGCGACCGAAGACGCGGATGCGCTGGCCGTCCTGCATCTGGAAGCGCACGCGGGCGAGGGCGGAGCGCCACATGGCGACGGGGAGCAGGGCCTCGGCGTCGCGCAGGGTGAAGTAGGCGTGGCCGCTGCTGACGATGCGGAGGTTGGTGACCTCGCCCTCGACGTACACGCCGTTGAAGTTCTGCTCGATGCAGCGGTGGGCGCGGTTGACGAGCTCGGCGACGCTGTAGATCTTCGGGGCCGGGCTCGCCACGGGGCGGCTTATAGCACGCTCACCAGACCTGGACCTCGCCGACGGTGGCGAACTCGCGGTTGCCGCGGAGGGTCACGCCGTGCTCGCCGGCCTCGCCCTCGGGGACGGAGACCTGATAGTTTTTGGAGTCGCTGCGACGCAGGCCGATGACGACCTCGTGGGCGCCGGGGAGGATCTCGAGCATCGGCACCGCGACGGTGAAGCGGTGGTGGATGTGGTCGCCGGGGCGCCACAGCTGCGAGGGGTAGAGGCCCTCGGCGAGCTCGTGCGGCAAGGGGTTGATCCGCGACAGTCGACCCTGTTGCAGGCGCACGTAGATCTTGCTGCCGGAGGGCAGGGGCCTGAGCACCTTGATCGCTAGCTCGAGGGTGGTCTCGCGGCCGCGGACGATCGGCTCCTGGAGCTGCCAGCCGACGATCTCCACGTAGTCCTCGAAGCGCAGCAGGGTCGGGTGCGCGAGCGCGGGCGGGGCGTCGCGCAGGACCCGGAGGATCGGGTTCTCGTCGACGGCGTCGGGCGGGAGGACGTTGCTGACGAGGACGATGTCGCGGTTGCTGGCGTCGAGGACGTGCAGCGGCCAGCCGGCGGCGCGGCTCTGCTGAAACAGCGGGCCGAGCTCGCTGCTGCGCACCAGCGCCGCCGCCGGCGCGTCGGCGCGTAGCCAGCCGACCACGTCGTCGCGGTTGGCGAGCACGGCGCGGTCGGCCTCGGGCGGGCCGTACAGGTCCACGCCGGGGTCGCTGATGCGGTGCAGCGCCAGCGGGCCGGGCAGCGCGCCCTCGGCCTGCCAGGCGGCGAGGCGGGTCAGCGGGCGGTGCAAGGAGACCAGCTCGGAGCTGCGGGGGAGCAGGCCCTGGCCGTAGCGCAGGGCCGCGTGGAGCTGGACGGCGAGGATGAGCGCGAGCGGCAGCCAGCTCGGGAGGCGGGCCTGGAGGCGCTGGAGGCGGCTGGCGGGCGAGGGGGGGCGGCGGGCGAGGATGGCGAGGAGGAGGCCGAGGGCGGCGAGCTGGGCGAGGGCGGCGAGCAGGTCGGGGGCCTGGAGCTCGCGCGCGGGATAGGTGGACTCGGCCTTGCCGTGGACGAGGACGGCGCCGACGCGGCTGGGGGTGCGGCGGGCGTCCTTGGCGAGGATGAGGCCGCCGGCGAGGATGACGAGGAGGCCGAGGCGGCGGGCGAAGCGGGCGGTGTGCGGGCTCAGGAGGTGCTCGAGGGCGGCGGCGCAGACGACGGCGACGGGCACGGTGAGGGGGACGGGCTGGGGGCCGAAGCGCAGGCTCCAGGCGCTGATCAGGACCAGGCCGAGCAGCAGCCAGGCGGCCGGCCAGCGGGCGCGCCCGGGGTGCAGCAGGCCGAGCAGCAGCAGCGGCAGCCACGGGAAGATCTGGTTGCTGAGCTCCTCGAAGGTGGCGGTGAAGGGGCGCAGGTGCGGACGCTCGCCGAGGGCGAGGTCGCGGGCGGCCCCGAGGGCGGGGATCCAGCCGTCGCCCTGGCGGTAGAGCAGCGTGAGGAGGGTGGCGGTGACGCCGAGGATGCTCGCGGCGAGCAGGGCGGCGAGCCAGCGCGGGCGGGGCGCGGTGGATGTCGCGGGGGACAGGTTGGGTGTTGATGTCCCTGGGGACAGGTCGGGCGGGGGTGTCCCTGGGGACAGGTTGGGTGGGGGTGGCTCTGGGGACAGGTCGGGTGGGGATGGCCCTGGGGACAGGTCGTATGTGGGTGTCTCTGGGGACATGTCCCATCGCGCAGGTCCGTGCGGCCAGGCGAGGGCGATCGCCACGAGCGGGAGCAGGGCCCCGAAGAACAGGCCGGCGCTGGCGCTGGCGAGGATGAGCGACGCGAGGGCGGCGAGGGCGAGCAGCAGGGCGGCGGCGCGGCGGGGTCGGGCGAGGGCGGCGGCGCCGAGGAGGGCGGCGAGGGTCGCGGTGAGCTCGCCGACGGGGTTCCCAAGGGCGAGGTGGGCCTGGCTCTGGAGCAGGGGGGTGGCGAGGGCGAAGCCGCCGGCGAGCAGGGCGAAGCCCGGGGAGGCGCCGAGGCGGCGGGCGAGGGCGACGGCGAGGCCGACGAGGAGGGCGGAGGCGAGGGCCCCGGGCAGGCGGATCGCGGCGGCGTCGCCGGAGAGGGCGAGGGCCTGCGTGCGCAGGGCGTCGGGGAGAGAGGGGGCGCGCTGGAGGCCGCCGAGGGCCGCGCCGAGGGCCGCCTGAGCGCGCTGGAGCACGGCGATCTCGCCGGTGGACCACAGGCCGTGGGCGCGAAATCCCGGGACGAGCAGGAGGGCGGCGGCGAGGCTGGAGAGGCCGCCGAGGACCCAGGCCGAGCGCGCGGCTGAAGTTCGCTGGGCGGGGTCGGGCGCGGTCACGGGGGCGGCGGAGCTTAGCAGCCCCGGCCGGTGAGGGAAGGGGGCTCGCGGAGGCCAGGGCGGGCGCGTGGTGGGGCCGAAGGGGCTCGCTGTGGCCAGGGAGGGTGGGGCCCCGGGTGGCGGGCGCACGCGGTGCGGGGCTTCGGTTATGCTCGCCGGTGATGAAGTCCTTGACCGAGGCGCGTTGTGGATGGCTGTTGGCGGCGCTGCTGGGCTGGCCCGGGGCAGCGTTGGCGCAGGCGGCAGCGCCGGCGGCAGCGCCGGCGGCAGCGGCGGCGAGCAAGGCGGAGGCCTTCGTCTACAAGGTGGGGATGGAGGACCCGGAGCGGCACGAGTTCCAGGTCGAGCTCGGCTTCTCGGAGCTGCCGGGGGCGAGCGTGGACCTGCAGCTGCCGAAGTGGAACCCGGGGTCGTATCGGCTGACGGAGGCGCATCGCAACCTGCGGGGTGTGGTGGTCGAGACGCCGGCGGGGAAGCCGGTGCCGGTGGTCAAGGTCGATGAGATCACCTGGCGGGTGAGCCACGGCGGGCAGCCGTTTCGGGTCCGTTATCGGGTGTATCGCGGCAATTACAACGGGATCGCCGGGGCGTACCTGGACGACGAGTTCGGGTTCTTCAACGGCGTGTACTTGTTCCTGTACGCGGTCGGGCACAAGGAGCGGCCGATCGAGCTGCGGGTCGACCCGCTGCCGGGGGCGCAGATCGTGACCGGTCTGCCGCGGGGGGGCGGCGGCAAGGGCTTTCGCGCGGCCAGCTACGACGTGCTGGTCGACTCGCCGGTGCACGTCGGCAAGGCCGACGTGATCGACTTCGCGGTCGGCAAGACCAAGTTTCGCGCGGCGATGGCGGGGCTCGGCAACTACAGCGAGAAGCAGCTGATCGCCGATCTCAGCAAGCTCGCGCAGGCGACGTTCAAGGTGTTCGGCGACGGGCCGGAGGCGGTGCCCTTCGACGATTACACGTTCATCTATCACCTGCGGCCGGGCAACCGGGCGGGGCTCGAGCACCTGAACTCGGCGGTGATCGGCGCGGACCCGTTCGTGTTCACGGACCCGGAGGGCTATCGGACGCTGCTGCGGCTGAGCGCGCACGAGCTGTTCCACGCGTGGAACGTCAAGCGCATCCGGCCGACGGTGCTCGGGCCCTTCGCGTACGAGCGCGAGGTCCACACCAGCATGCTGTGGTTCTCGGAGGGGTTCACGAGCTACTACGGGTGGCTGCTGCTGGCGCGCGCGGGGCTGGCGAGCGAGCAGGAGACGCTCGAGCATCTGGCCGACGCGATCCGCAAGCTGCAGGAGTCGCCGGGGCGCAAGACGATGACGGTCGAGCAGGCGAGCTGGGAGACCTGGCTCAAGCCCGACGACGCGGGCAACAGCTACGTCGACTATTACAACAAGGGCATGTTGATCGCGGCGGTGCTCGACCTCGAGATCAGGCGGATCTCCGGGGGGCAGCGCAGCGTCGACACGGTGATGCGCGAGCTGTGGGCGCGCTACCAGCGGCTCGGCACCGGGCTCGGGCCGGCCGAGCTCGAGCAGGTGTTCGTCGCCCAGGGCGGCGCGGCCGGCTCCGAGGTCTCGGACCTGTTTCGCCGCTACGTGCACGGCTTCGACGAGATCGACTACAACCGCCACCTGGGGCTCGCGGGCTATCGCCTCGAGGTGTCACAGTCCGCGGTCGGCGGCGACATCGAGGTCGTGTTCGGCGAGCGGGCCGGCGACATGGCGGCGGTGATCGAGCTGACGCGCGCGGGCGGGCCCGCGGAGCGGGCGGGGCTCGCCAACGGGGACGTGATCGTCGCGATCGACGGGATCAAGGTCAACCTCAAGGACGCGCAGCGGCAGATCAAGGCGATGGCGGCGGGCAGCCGGCACACCTTCACGATCGCGCGCGGGCCGCGGGTGCTCGAGAAGACGGTCACGCCGGTGGCCAGCGGGGCCTCGCAGTACAAGGTCAGCGCGCTCCCCGGGGCGGCCTATGACCAGGTGCTGCTGCGCCAGGGCTGGCTCGGCTTCGCCGCGCCGCCGCCCTCGTCCGGCGACCCGCTGCGCGACGCGGCGCTGCGGCTGTTCAAGTCGGAGCCGCTCGAGGACTCGGTGCCGGCGAATGCGCCCGGGGGCGAGACGAAAAAGAAGAAGAAGGCGAAGGCGGCGAAGGCGGCGAAGCCGAAGGCGCCCGCGAACTGATCGCGGGACGGGTCGCTCGAGTGATGGGCTCGGGTGGCGCTCGAGTGATGCGCTCGGCGGTCACTCGAGCAATTCGCAGCGCTCCTCGAGCGGGCGGCGGAGGCGACGGCGGCCGGTGACGAAGCGGGTGAGGTCGCCGCGCAGGGCGGCCTGGATCGCGGGCACGAGGGCGAGGGCGGTCTCCTCGCTCCACATGAAGACATGGTCGGCGCCGGCGTCGTGGATGGCGAGCACGTCGGCGGGTCGGCTGGCGGTGGCGATGATCGTGCTGTGGCGATTGAGGCTGCGCAGGTTACGGACCAGGTGCTGGTTGTCGGTGCCCTTCAGGACATCGTCGGTGAGGGTGATGACGATGATGGTGGCCTGGTCGACGCTGGCGTGGCG
>Ga0075152_10001357_pt1 | contig 17605 bp, 18 predicted proteins | sample JI61114C2DNA_FD_70964 | JGI IMG/M metagenome (GOLD analysis project Ga0075152, IMG submission 70964) | Wastewater effluent complex algal communities from Wisconsin, to seasonally profile nutrient transformation and Carbon sequestration -... | ecosystem: Engineered > WWTP > Effluent > Algae...
CCGTTGCCGGTGCGCCGCGTCATGGCGCCGCAGTTGTAGTGCTCCAGCTCGCGGTTGGTGGTGATGATGTAGGGGAATTCCGCCTGGTTGGCCTTCACCTCGGGGCTCATCTGCCACGCGTTGAAGTAGAAGTGGCCGAGCCCGCGCTTGAAGGTGTCGGTGTGCAGGATCTTGGTGTCGGTGCCGTCGGCGGCCACGGGCCATTGCTTGCCGTTCTCGCCGAGCTCGTCCCACTTCACGCCCGCGAAGAAGGGTACGATGCGGCTGATCTCTTCGAGCACCCATTTCGGGTCGTAGGTGGCGCTGGCGTTGCCGCTCTTGCGTCCGGTCTTCTTCGCGTAGCGCTCCATGATGTCGAGCACGATCTGGCCATCGGGCTTGGTGCCTTCAACCGGTGGCACGGCGGCGTTCACGCGTTGGATGCGGCGCTCGCCATTGGTGAAGGTGCCGCTCTTCTCCAGGAAGCTGGCGCCGGGCAGCACGACGTGCGCGAGCTTGGCGGTCTCCGTCATGAAGAGCTCCTGCACCACGAAGAGGTCGAGCGCGCCGAGGGCCTTGCGCACGTGGTTGGTGTTGGGATCCGTCTGGCCCATGTCCTCGCCGCAGACCCACATCGCTTTCAGGGTTCCGGCGAGCGCGGCATCATACATCTGCGGGATCTTCTTGCCGACGACGTTCGGCACATGGACGCCATAGAAGTCGTCGTAGAGCTTGCTGTACTCGGGCGTGTCCACGGCGAAGTAGCCGGCGCCCTGGTGCGGCTGGCAGCCCATGTCTGCTGCCCCCTGCACGTTGTTCTGTCCGCGCAACGGGTTCACGCCCACACCACGGCGGCCGATGTTGCCGGTCATCATGGCGATGTCGGCGATCTGCATCACGGTGAAGGTGCCCTGGTAGTGCTCGGTGACGCCCAGACCGTGGAAGCTCATGGCGGCGGGTGAGCTCGCGTAGGCGATCGCCGCCTGGCGCACCAGCTCGCGGTCCACGCCCGTGACTTTCTCCATCTCGGCGACATCGACGCTGAGCAGTTCCTTCTTGAAGTCCTCGTAGCCCTCCGTGCGCGTGTCGATGAACTCCTGCTTCACCAGGCCCTCGCTCACGATGTAGTACATGAACATGTTCAGCAGCGCCACGTTGGTGCCGGGGCGCAACTGCAGGTGATACTTGGCGTAGCGCGCGAGTTCCGTGCGACGCGGATCGATCACGATGAGGGTCTTCCCCTTCATGATCTGTTGCTTGATCTTGGCGCCCGTCACCGGGTGCGCATCCGTGGGGTTCGCGCCGATGATCATGATCGTGTGCGTGTCCTTCAGGTCGTCGATGCTGTTCGTGGCAGCGCCGGTGCCGAAGGTCTTCTGCATGCCGAGGGCCGTGGGGCTGTGGCACACGCGCGCGCAGCTGTCGATGTTGTTGGTGCCCACCTGCACGCGGAAGAATTTCTGCATGAGGTAGTTCTCCTCGTTCGGGCAGCGCGCGCTGCTCACGCCGGCCAGCGCATCGGGTCCGTGCTTCTCCACGATGTCGGCGAAGCGGTCCACGATGAAGTCATAGGCTTCGTCCCAGGTGCTGGGAACGAGTTCGCCGTTCTTCCGGATCAGCGGTGTGCGCAAGCGCTCCGGGTGATCATAGAAGTGGAACGCATAACGGCCCTTCAAGCACGTATGCCCCTGGTTCGATTCGGCATCGTAGGGCGCGGTGATGGCGACGACCTTGTTGTCTTTGACCTTCACCTCCAGGTTGCAGCCCACACCGCAATAAGTACACACGCTGCGCACCACTTCATCGGCCTTCGTCTCCTTGCTCTTGAACACATCGGTGATGGCGCTCGTGGGGCAGGCCTGCGCACAGGCGCCGCAACTCACACAATCGCTCTTGAAGAAGCTCTCGTCCGTGCCTTTGGCGATGTGGCTGTCGAAACCGCGACCGGCCATGGTGAGCACGAATTCACCCTGCACTTCATCACAGGCCCGCACGCAGCGGTAGCAGCTGATACAGGCGCTGAGGTCGCTGACCATATAGGGATGCGACGTGTCCATCTGCATATGCTGGTGCGTCTTGCCTTTGGGGTAGCGCACGCTATCGATGTCAAAACCGATCTGCTGAACGACGTTGTAGAGCTCGTTCGCGCCGTGGTTCTCGGTCTTCAGCCGCTCCGTGTCGTAGTCGGTGAGCACCAGCTCGATGATGTTCTTCCGCAGCCGCTCCATGCGCGGGCTGTTGGTGGTGATGTACATGCCCTTGCCGACGGGCGAGTGGCACGAGGCCATGACTTTCGCAGGACCATCTTCTTGCAAGGCGACTTCCACGGAACACACCCGGCAGCTGCCGAAGGGCTCCAGGTTCGGTGCGTCGCAAAGCGTAGGCACCGGGTTCGGGCCGATGTGCCGGCGCATGAAGGCCAGCATCGTTTCGTTCTTGTTGATGGGATAGGCCACGCCGTCGATGTAGGCGACGTCGACCTCGGTGGCTACCGCGTTGGAAGAGGCGGGAGCACTTTGGGTGCGGGCCGAAGGGGGGGCGGAGGTGCCGTGCTTGGCGGAGGGCGTGTTCATGGCGAAAGGCGGATGGAACCTGCTGCACGAAGATAGCGGGGGCTTGGGCGTTCCCCTTCGTAAGGCAAGGGTGTCGATCCCGATCAACAGTGCAACTCAGCGATCACATCGCCAATGCGCTGTTGGTCAAACACGTACTGCAGCCCCAGGTCCAAGCCGTAGCGGTAATCGTGCTCCAGGCTCGCGGTGGAGTAACTGTACGTGCCGCTACGTAGCGCCATTGCCGGAGCGATCTGGTGGATGTGGACTCCGGAGGGAGGATGTTCCATCAGGTCGAGCGTGGCGTTGTACACCGCATGGCTATGGGTGAAACACCGGCTCAACGCGGGATGCTTCCTGAAATAGATGCTGCCGAAATAGTCCGGCCAGCTTTGCGTAAGCCGAACAGTGGCCGGAGAGGTCCGCAGCACGATGATCCGCTTTGCGCCCATGTCCATGGCCCGCTTCACGGGGAGGGGGTCGCTCCAGCCGCCATCGAAGTATTCCTGGCTCGCGATGATGTGCCGTCCCTTCGTTGCGCCGGGTAAGGTGCTCGAGCCGATCACCACATCCACCCAATTGCGTTGCGAAGGCCGGAGGTACTCCGCTTCCCCGGTGGATCGGTCCGTCAGTACGAACTCCAGTTGCCTTCCACCCACTGTGTGCATGGCCTTTGCCACATCGAAGGGCACCACTTCCGAGGCGACACGCTGCAAGCGATCGATGTCCATGTATCCGCTTTCGGACATCACGCGGCTCATCTTCACGAAATCCGGATCGGTAGCCATCACCTGCATCGCCTTATAGCAATGCCCGAATTGCTCGCTCAAGAAGTAGGACAAGGCGATCGCCCCGCCCGACACGCCCAGATAACCGGAGAACGGATGGTGCCGCGTGGCAATGAACGCATCCAACACCCCGGCCGTGAACGCCGTGCGGAAGCCACCGCCTTGGATGATCAGAAACGTGTTGGACGTTGGCTCTCGCATCGATGGAACGAAAATACCGTGGAGCGGTGGTTCGGCACAACGACCACCACTTTCACAGGACCCATCTTCTGGAAGAGCGACTTCCACGGAACACACGCTGCAGCTACCGAAGGGCTCCAGGTTCAGTGCATCACAAAGTGTCGGAACGAGTTCGGTCCGACTTGGGCTGCGGCTATGTCGCCGTGCGTGCACTGCAATAAGCACAGCACGCCCAAGCCTTGCCCAGCTCCCCGCCGCTCACTCGCAGCCCTCCATCTCGATGATGAAGTAGCCCTGCTTCTGGATAAGCTCCTCCCACTGGGGCCGCAGAGCTTCCACATGGCAGAAGCGGCACTCCTTGGCGGTGAGTGATTGCCCTTCCTGGCCCTTGGTGCGCAGGTATTCACGGCCGAAGGCGTGGATCACCGTGGTATCGCGCAGGCTGCTGGGCGCCAGGATGTCGAAGTGCATCACCGTACCGTCCTTCTTCTTCACGTAGGTATCCCAAACGGCTACTTCCATCTTGTTGGTGGTTGGTATCTGTGTGTTGCGTTGCGCCGCCACGGTCATCGGGAGGATGGCAAGGAGAGCGATGAAGTGTATTCGTGCCATGCGGATGTGTGATCGGCGATGGCGCGAATATAGTTCGTATACCTAACTATATTCGCACCGGCAACCTAACGCCATCCAAACATGAACAAAGCAACATTTTACCACGCCGGCTGTCCCGTTTGCCTGAACGCCGAGAGCCGCATCACTGAGATCGTTGACCGCAGCAAGTATGACGTGGAGATCGTGCACCTGGGCGAGCAACGCGGCCGTATCGCCGAGGCTGAAGCCGCAGGCGTTAAGAGCGTACCCGCGTTGAAGCTGGGAAACGACGTGCTGCACATCAACTTCGGCGCGAGCATGGCCGATGTGAAAGGCTGATCGGTCCACTACTTCGAGAAGACCCGGAACAGAACATCCGGGTCTTCGCATTTCCACGAACTTTGATCGACCATGGGCACCGCTGCTAACCCGAACACCGCGCTTGACCACCACCTGGCCACGGTGCTTGAGCGCATTGGCGAGGTGTCGCGGGCATTGCGACTGCGGGAGGCGGGAGAGGCGGAGATCAGCCCGTTGCAACTGCGGATCATGGGCTTCATTGCAGACCATCCGGATACCCAGGTTGGCGTGGCGCGATTGTCCGATGAACTGCAGATCAGCCGCCCCACCATCAGCGTGAGCGTTCGGCTGCTGGTGGAGCAAGGCTTGCTATTGCGCCGCTCTGATCCCGCCGATCAGCGCGGCCATACGCTGCGACTTTCAGCCAAGGCCTTGCGGGGCATGACCGCTGGTTCACCCCTTGATGATGCCGTCGCGGCGCTCGCTCCATCGTGCAAAGAGGCCTTGCTGCTCGCGCTCATGCAAGTGTTGCATCAACTGGTCGGCTCGCGCAAGTTGCAGGTGCAACGCATGTGCTGGACCTGTGCGCACTACGATGGAGACCGCAAGGAACACCACCGCTGCCTGCTGCTGAAGAAGACACTGAAAGTCCGCGAGCTGCGCACGGATTGTGCGGAGTACGAGGCGGCGTAGCAGCTCGGCATTAGCGCGCAAGGTGCCACGGAACGAGAAGACCGGCTGGTCAACCGTCTTCCCCTATCCAACCACCACTTCCACGGAACACGCGGCGGCTACCGAAGGGCTCCAGGTTCGGTGCATCGCACAGCGTAGGCACCGGATTCGGTCCGATGTGCCGGCGCATGAAGGCCAGCATCGTTCCGTTCTTGTTGATGGGGTAAGCCTTGCCGTCGATGTAGGCGACGTCCACTTTCGTGGCCACCGCGTTGCTCGTTGAGGTAGCGGACTAGGTGCGTGCCGATGGAGGGGCGGAGGAGCCGTGTTTGGCAGATGGCGTGTTCATGGGTCGGAAGGCTGATGCACGAAGATAGGAGGGAGCTTGGGCGTTCCGGCTCGTTTCATCGCCGCCCAGGATGTTGCCGTTGGGCGCTGCCGTGTATCTGTTCGACACGAAGCGTCTGGACTACTGGCATCTGTTCCACCTGGTGCGTGGCGTTCTTTTCGGCGCAAGTGGGGTCCTGAATGCCCCTTGGACCGAGGCGATCAGACTTTTGCGGTTTGTTCCAACAGTTGCCGCTGGGCCTCGGGGTCCATGTTGGTAACGGGTGTGGCGTGCATGCGCACGAGGTCACTGCCCAGGAGGTCCATGGCCGTTCGTTCGAGATCGCGATACAACAGGGCCTTGCTCATGCCTTGCAGCAGCAACTGGCTTGTACGGGTGAGCCTGCCATCCGCCCATTGCAGTTCTTCATGGTCCGTGTCCAGGGTCGGGAAGAGCAGCAAGTGCTTCTCCATCAGTTGCGCGGCGAGCTTCTCAGCAGCAGCCACTGTACGGGTGTGGAAGGTGATGTGGATCATGATCGGTGTTTGTTAGCGCTGCCACGACCGCCAGAGCCTACCCGCTTCATGGTCAAGGCTGAAGAACCCCTTCCGCAGCCGCGCCTCAAGTTCCACCTGCCGGATGCGCGCATCGATCAGCGGCACTTCACGGGCGTTCACGAGGAAGAGGGAGCTTTCCCCGGCCGTGAAACGCTGGTTCTCCCCAGCGAGCAGGCGCTCGTTGTTCACCACCATGTCGGCGCCCAATCGCACCTGATCACCGAAGACGGCGATGTCGTTCACGCGCTCGTTGATCCGGTTGCGGATGCGCAGGCGATCGCGGTCCAGGCCGAGGTTCGCGTCGGTGAGGCGCAGCTTGGCCATGGTGAGTTCGCCGCGTTCACGGCGGAGGAAGAGCGGCACTTGGAAGCCGACGCCGAATTGATAGCCGTCGCCGAGGAACGTTGTGCCTTGCTCATTGTTCAGCGCGCCACCGCTGCCGAGCCATTGATACTTGAGATCGAGTTCGGGCTTCAGGTATTCGTTCCGCAAGCGCCGGTCGATCTCCAGTTGATCGATGCGCGCACCGGCTTGCGTGAGCAACGGGTGGTTCGCGACGGCATTCGCGATGGCGGTATCCGCGAATTGGAAAGTAGCGGGTGAGGACAGGTCCACAGGATCCGGTATCACGCCCGGCTGGAGCTCCAAGGGTTGTTGCGCAGCGTTCCACATGTGGTTGCTCAAGCGCAGGCCAGCGTTGCGGACGCTGAGGCTGGCCTGCTGCTGGCGCATCTGGCGATCCTGCAATTGAAGGTACGCCTCCAACGTATCGATGGCCGGGCGATCGCCACCGCGCCAACCGCCGCGCACGTTGTCCAAGCGTGCGTTCGCCAGATCCACCGCGCTGTTGCTCACTTCCAACGTGCGGTAGGCCGCCACCCAATCGGTGTGATCGCTCAAGGCTTGCAGCAGCAGGTCGTTCAACATCTGCTCCTGCTCGGCTTGTGTGGCCCGCAGGTAGGCTTGCGACTTCCGCAGCGTGGCGCGCCGTTGGTCGATGAAGAGACCCTGACCGACGCTGATCTGCCCGCCTGCTTTCAGCAGACCGTCGTTCGGCGTGAAGGCTTGCGGGTCCAGGAGGTCGCCGCTGTTCTCCTGGTAGCCCGCGTAGAGTTCCACACCGTACCATGTCGGCACCTTCAACCCCGCATCGAAGAGCTGGAAGTAGTTCTTCTCATCGAACCGCTTCTCGTCGTAGTTGGCCGTCGCTACCGGATCGAAACCGCCGCGCGCACTGCGCACTGTGGCCTCGCCGAGCTCGGGGCGCAACGCCGCCTGTTTCGCCATGGGGTGGTTTTCCAGCACGATACGCACGAAGGCTTCCCGCGAAAGCACCGCAGGGACCTGTGCGCTGATACCCAACCCTGCCAGCGCGCCTACGGCGAGGAGGAGCATTCTCATTTGCCCGCTTCGGATTTCGAACTCCCCTGTTCGTCCATATACAGGTCCGGCGGGAACCCGTTCACCTGCCGCCACAGTTCGTACCAGATCGGAACGTCGCTCATCAAGGCGAAGCCGATGGAACCGCCGCCAACGCGCAAGGCGGTAGGCCAAGGATGGTCATCCGCCGCGGGAGCCACCAGGATCCGGTACTTGCCGTTGGGACTGATGAAGTTGTCGATCGCGGCCACTTCACCGCCGAATGTGCCGTAACTCGAGTTGGGCCAACCACTGAATACGATGCTCGGCCAGCCGTCGAAGATGAATCGGACTTTTTGCCCCTTGTTGACCAATGGCATATCCATGGGACGTACGTACAGTTCCACGGCAAGATCCATCCCGGCGGGCATCACGCTCACCAGCGGGTCGCCCTCTTTCACTGTTTCGCCCAATCCCGTCACCACGGCCTTGGTGATGTAGCCCGGTTGCGGGGCGGTGACGTAGTAGTTGCCGGCGCGCACGGTGTAGTTCGCCAGATCCACTTGCATCTTGCTCACTTCGGCTTCCGTGGTGTACATCTGGCTCATGCTGCTGAACTTCTCGCTCTCGGCCTTGCTCAGTTTGTCCCGGTAGTCGTTGCGGATGCCGTTGAGGTCGAGCTGCGCGTTCAACAGTTCATTGCGCGCGTCGAGCAGTTTGTTCTGCGCATCGATGAGGTTCGCATTGGCGCGTTGCTGCGCCACTTGCCGGCGCTCCAGTTCCACCTTGCTGATCAGCCCTTCCTTGAACTGCTGTTCACCGCGCGCGTATTGATCATCGGCCACCTTGATCTCGGTGTTCGAAGCCACCACGCGGATACTGTCGCTCTGCAGCTTCAAGCGGGCTTGGATGATCTTGTTCCGTGCCTGTTCCAGTTTGATGATAAGGCCGGAGCTCAAGGCGTCGATCTGGGCATCCAAGGAGTGCACCTTCTCTTCGTAGCTCTTTCCGGTGAGCTCTTTGGAGGTGATCTGGTCCTGTGTGCGCTCCAGCAACTTCGGGTCGAAGTACTCGGCCTTCACCTCGCTGAGCCGAAGGATCGTGTCCCCCTTGTCCACCAATTGACCTTCGCGAACGAACCATTCTTCCACACGGCCGGGAATGATGGCATGGATGGTTTGTGGGCGCTGGTCCGGTGCGAGGCTCGTGACTGTACCACGAGCCCGGATATTCTGCGTCCAAGGCAGGAACAGGCCGATGAGGATAACCGCTGAAATGGCCATGACCCATTTGGAGAAGAGCTTGCTCGCCCGCACCTGGCCGATAGTACGGAACGAGTTGAAGCTGGTGCGCTGCAGTTCGGGTACGCGGTTATCGGGACTGAGGTTCAGCATGGTCAGGCGGTGATGATGCGTCCGTCCCGCAATGTGATCGTACGCGCACAACGCTGTTGCAACCAGGGGTCGTTGGTTACGGCGAGCAAGGTCCACGGCCGCTCCGGAGCGCTGATCCAGCCGAGCAGTTCCTCGCGATCCTTCTTGTCCCAGTTCTGCAAGCTGTCCTCCAGCAGGATCAACCGCGGTCTGCCCGCGATGCAGCGTGCCTGGATGATGCGCTTCACCAGGCTCTTCGGCAGTCTCGTGCCGGAAGGATCGAGCTTGGTAAGCAAGCCATCCGGGTAATGGGCGAGCTGGTCGAAGAGACCGGTCACGCGGCAAGCTTCGGTCACATCCTCATCGGTCACCCACTCGCGACCTACCCAGATGTTCTCCTGGATGCTGCCCGCGAACACATCCTCCTCGTTCAAGCTGTCGCCGATGATCGAGCGCACCTGATCCAGGTCCAGGCTGTTCAGCGGGTGACCATCGAGCTGCACGTTTCCTTCGTGCGCGGGCATGGCTCCCCCCATCAAGGCCAACAAGGTGGTCTTGCCCGATCCGTTGGGTCCGCTCAGGCACACTTTTTCGCCGGGCGACAAATGCAGGTTGATCTCCTCGAGCACCGGCCGTTTGTTGAAGTGCGAACGGAAGCCGACGTTGGTCAGCTTCACATCGAGGCCCTTCGAGGGATCGCTGTCCAGCTTGCGCGAACCTTGCTTGCCTTCCATCGGCAGGTCGGTGACGAACCCGATCTTGTCCAAGGCCGTGAGCACGTCGTACACGCCCTCGATGCTGAGGATGATCTTCTCAACGGCGTTGATCAACAGCAGGATCACGATCTCCGCCGCTACGAACTGGCCGATGTTCATCTGTTCCCGCATCACCAACAGTCCTCCCAGGGCGAGCAGGCTCAATGTGATGATGACCTTGAACACCACCATGGCCGTATACTGGCCGAGCAGGATCCGGAAGTGGGAGCGGCGAGCGGCTACGTAACCCTCCACCAGCTTGTCCGTCCGGTCCAAGGGCAGGGAGGTTTCGCCGATCAGTTTGAAGGTGCTGGCGGCGCGGCCCAGTTCTTCCAGCCAATGCGCTACCGCGAACTTGTAGTTGCTTTCCGTAAGGCTCGTGGCCAATCCCTGCCGTCCGGAGAACCGGAAGATCATATAAAGAAGGATCACCAGCAGCACACCGAAGGCGATGAAGAACGGATGATAGAGCGCCAGCAGGATGAGGCACAGTGCGATCTGCAACAAGGCCAACGGCATATCGAGCAGCAGCTTGCTGAGGCCTTTCTGCAAGGTGAGCGTATCGAAGAAGCGGTTCGCCAGTTCGGGCAGGTACTTGCCTTGCAGTGCTTCGGCCTTTATACGCGGGATCCGGTAGGCGAATTCGAAGGCGCTGCGGGCGAAGAGGCGTTGCTGTATGTTCTCGGCCAGTGCGAGCTGCATCACCTGCATGGCACCGGTGAATCCCACGCCGATGGTGACGAAGGCGATGAGCACACCCCAGCTCGTGGCCATCTGCCCGCCGCTGATCAGGTTGATGATGGCCTGCACGCCCAGCGGCACGCTGAGGCTGATGGCACCCCCCACCAGCGCGTACAGGTAGATCTGGCTGATCTCACGCTTGTCCACGCGGAGCAGCCGGACCAGCCGTTTCCAGGGAGTGATGGGGTTGGGCATGCGGGCTGGTGGTGGCGATCGAAGGTGCGAAGTTCCGAACTAGGGCGTAAGCGTGATCACTGCGAGGTACAACGGCATCCCCACCGTGATGTTGAACGGGAAGGTGACCCCCAGCGCCATGGGGATGTACAGGCCCGGATCCGCCTTGGGCGCGGCCAATCGCATGGCTGCCGGCACAGCGATGTAGCTGGCGCTCGCGGCGAGCACCGCGAACATGAAGCGGTCTCCGGTTCCGTGGGTTATCGTTCCGCTCAGCCAAGCGACCAGCGTTCCGTTCACGAGCGGGAACAGCACCGCCATGGCGCTCACGTACCCACCGTATTTGCTGAACGCCCCGAAGCGCGCTGCGGTCACCATGCCCATCTCCAACAGGAAAATCGCGAGGAATCCCTTGAAGATGTCCGTGGTGAACGGCTTGATGCCTTCAGCTTGCTTGGCGTCGGCGACGAGACCGATCAGCAAGCTGCCGATCAGGATCAGCACGCTGGCGTTGGTGAAGGAGTGCTTGAGCATGTGGCCCAGCGATGGGCGTTCCGTGCTCTCCTTGTCGTAGCGCATCAGCAGCACCATGCCCACGATGATCGCCGGGCTTTCCATCAGCGCCATGATCGCCATCATGTGTCCGCTGAAGGGAAGGGACTTCGCTTCAAGAAAGCTGCTGGCGGCTACGAAGGTCACGGCGCTCACCGATCCATATGCCGCTGCCACCGCCCCGGCATTCTGCACCCCCAGTCTTTTCTTCAGCAGGAAGAACGCGTAGAAGGGAATGGCTGAAGCGATGGCCATGCCGAACAGGAGCTCCCCCGTGACTTGGCCGTTCAGGTCTTCATGCGCCAGTTCCTGCCCGCCCTTGAAGCCGATGCTGAAGAGCAGGTACAGCGAGATGAACTTGATCGTCGTGGGCGGGATCTCCAGATCGCTCTTCACCAGGTGCGCCACGACGCCCAGCAGGAAGAAGAGCAATGTGGGGTTCGTGATGTTGCTGAGGAGTAGTTGTTCGTCCATTGGCGAGAGAGCCGAGTGCTGTGCTCTTATCTGTTCGTTGGGCGAGTGCGCGAGCCCCGGCTCATGCTTTCGGGCTGACCCCCGACCCCACCACGGAGAAGGGGCTTTTCAGCAACACGGAGTTGGGCATGGTGATCGTTCCCCGGTCCGTGGTGCGGATAAAGACGAAGAAGTACGTGATATCGATCAGCTCGCCCTCGATACCATGGTCATCATCCAGCACTTTGATGGTGTCGCCGATCTTGATAGGGTGTTGGAAGAACAGGACCAGGCATGCGGTGATGTTCGATAGGATGGACATTTCCGCGAAGAACGCGACGCCAAGCACGGTGATGACCGATGTGGCGAAGATGAGCACTTCGCTTTGCTTGACGCCCCAAATGGCTGTAAGGATAACGGCCAGTACCAGTATGATCAGCAGGTTCAATAGCCGCAGGATCTCCTTCTCCTCTTTGGCCTTGAAGGAGGACCGCACCACCGCGTTGCGGATGATGTAGCGCCCCATGCCGCGGATCACGAAGAACGCGATCAGGCACACGAGCGTTTCGAGGATCTGGGTGCGGTAGGTCTCCATGTGTTTTGCTCGCGGGTCTTTTCGTTTTCCTTCGTCCAGTGCCAATGAAGGGGTCCCCGCTCAGAACCTGACCAGCACCCCGCGCTGTTGCAGCTCCAACGGAATGAGCGGGTTCATCGGATTGTGCCGGAGGTCGAGCAGTTTCAAGTGGTCCATGCGGAGCACCGGGGAAGGGAACGCGGGGAACTTGTTCTCGTTCAGGTACAGTTCCTCCAAGTGGTGAAGGGATGAAATGCTCTCGGGCAGCAGCGTGAGCCCGTCGTTCTCCAAGTGGAGGATCCGGAGGTGGGGCAATAGGGAAAGCGTCTTCATATCCTGTTCCAGGTCGAAGTAACGGTCACCACTGATGTAGAGTTCGTCCAACCGGCTCAGGTCTTTGAAATGGACGGGCAAGTGCCGGATGGGATTTCCGGAGAGGTCCAGGACCCGAAGCTTGCCCAGGTCGCCGATCTCTTCAGGCAATTCGGTCAGGTCGTCGTTGCGCAAGCGGAGCTCCTCCAAGTTGATGAACAGGGAGATCTCCTTCGGCAGCAGCCTGATGTGTTGATCGCTCAGGTCGAGGCTGCGAACGCGCTCCGGCTCGCGCAGTGCCTCTTTGAGCGACCGATAGACCGGAAGTGCGACGGTGGTATCGGCTACTTGGCCGGATGAACCGAGTGCGCAGCAGATCGCTGCGAGTATGCTGAAGGTCCGTGTGGCGCTCATGGAGCACCGGGACCGGGTGAAGGGGATCTCCGGCAGCATGGGGCGCTCAAGCGTGGTGAAGGCCCAGTAACTTCTGCAGGTCACCGATCCGCGTTGCTTCCGCGCGGTTCACCGAACCGGAAGCCTTGGCGATCTCCACGGCCGTGCGCAGGATCAAGCTCTTGGTCCAACCGTCGAACCGCCTGGGTTCACGCAACTGGTCTTCCACGAAACGCGCGTAAGCGTCTTTTGATGACAAGCGTTGTTCCAGCGCGTGGTCGAAGGCTATGTCGATGTACCGGGCGGATTCGATCCCGAGCTCGTCATAACTGCGGTCTTCCACCAACCAGTGGCGCGCGGTCATTTCTTTCAACGCATTGATCTCGGCCTGTATGATGCTCCTGTCGCACGCCGCGATGCTGTAGAACAGATAGCCGAGGCTCCGGTATTGGTCCTCATAGGTCGTGTCATTTGCTCGTTCGCTGGTTCCCATGTTCTTCGTGTATTCTTGGAGCTTGTCAGCCGTGCGTATACTGCCGCATGGCAAGCAGGATGTTGGCGCTTCTCGCAGGGTCCGTTCCGGAACGTCCTGGTTGTCCGGTGGTCCGTCTATTCGCCTGTGGGTACTTCACCCTGGATAAGGAAGGGGGTCTTGCCATCAGTGATGATCACCTTCGAGTTCGGCGAAGCGGCCAAGCTTTTGAAGGCTTCGATGCTCTGATAGCGGATTATGTTCTCGTTGAGTCCTTCGGTGAGCACCAACTGCGCATCGCGGATGCCCTCTGCCTCGATCACTCGCCGCTCTGCTTCGCTCCGTTCGCGCAGGAGTTCGAATTCCATCTGCTGCGCGCGCTGCTCGGATTCCAGTTTGTCCTCGATGGCCTTGGCCAATCCCGGAGGCAGCTTGATGCTCTTCATCAGTACGCTTTCGATCACGAAACCGCGATCCGTGAGCAAGGAGTTCATGTACGTGGCGATCTCCTGCTCGATCGCACCGCGTTGTGCACTATGCATGTCCTTCGCGAAATAGCGCGAGCAGATGTCCGCTGCCGCACTTCGGAACACACTGACTATCACCGCCTGCTCGTAGTCCGGGCCGATGGTCTCGATGATCTGCGGCACCTTCTCCGGAGCGATCCTGTAAAGGATGCTGATCTCGCATTGTACGTTCAGCCCTTCCTTGCTGGGAAGGGCGAGCTCCACTTCTCTGTTCACGGTTCGGATGGGCACTTTGATCACCCGCGTACTGAAGGGGTTGACGCCCACGAGGCCGGCTGTGATGATCCGGTCATCCAGCTTTCCGAAACGCTGTTTCACACCTACGGTGCCTTGCCGCACGGTGGTGCATGACGTGGTGATCGACAGCAGGCCAAGGATCGGGAACAATGGTATCCGTATCATGGGGTCAGCCTTTGGAGTTGGACGTGAGGTTGTTGGAGCAGGGAGTCCGTGTTGTAGAGGGGTTGCCCGCACTGGGCCGGATCAGTACGCGCAGAAGTATTTCATGGCGTCAATGGCCTGGGCCGAGTCCATATCAGCGGCGCGGCGCAGATCATCGCACCCTTTCAATGGCTGGTAGTTCATGTGGTGGGCCAAGCCGCGGTTGTAGAGTGCGTTGGCGTGGTCGGCAGTGAGGCCGATGGCGCGGTCGAAGTGTTCTATTGCCGTGTTGAGCTCTCCATACAGCATATGGATATTGCCCTTCATCACCCAAGCGTCGGGATCGTCCGGAGCGTTCTGAAGGAAACCTTCGGCATCCGCCATCGCACCGGCATGATCACCCAACTGTTTGCGCACGAAGGCCCGGTTGTACTGTGCTTCCAAGTAGTCCGGGGCTAGTTCGAGGGCACGGTCATAGTCTTCGCGTGCGCCGGCAAGGTCCCCATCCCGCTTTCGGGAAAGCGCACGTTGAAAGAAGATGTGGGGATGGTCCTGCGCCAAGTGCAGCGCTTGATCCATATCCGTGCGTCCTTCTGCCACCCGCCCGAGCCGCGCTTTCACCAGCCCCCTGTTGTACCACGCAAGGTCGAATTCCGGATCGATCAGGATCGCGCGATCGAACGCTCCCAACGCTTCTGTCCATCGCCCTTGTTCCACGAACGCGACGCCGCGCAGGTCATGGACGAGCGCCGCGGTCGGAAGCAGATCCGCAGCACGATCGAACGCTTGCAGTGCGGCGGCCCCGTCGTTCAGTTCCAACAACACCGTTCCGCGTTTCATGTGCAGCAACGGGTCGGTGGCGTGGTGGGCGAGCAAGGTGTCCAGTTCAACCAACGCCTCCGCGGGAGCGTCCATCAGCAGCAGCGCATCGGCATGGTGTTCACGCAAGAGGTCGTCGTACGGTGCCATGGAGATCGCTTGGTCCCAATCCGCTTCCGCACCCTTGATGTCGTTCATCAGGATCTTCACCTTGGCGCGTCGGTCGAAGATGTACTCGCTGTACGGGTTCAGCTCCAACGCCCGGTCCATGTCAGCGAGCGCCTGCGTATGCTGCCCCAAGCGGCTCAGTAACATCGCACGCTTCATATACGCGTCAGCGAACGCGATGTCCTGCTGGATGGCGTTCGTGTAGTGGAGCAGGGCTTGTTCGCTGTTGCCCAGGCGCAGCTGCATATCGCCCTGTTGGATCGACTGCACGGCATCGAGCCGGTTGTTCGTTTGTGCCTGTGCAGCGGGCTGTGCGCCTGCCAGGCACGTGGCGAGCATGAGTAGGTTCAGCGTTCTCATCGTCGGTTCGCTCACACTTTCACCGTTTGTTCCAGCAAGGTCTTCTGTGCATGAGGGTCCAAATGCGTTATCGGCACCGCGTGGATCCGTACCAGATCGGTGCGCAGCAATTCGTAAGCAGCCAGTTCAACCTCCCGGTACAGGAGTCCTTTGGTCATGCCTTGGAGCAGGAGCTGACTTTGGCGGTGGAGCTGACCATTCTCCCACTTCAGCTCTTCATGGTCCGTGTCTATCGTGGGGAACAACAGGAGATGCTTTTCCATCAGGTGCGCGGCGAGCTTTTCGGCCGCACCGATGGTTCGGGTCTGGATCGTGATGTGGACCATGGCGGGGCGAATGTAGCAATACAAAAACGGAACATAGTAATACTATATTGCACCCCGAATGACACGCTACCATCTCGTACCGGACGCCACGCTCAGCCTGCGCGATACAGGGACCCCTATGGGCGCTCGCATTCTGGCCGAAGGCTTGGAGCTCATGCTCGAGCTGGGGCTTGAAGCCTTCACGTTCAAGAAGCTCGCGGACCATGTGGGTTCTACGGAAGTCACCGTGTACCATTACTTCGCCAACAAACAGCGGCTCCTGCAGTATTACTTCCAGCTCTACTGGTTGTGGTTGAAAACGCACTGTGAACAGGAAGGGCGCTCGCTGAAGGACCCATGTGCTCGCTTGCATGGCGACATCAAAGCCTTGTGCGGGAACTGGCCGAAGGATGCCATGGCCGCGCAGCTCGATCCCGCAACGCTGCGCCAATTGGTGGTCCGCGAAGGCTCCAAGTCATTCCTGCATAAGAACGTGGACACGGACAACCAGCTCAAGCTGTTCAAACCCTACAAGGACCTCTGCGCGCATATCGCCATTGAACTGAAGGCGTGCTCCCCGCGGATGAAGTCGCCGCGTTCGTTCGCCACCACGCTTGTGGAAATGGCCCACTCACTGGAGTTCGCCATGCACCACCTGCCTGCGCTCACCGAGCTGAGCGAGAAAAGGGACCGCAAGAAGCTCGCGGAGTTCCTCATCGACCTGAGTGACCGATACCTGGATCGGAAGTGAACGGGATCGGTTCGGGCATCGAGCGGTTCGCAGGGCTGAAGCTCGGAGTGGCGACCATCCACGGCAAGGAACAGGTGATCGGGCCTGTACTCGAGCAGGCACTCGGCCTGAGCGGTTATTCAGCCATCGCTGACGCGGACACCGATCGGTTCGGCGCCTTCAGCGGCGAGGTACAGCGTACACTCGACCCGTTGGCAGCGTGCGAAGCCAAGGCCCGGCATGGTGCTGAGGTGAGCGGCCTGGACCTGGTGGTCGCCAGCGAAGGCTCTTTCGGACCCTGTCCGCCGGCACCCTTCATACCATGCGATGAGGAGTTCCTTGTACTGTTCGACGCGCGGGACGGCCGTATCTTCCATCATCGGCATGTGTCCTTGGAGACGGTCTTCGGTGGTGAGGCATGCACGAATTGGGCTCAGGCGAACGCGTTCGCCGATCGGATGAAGTTCCCTTCGCATCACCTGGTCGTGAGGGCCCGGGAGAAGTGGAAACATGGAGATGCGGTGCTCAAGGGCATCCGGAACGAGTACGTATTCCGCGGTGCGGTAGAGGGAATGCTGGAGCAACACGGTTCGTGTTGGGTAGAGACGGACATGCGCGCCATGGCGAATCCAACGCGCATGCGCGTGATCGCTGGAACAGCGGTGCGCTTCGCGGCCGAGTTGACCTCGCCCTGTCCCGTGTGTCAGGCGTGTTGGTTCCGGATCACCCACCCTTTGGCCGGACTACCCTGCGAACTATGCGGTTGGCCGACGGCGAGCATGCGGGCGTACCTGCATGCATGCTGGGCGTGCGCGCATACGGAGAGCAGACCGCGCCCGGATGGCAAGCGGAACGAGGAGCCACAGCATTGTGGGAACTGCAATCCCTGAGTCGGAGCCTGTCACATTATCGACGACGGTGCAGGATCGGCAGCGCTGCCCCCATGCGTTCCTGAAATTGTTCAACGCTGCCCAAAGGAAGTCAGTACAAGGGTAATGGTACCGGGTTTGGGGATGGTGCTGTGTCCCCGACCACGTGGCCGGGGTAGAACCGACGTCAATGACATTTGTGAAGTACAAGAGTGCGCCGGTGAGCACACCTTCCCCGGTGGACCGTCTGGCCAGCGGGATCTTCGGCCCGAACATCGCCCGCCTGTTCGGAAGTGATGGGCTTCTGGACCAGGGTCCGCGCGTGAACATCGTGGAAGGCC
>Ga0075152_10001358_pt1 | contig 17595 bp, 12 predicted proteins | sample JI61114C2DNA_FD_70964 | JGI IMG/M metagenome (GOLD analysis project Ga0075152, IMG submission 70964) | Wastewater effluent complex algal communities from Wisconsin, to seasonally profile nutrient transformation and Carbon sequestration -... | ecosystem: Engineered > WWTP > Effluent > Algae...
CCCCCGGCCTCGCCTGCGGCGACCCGATCACCATCGACCCGCGCCGCTCGCTCGCCATCACCGACCAGGCCCTGCTCACCCCCTTCGACTTCGGCCGCGTGATGCAGCAGATCGTCGACACCAGCGGCGAACAAGGCCTCACCCGCGAGGCCCTGTACGGGCGCTGGTGGGACTACCTCAACGTCAGCCCCGGCGCCTTCCCGGAGGCCCGCCACTGCGACGACGACCCGATCAAGGGCAAGCCCTCGCTCGGCGCCTTCCCCACCCAGTGCCCGCGCCCCGAGGGCGTGCTCGCGTTCACCGACCCCTTCGAGAGCCCGGGCACCAACCCCGACGCCTACGTGCCGGTCGGCGTGTTCAACCGCTTCGACCTCGCGCCCACCGACGGCGCCCACTGCGGCGAGTACCGCATCGTCTTCGCCAAGCGCTCCGGCATCAGCGACCCGAACGACCGCAACCTGATCATCTTCGAGGCCGTGCTCCCCAACCCCGCGCCCGGCTGCGGCGTCGAGGGCTGCCGCGCGGTCGCCGAGATGTGGCACAAGCTCGGCACGACCAACAACGCCGCCCAGATCCGCGCCGCCCTCGACACCTTCTACTTCGGCAACGGCGTCGGCAAGGGCCCCGTCGTCCACGCCGACAACTACGGCCCGAAGGGCGGCCAGATCCGCACCAACGGCTTCATGCCGGACCCGAACCTCTGGCAGCTCCGCCAATTCGTCTTCGACCACGACTGCGAGTTCGGCCCCTGCATCCGCCCGACCCTGCTCAAGGACAACCCGCACCCGCAGCTGTTCACCGACCCCTCCCCGGGCGCCGGCGGCGTCGCCTTCAAGTCCTGGTTCGTCAAGCAGGTCAAGAACCTCGAGGTCGCCGACGTCAACCGCTTCTTCCTCACCGACGTCGGCACCTTCAACGCCGGCCAGAGCACCTCGGAGGGGCAGTTCGACATCTACCGCCTGCAGTCCGGCGACAGCTCGCCGTTTCGCGACGCCATCGAGGCCGCGATCACCAAGCCCGGCGTCACCACCGACCAGATCTTGAACCGCACCTTGACCCTGTCCTGCGCCGGCTGCCACGAGCACGCCAACAGCGTCGAGAACGGCGACCTCGGCGGCGGCCTGCCCTGGGCCCCGAGCCTCGGCTTCGTCCAGGTCAGCGAGGAGTTCACCGAGAACGGCGCCTTCGGCCCGCGCTTCCCGCTCTCCGATCAGCTCACGCAGATCTTCCTGCCGCACCGCAAGCAGGTGCTCGAGAAGTTCCTCGCCACCGCCGCGTGCAGCAACTGCAACCCGCTCAAGGTCAAGCTGTTCGGCGCGAACATCGTCGATCCGCACAAGTTCGACCCGCCCGGCCCCAGCGCCCCCGGCCTCACCCTCGGCGGGCCGCCTCGTAGTCACTGACCCGCTGACCCGTAGTCGCTGACCCCTCGGCAATTCCCGCCCGCACCCCCGGCCGGGCCAGGACCCACGTGCTAGACTCCGCCGCACTTTCGGGAGCATGCGCGTGGTTCAAGCCTACATCTCCGGGACCGGCTTCTACGTCCCCCCGCGGGTCGTCACCAACGACGACCTCATCCACCACTACGGCGTCGAGACCACCCACGACTGGATCGTCCAGCGCACCGGCATCGAGGCCCGCCGCTTCGCCGACGCCGGCATCGGCACCTCCGACCTCGCCCTCGAGGCCGCCCGGGCCGCCCTCTCCGAGGCCCAGCTCGAGGCCCACGACCTCGACCTCATCGTCTTCGCCACCCTCTCCCCAGAGCACGCCTTCCCCGGCAGCGGCGTCTACCTGCAGCAGAAGCTCGGCCTCTGCGAGGGTGAGAACGCCAAGTTCGTCCCCGCCCTCGACGTCCGCAACCAGTGCTCGGGCTTCCTCTACGCCCTCTCGACCGCCGTCGCCCACGTCCGCGCCGGCATGGCCCGCCACGTGCTCGTCGTCGGCGCCGAGACCCACTCCGCCGCCCTCGACCTCTCGCCCGGCGGTCGCACCGTCGCCTCGCTGTTCGGCGACGGCGCCGGCGCCGTGATCGTCTCCGCCACCGAGGAGGACCGCGGCGTGCGGGGCGTCTACCTCGGCGCCGACGGCCGCTTCGCCGAGGTGCTGTGCCAGAAGATCTGGGACATCCGCGAGCGCCCCTTCATCAAGAAGAACCCGGACGGCAGCGGCCACGTCCCCGCCGATCGCCTGTGGGCCACCATGGACGGCAAGCTGGTGTTCAAGCACGCCGTCGGCACCATGCTCGCCGCGCTGATGCGGGCCTGCAGCGCGCATAAGCTCGGCGTCGAGGACATCGACCTGTTCCTGTTCCATCAGGCCAACATGCGGATCAACCAGTACGTCGCCCAGCAGCTCGGCGTCCCCGACACGAAGATCCCGCACAACATCCAGCGCTACGGCAACACCACCGCCGCCACCATCCCCATCCTGCTCGCCGAGGCGGTCCGCGAGGGCCGCCTGCGCCCGGGCATGAAGGTCGCCATGGCCGCCTTCGGCTCCGGCTTCACCTGGGGCGCCGCCATCATCGACTGGTGACCGGCTTCACCTGGGGCGCCGCCATCATCGACTGGTGACCGGCTCGCGCGCCCGGGCCGACCCGGTGTAACTTGTCGCCATGGCCCCCGCCCCCCGCCCGCGCGCGCTGCTGCTCCACCTGATGCCCCTCGCGTTGGGCCTCGCCTGCGCCGGCAAGACCGGCGACCGCTCCAGCCCGCCGCCCGAGCTCGCCGCCGTCTACTACGACTCGGGCTCGAAGCAGCTCAGCTTCGACGACCGGCCGGCCGTCGCCCAGGCCGCCAAGGAGCTCGAGCAAAACCCCGAGCTGCACGTCCTGCTGATCGGCCGCACCGACTCCTTCGGCGGCGCCAACGCCAACATGCAGCTCGGCCTCCAGCGCGCCGTGGAGTTTCGCAAGGCGCTGCTGACCCGCGGCGCCGGCAAGATCGATCTGGCCCGGGTCCACGTCGGCTCGCGCGGTCAGGCAGATCCGAGCGCCAGCAACGAGACCGAGGACGGCCGCGCGATCAACCGCCGCGTCGAGTTCTTCTTCTTCTATCCCGACGGCACTCCGCTCAAGTCCCGCTTCGCCCCGCCGATCATCGTCGAGGGCGAGTAGCCGCGCCGCACCCTGACAGCAAAGTCAGGCCCAGGTGTTCGACCGGGCCCGCGCCCGGGCAGCGCGATCAGGGCGTAGCTCGGCGGCACACCCGCGTTTTCATTTTCACTAATATTATCAGCCGCATGCCTTCCTGGACCGCGGCCTGCATCCTTATTCGACGACGACGCGGAACGAACCCACCCCTCGCGTCCCTCCCACTTTTATTGGCTTATTTGCTCCCTCTCGCGACCTGGCTTACTTCGCTACTTACTGACCTGGCTTGCCCTTGCCCTGACTTAACTTGATGGCTTGACCGATCCCGAGCCGCTGCGAGTCCGCTGCCCGTCGGGCCTGGTACCCACCAGGCCCGACCTGTTTTTAAGCGCCTCCGCCACGGGCGTCACGGCGCCCACCATCGGCTTGCGGCGCCGCGGCCTCGCCGTTTACGCTGCCCCGGTGACCCGCCCTCACCCGCTCGCCCTGCTCATGCTCGCGCTCGCCTGTGACCCCGGGCCCGACGAGTCCGAGCAGGACCTCCTGGTGGTGCCCGACCTCGCGATCTGCGACCCCATCGCCGACTGGGACAGCCTCGCCCTCGAGGACGCCCTGCTCGCGCAGATCAACGAGCTGCGCCGCGAGGGCGGGCGCTGCGGCGACCTGGCCTTTGTGCCAGCTCCGGGCCTCGGCATGGACCCGACGCTGCGCTGCGCCGCCCGCCTCCACAGCCAGGACATGGCGGCCCGGACCTTCCTGGCGCAGGTCGACCCCGACGGCGTCGGCACCGGTCCGCGCCTCGGCGCGCTCGGCTACACAGCCAGCACCTACGCCGAGAACGTCGGCTTCGTGCAACCAGATCCCGACCTCGATCCCGATCCCGAGCGCGACGCCCGGGCCGTCCTCCTCGGCTGGCAGGACAACCCGAGCACCTGCTGGAAGCTCTTCGCCCGCGAGCTGCGGGCCGTGGGCATCGGCGCCACGCCCGGCAGCTTCGACCCCAAGGACCTCGAACCGGTCGACGGCCTCTACTTCACCGCCACCTTCGCCGCCCCCTGAGCCCGCGACTTGCTAACCTGGACCGCATGTCCGGTCGTCGCATCACCTCGCGTCCGCGCCTGCTCGCGGCCCTGCTGGCCCTCGCACCCGCCTGCAAGGACAGCGACGCCGAAGACACCGACGACACGAGCGGCGGCGCGGCCACCGATGACACAGCCAGTAGCGCGCCGCTGACCACCACCGACGCGACCACCACCGCCCAGGCCACCACCGGCGCGCCCGAGGAGACGATCTGGGACACCCCCTACTGTCACCCGGTCAAGGACGGCCCCGGCTGGCCGCCCGCCCTGCGCGCCTGGGAGGAGGACGTCGTGCGCCTCGTCAACGAGGCCCGGGCGGCCGGCGCCGATTGTGACAGTCAGGGCGTGTTCGCGCCGACCGGCCCGCTGACGATGAACGCCAGCCTGCGCTGCGCCGCCCGCAAGCACTCCCAGGACATGAACAACCGCAACTTCTTCGACCACGTCAACCCCGACGGCGAGGACCCCTTCGACCGCATCGCCCAGGCCGGCTACGGCAGCTACAACCAGGCCGGGGAGAACATCGCCGGCGGCAGCGACAGCCCGGAGGCGACCGTCGCCGGCTGGCTCGAGAGCGACGGCCACTGCGGCAACCTGATGAGCCCCGGCTACACCGAGATCGGCGTCGGCGCCTACGAGGGCCTCGGCGACTACACCTTCTACTGGACCCAGACCTTCGGCGGCTGACCTCCAGGACAGGTACATCGGCGCCCGCGTCCACCTGTCCTTCAGGCCAGGTATCTCGGCGCCCGCGTCCACCTGTCCTCCAGGCCAGGTACCTCGGCGCCCGCTTCCACCTGTCCTCCAGGCCAGGACACTCGGGGCCCGCGTCCACCTGTCCTCCAGGCCAGGTACCTCGGCGCCCGCGTCCACCTGTCCTCCAGGCCAGGTATCTCGGCGCCCGCGTCCACCTGTCCTTCGGGACAGGCCACCGCGGCTCAGCCCGGGCCCAGCGCCCACGTGACCAGCGCCCCGAGCACCGCCAGCGCGGCCCAGATCGCTCGTGCACGCCCCTCCTTCGGCCCCCCGCGCAGCGCCAGCGCCGACGTCAGCCCCGTCAGCACGCCCGTCAGCGCCGGCCACGGCGGCCCCTGCTCGCCGGCCCGCCGGAGCAGCGCCAGATGGTACGCCTCCGGGCTCCCCGTGCCCGAGAGGTCGGTGCCGAACACCTGCTCCTGCGCCGCCATCAGCCGGGCGATGCCATAGTTCGCTGCGTCCAGCAGCGCCGGGTCCGCGACCCCCCACGCGCGGCTCGCCAGCAGCGCGCCGCGAGCCTCCCGATAGGCCGTGAGCGCCGTCTGCGAGCTCGCCTCGCCCGCGCGCTCGGCCTCCGCGGCGATCGTCATCAAGCGGGCCAGCGCCACCTCGTCGTGCCGGGCGATCGGCACCCGCCAGCGGGCCGCGCGGCCCAGCTGCATGATCTCGCGGTCGACACGGCCCTCGGCCGCCGCCCGCTCGGCCTGCGCCAGCGCGCCACGGCCCTCCCACGCCGCCCGCCCGAGCAGCGGCCCGGACACCCCGAGCACCACCACCGCGGCCCATGCTGCGGCTCTCGGCCCTGCCCCCCCCACGCGCGCCACCCTAACAACCTCGCGCCACCCCGAGCAAGCCGCGGTCGCAGCGCCCCTCCGCGAGCAAGCCGCCGTCGCAGCGCCCCGCCCGCGACCCCTCGCCCGGCGCACAGGGACGCCCCGCGCAGCAGCGCCCCGCGTTATGCTCCCGCCCGCGATGCCCCCGACCCGCAGGCAATGGTTGCACGCCGCCGCCGGGCTCGGCGCGGGCGCCGTGCTCGCGCCCCCGCTCGCCGCCCAGCCCCCGGACCCCTTCGGCCTCGGCCTCGACTTCGGCCCCCCGAGCGACTGGAACGAGCCCACCACGGTGCTCACCGTCGACCTGCCGCAGCTGCAGTACAGCGGCCAGTGGAACCCGCGCCCCGGGGCGATGCGCGAGCTGGCCAGCGAGCTGCGCCTGCGCACCCGCCTCGAGCCGGTGCGCGAGCCCTCGGCGGTGGCCGCGACGGCGCCCGCGCTGTTCTCGACCCCGTTCCTGTACGTCGCCGGCGAGCGCGGCTTGCCGCCGCTGGGCGAGCCCGCAGAGGCGCAGCTCGGGCGCTTCCTCGACCTCGGCGGGATGATCATCTTCGACGCCGCGGACGGCGGCGCCGACCCGGGCTTCGAGCGCGACGTCCAGGCCCTGCTCGCGCGCATCATGCCCGGGGCCCAGGTCACCCGCGTCGCCCGCGACCACGTCCTCTACCGCTCCTTCTACATCATCGACGAGCCGATCGGCCGCACCCGCAGCTACGACCACGCCCTCGGCGTGCAGGATGAGGGCCGCCTCAGGGTGCTGCTGATCCGCAACGACCTCGGCGGCGCGCTCGCCCGCGGCCCCGACGGCCTCTACACCCACCCCTGCACCCCCGGCGGCCCCGCGCAGCGCGAGTGGGCGATCCGCTTCGCCGTCAACATCCTCCTCTACGCCACCTGCACCGACTACAAGGCCGACCGCGCCCACGTCGAGACCCTGCTGCGCACCCGTCGCTGGCGCTGACCGAATCATGCCGAAGCCGACCCCAACCGCGCATACGACATGTCCCTCAGGACAGCCGAGCGCGCCCTCATCAACCTGTCCCTCAGGACAGCCGAGCGCGCCCTCCTCAACCTGTCCCTCAGGACAGCCGAGCGCGCCATCCTCAACCTGTCCCTCAGGACAGCCGAAGCCCCCGTCCATCACCTGTCCCTCAGGACAGCCGAAGCCCCCGTCCATCACCTGTCCCTCAGGACACCTCGTTCCCTGACATGGAGCGCTGGCGCCTGATCACCGGCCACGCCCCGGGCCCGCTGTGGACCGCGCTGCTGCTCGCCTGCGCCGCGCTCGCCCTCGTCGAGGCCGGCCTCGCCTTTCGCCGCGGCGCTCGCCTGCCCCGGGCCACCCGCCTCGGCCTGCTCGGCCTGCGCGCCCTCGGCGTGCTCGCCCTGCTCGTCGTCGGCCTCGAGCTCACCCTCAGCCTCGAGACCGTGCGCCCGACCGGCCCGCGCGTGGCCGTGCTCGTCGACCGCAGCGCGAGCATGGCCCTCGCCGACGCCGAGCGCCCCGGCGCCCCGACCACCGCTCGCATCGATCGCCTGCGCACGATGTGGTCCGCCAGCACCCTCGCCCGCGCGGCCTGGCGCGAGCAGGGCCTCTCGATCCAGGCGCGCAGCTTCGCGGAGCGCGGCGAGCCGCTCGGTGAGGCCGCCGCCGCCACCCTGGACGTGCGCACCGACGGCCCCGCCTCCGACCTCGCCCGCGCCCTCGCCGAGCTCGCCGCGCCCGACCCCGCGAGCGCCGATCCCAGGCCGCTGGCGGGCGTGCTCCTGCTCTCCGACGGCCTCTTCGACGGCGGCGAGGGCGAGGGCCCGGATCCCCTGCTGCTGGCCGCGGAGGCCCTCGGCGTGCCGATCACCACCGTCAGCGCCGGCGCCCCGGCGATCGACGACGTCGCGCTCGCGGAGCTGCGCGCCGGCGAGTTCGCCTTCGTCGAGAACGTCACCGAGTTCAGCGCCGACCTGGTCGCCCACGGTCACGCCGGCGCCAGCGTCGAGGTCGACCTGCGCCGCGACGGCGTCGTCGTCGCGACCACCACCGTCGCGCTCGGCGACGACGGCGTCGCGGTCCCGGTCCGCTTCGAGGTCGCCCCCGATCGCGTCGGCCAGTTCGTCTACGAGATCGCCGCCCGCCCGCTGCCCGGCGAGGCGACCACCGCCAACAACCGCCGCGCCTTCGTGCTCAAGGTCCTGCGCGACAAGGTCCGCGTGCTGCACGTCGCCGGCCGCCCCGACTGGGACGTGCGGGCCCTGCGGACCCTGCTCGGCCGCGACCCCAACGTCGAACTGCTCAGCTACTACATCCTCCGCGGCATCGAGGACGCCGACCGCGAGGACCCCAGCGCCGAGCTCAGCCTGATCGCCTTCCCCACCGACGAACTCTTTAAGGAGCAGCTCGGCTCCTTCGACCTCGTCGTCCTCCACAACTTCGACGCCATCAACCATCAGGTCGGCCGCTACCTCGGCGACATCGCCCAGTACGTGCAAGAGGGCGGCGCCCTGATCGTCATCGGCGGCGACATGGGCCTCGCCACCGGCGACTACCCCGGCGTGCTCGCGCAGAGCCTCCCCGTCGACACCCGCGCCCCGACCGGCCTCAAGACCGAGCCCTACCGACCCGCGCTGACCGACGCCGGCCGCCGCCACCCGATCACAGCCTGGCTCGCCGGCGCCGGCCCGGGCGACTGGTCGACCCTGCCCGCCCTCGACAGCTACAACCCCGTCCGCCTCGCCCGCCACGCCGACAGCATCGCCGCCGCCGTGCTCCTGAACCATCCCGACGCCTCCGCCCCGCTGCTCGTCATCGCCGAGCCCGGCAAGGGCCGCAGCCTCGTGCTCGCCACCGGCGCGACCTGGCGCCTCGGCTTCGCCGCCGACCTCCCGATCGTCGACGGCGCGCGCCCCTACGACCTGCTGTGGCTCGGCGCGATCCGCTGGCTGCTGCGCGACGCGGCCGCCGATCGCCTGTCCCTCGAGACAGATCGGCCCAGCTACCTGATCGGCGACACTGTCACGCTGCGCGCCGCCACCCTCGGCCCCGGCTACGCCCCCGAGCCCGGCGTCCCGCTCGCCTGGGAGCTGCGGCCCCTCGGCGCCGCCGCCGAAGCGAGCCCTGGCGCCGCCGCGCCGGCCTTCCTCCTGTCCCAGGGGACATGGACCACCGACGCCCTCGGCCGCGCCAGTGAGGCCGTGCCCGGCGCCCTCCCGGTCGGCGCCTACGAGGCGATGGCCTGGCGCACTGGTCTGCCCGATCCCACCGCCAGCGGCCCCGCGCGGGCCCGCCGGGTGTTCCTGGTCCACGAGCCCGGCCAGGAGCTCGCGCGCGTCGACGCCGACCCCGGCGAGCGGCGCCTCGCCGCCCTCGCCGCGGCCACCGGCGGCCGCGCCCTGCTCGCCCGGGCCGGCGACGCCCTCCCCACCGAGCTGCCGCTGGCCGACCTCGGCGCCGAGAACCCGCACCTGCGCGTCGACAGCCGCCGCGCCGTACCGCTGTGGGACGGCCCCTGGGCGCTGCTGCTGGTGATCCTCGGCCTCGGCGGCGAGGTCTTGCTGCGCCGCCGCGTCGGCCTCACCTGACCGGTCTCGGCAAACTGCGGTACATTCGCCGCGATGTCGAACAAGTCGCGCCCCAAGGACGGTCCTCCGGCCGTCAGCCTCGATGCCGACCGCCCCGGCAAGGTCTCGCGCCACGTCCAGCCGATCGGACCGCGCGTCCTCATCCGCGTGATCAAGACCCCCGACCGCAGCGAGTCCGGCCTCTACCTGCCCGCCGGCGCCAAGGACAGCCACAGCGAGGCGCTGCTGGCCGAGGTCGTCGAGGTCGCGCGCACCCTGCCCAAGGCCGCCTACATCGATGACGGCGACGACGACGACGACGACGACGACCGCCCGGGCCTCGGCGAGAACGTCAGCGGCATCCCGGTCGGCGCGCAGGTGCTGTTCGCCCGCGACCAGGGCGTCACCGTCCCCTGGGACGACAGCCTGCGCCTGCTGTCCGTCCGCCACGTCCTGGCGATCGTCGACATCATCCCCGAAGACAACCTGCAATGAGAGACATGTCCCCAAAGCCCCGTTGCGAGCGCCAGCAACCTGCCATGAGAGACATGTCCACAGAGACCTGTCGCAAGGGACATGCGGTCCTCCCCACCCTCACCCTCGCCGCCCTCACCCTCGCCCTCGCCGCCCCGGCCGCCGCCCAGGCGCCGGTCGCCCTCGACCGCAACCCCAGCGACGGCGTCGAGCGCCCGATCCACGACTACTCCGGCGAGGGCGACGCCAGCAGCCTCGAGCTCAACCCCGCCCTGCTCTCGGCCGCCAAGGGCCTCGACGCGGTGTTCCTCGGCTACCGCTCCACCTCCGCCTTCACCCGCGGCAGCGGCTTCGGCGGCTTCGCCAGCCTGAACCTCGGCCTCGGCTTCGCCACCGGCTTCGGCGTCCAGGCCGTGCGCCCCGGCTTCACCGGCAACTACTTCGACCCCCGTCGCAGCCAGAACCCCGACTTCACCAAGATCTCGTGGGGCCTCAGCGGCGGCGACGGCAAGGTCGTCGCCATGGGCCTCGGCCTCCACTGGATGACCCTCGGCGGCGCGCCCATGCGCCGCCCCGACCTCGACTTCGGCCTCCTCCTGCGCCTGCGCAACTACGCCTCGATCGGCGCAGTCGCCCGCCTCGGACCCGCCGACCTCGCCCCCCAGGGCCTCCTCCCCCAGGAGCTCGCCGTCACCGGCGAGCTCGCCCTGCGCCCGCTCGGCACCCGCACCCTCGAGCTCGCCGGCGGCGTGCGCACCCGCTGGCGCGGCGACGCCAGCGTCGGCCCCGCCGAGTTCACCGACTTCCTCGGCGTGCTCCCGCGCGGCCGCATCGCCCTCCGCTACCAGGGCATCGAGCTCGCCGGCGAGGTCGAGCAGGTCCGCGTCAACCTCCTCGACCCCGCCACCTACCAGCTCCGCGAGCAGGCCCGGGCCGTGCGCGGCGCCGTCGCGCTGGCTGTCTCATGGGACATGTTGACCGTCCGCGCCGGCGTGCACGCCGGCCTCTCCGAGGGCCTCGACGGCTTCGGCCTCGCCGCGCGCTTCAGCAGCAGCCGCCAGGGCCGGGTGTTCTGGCCGCGCCTCGTCGACGCCGAGCGCATCGACCTCTCCGCGGTCTCCGGCGAGCGCGGCCTGATCCGCATGCTCGAGCGCCTCGATCGCGCCGAGCAGGCCGGCCCGCGCAGCATCATCCTCGTCGACGCCCGCGGCGCCAAGCTCGGCTGGGCCAGCCTCCAGGAGCTGCGCGGCGCGCTGGTCCGGATCCGCAACGCCGGCGGCCACGTCTTCGCCTACCTCGAGGACGCCAACCTCAAGGAGTACTACCTCGCCAGCGCCGCCGAGCAGGTCTACCTCCACCCGGCCGGCGAGCTCGCGACCTTCGGCCTCGCCGCGACCACGCTCTACTTCAAGGGCGCGCTCGACAAGCTCGGCGTCCAGGCCGAGGGCCTGCACATCGCCGAGTACAAGAGCGCCCACGAGACCTTCACCCGCACCGGCCCCTCCGACCCCGACCGCCAGCAGCGCGAGGCGATCCTCGACGACACCTTCGCGCAGATCGTCCGCGACATCGCCCAGGCCCGCGGCCTCAGCGAGGCCCAGGTCCGCGGCGCCGTCGACGAGGCCCCGCACGGGCCATCACAGGCGCTCACTCAGCACCTCGCCGACAAGATCCTGCACCGCGACGAGGTCATCGACGCCATCTCGACCAAGATCGGCGCCAAGGTCCGCTTCGCCAGCTTCCCCGAGACCGACCCCGAGCAGGACACCTGGTCGACCGCGCCCTACCTCGCCGTCGTGCTCGTCGAGGGCACCATCATCGACGGCGAGAGCCGCACGATCCCGTTCCTCAACATCAACTTCGCCGGCAGCGACACCCTCGTCGAGCAGCTCCGCGCGCTGCGCGGCGACCCGATGTGCAAGGGCATCCTCCTGCGCGTCAACAGCCCCGGCGGCTCCGCCCTCGCCTCCGACCTGATCTGGCGCGAAGTCCAGCGCACCCAGGACGCCCACGAGAAGAACCCCCAGCGCAGCCCCCCGATCATCGTCTCGATGGGCGACGTCGCCGCCTCCGGCGGCTACTACGTCGCCATGGGCGCGCGCCAGATCTTCGCCTCCCCGACCACCATCACCGGCTCGATCGGCGTCGTCAGCCTCCACTTCGACCTCTCCGGCCTGCTCGCCAAGCTCGGCATCTCCACGAGCACCTTCCAGCGCGGCAAGAACGCCGACATCGCCAGCCTCTGGCACCCCTACACCGAGGATCAGCGCGCCCGCATGGACGCCTCCATGCGCCGGATCTACGACCTGTTTCGCACCCGCGTCGCCGCCGGACGCAAGCTGACCATGGAGACCGTCGACCAGCTCGGCCGCGGCCACGTCTACTCCGGCGTCGACGCGCGAGAGCTCCGCCTCGTCGACGAGCTCGGCGGCCTCCACGAAGCCCTGGCCGCCCTCCGCGCCAAGACCGGCCTCCCCGAGCGCCGCGAGCTCGCCCTGCGCGTCCTCCCCCGCCAGCGCCGCCTCGTCGACATCCTGCTCGAGCAAGTCATGCCCCGCTCCCGCGAGAAGGGCCTGCGCAGCAAGATCGACACCGCCATCGCCCGCCGCGACGCCAAACAACAGCTCCCCCTCGCCCTCAGCGCCGCCCTCGCCCGCCTCCCCCTCTCCCTCCTGTTCCTCCCCCAAGACAGCGCCCTCGCCCTCCTCCCCGGCCTGGTCGAGCTCGAGTAAACGGAACATGAGCACCGTCAAACTCAAGCGCCTGAAGATCAACCAGTACCGCAACGTGCGCCCCGGCACGGAGCTGCACTTCGACGACGGCGTAAACCTCGTCCTCGGCCAAAACGCTGCGGGGAAAACGACGCTCTTATCGTTATTGTCCGCGGTATCTCGGTCCGTGTTCGAGGAGCACTCGCACGAAGAATTTAATCTCGAGTACGAGCTCACCTGTGGCTCATTTTCGATTGTCGCCCAGGTCAGCCATCGCCGGCAGGATGATTCAGAGGCCGGGGATCCCGCAGGCGTCGCCCGTCTGTGGCGTGGCTACTACGCCGTTCACATCAAGGATTTGAGCACCAGTCGAGGAATCACCATCGTCTCCGACTCAGCGGACGAAGGTCAGTCTCGCGGCAGGGTTCCGCTCGTGATGGACTGGTCGTTCATTGCTGCAATCCTCTCCGACCGAGGCGAGTCCTATCGATCGCTACGCAGCGATTTGTTCGCCACCGCGTCCGCGTTCCGCTTCGATGAATCCTTGGAATGCTTCGCCGCGATGACGGGGCGGTCATCATCCCTCAAGAGCGCAGCGACGCCTCCACCGGCCCACACGAGCTGGCACTCGAGCAGAGGTAGCAGCAGCACGGGAGGGGCCTATGTCCCCGGTGATCTAAGCAGAGCACTCCTTCGGTCGTTCCAGGCGACCGACAAGGATCCCACGCTCGAGGGCGCCGAGCAGCCGCTCGCTTCACAGATGGCCACAGCAATGGGCGCAACCTCCGTGTCCATCTTGCCAAACCACCGCGCCCGGTCGCGGGGCCTGATCGAGAGTTACTTCAAGGTGGAAGGCTTTACCATCGAGGTCACCCGTGGCGAAGGACAGACAGTCCATCATGACCTACTGAGTTACGGTCAAAAGCGCCTCGTCGCCTTCTTCTACTACCTGGCCATGAACCCGAGCATCGTGATCGCCGACGAGCTCGTCAACGGCCTGCATCACCGCTGGATCGAAGCCTGCATGAAGGCCATCGGCGAGCGCCAGGCCTTCCTGACCAGCCAGAACCCGCTGCTCTTTGAACACGTCGAGTTCGACTCCATCGAACAGGTTCAGGCCCGCTTCATCACCTGCAAGTCGGAGCTCGTCGACGGCGCCGAGCAGCTCGTCTGGCAGAACATGCCCCGCGACGACGCCGAGCGCTTCTATCGCGGCTACGAGGCGGACATCGAGGGCATCGGCGACATCCTGATCAACCGGGGCCTGTGGTGAGCCCGCGGTCGATGAAACCCTCAGTACTGGTCCTGACCGAGGACGGGGGCAAGGACGGTAAACCCGCATTTGAGGCCGTCACGGCGCTCACCAAGAGACTGCTCGCATACATCGACCAGGGCTGCGACCCCGAGAAGATCAGCTTTGATCCCGCGACCGATGCGGCGCGCGAGATCCTGGTCGCCAACCAGTTCACCAATCGTCGAGACCCGCGCCGCCGCAGGCTCTACCAGGTCATCGCGGCCCAGCTCAGGCTCGCCGACGGCTTCGTCGTCCATCACTTCGACGGCGATCGTCCGTGGTGCGAACGAGACGCCGAGGCTCCGCTCGAGGCCAAACCTGTCCAGAAGGAGATCCTCGAGCACGTGCGAGTCCTGCTCGCCACGCGTGGGGTGAGTGACACCGAGATCGACGCGATGCTCAAGCGTTACCTCCGGCTCGTACCGTATCGAGAGATCGAGGCCTGGCTGTACCAGAACACCGAGAAGGCGCGCAGCTTCGCATGCGGCAGGCCGCAGTGCGGCTGCCTCGCTAATCTCGACCAATGGCGCGCAGACCGCGGCCTCCTCGACGAGGTCCCCAAACCTCCGGCCGCGCTGCCGTGTGTTGGCAAGCGCCACAACTTGGCTCTGGTGGCCGGACTACCGGTCAAAGAGGTCTATGCCGCGGGCAAGTCGCTCGCCACCGCTCTCGACGCGATGGTCGGCTGCGATGCGCTTCTGGAAACGCTCCAGAGCAAGGCCCAGCGCAACTACTAGGTTTGTGAGCCCGACCACCGCCTGAAACGCTTGCCGCGGCGCCGGCGCGCGCGCATCCTGTGCGTCTTGACGACCGCGGGCGACCCCTGGCGGCGCCACCCCCTCGCCCCCGCGACATGCACGAAAGCACTGACCTCGACCTGTCTCATCGGCCATCCGCCGCCGCGTCGGCCGCCGCTCCGTCGACCGCCCCGACGAGCCTCGACGTCACGAGCGACGCGCACGCGACCGCCGGCCTGCCCGATCCGCTGCCGACGTCGTACCCCGACGACCCGCTCGGCGTCACGATCCACCGCCTCGGCAACGGCCTGACCGTGTACCTGAGCGTCGACCGCGAGCAGCCGCGCATCCACGCATGGATCGCCATTCGCGCCGGCAGCCGCCACGACCCTGCGCACTCGACCGGCCTCGCGCACTACCTCGAGCACATGATGTTCAAGGGCACGCCGAAGCTCGGCACCCTCGACGGCGTGGCCGAGCTGCCGCACCTCGAGCGCACCGCCGCGCTCTACGATCGTCTACCCCACGCCAACAGCCTCGAGGACCGCGCGTCAATCCTGGCCGAGATCGACGCCGCCACCCAGGCCTCCGCGCAGACCGCGATCCCCAACGAGATCGATCGCCTCTACGCCGCGCTCGGCATCCTCGACGTCAACGCCTTCACCACCGACGAGGCCACCGTCTACCTCGCCGACGTGCCGGCCGCGCGCCTCGACGCCTGGGCCCACGTCGAGGCTGAGCGGCTCGCAAGGCCCAGCTTTCGCCTCTTCTATCCCGAGCTCGAGGCCGTCTACGAGGAGAAGAACACCAGCCTCGACACGCCGGAGGACCGCGTCGACGAGGCCCTGCGCCTCGCCCTCTTCCCGGGCCACCCCTACGGCACCCAGCCGACCCTCGGCCTCGCCGAGCACCTCAAGAACCCGGCCCACGCCGAGATGGTCGCGTACCACCGCCGCTGGTACGTGCCGAACAACGCCGCGATCATCCTCGCCGGCGACCTCGAGCCCGCGTCCGCGCTCGCCACCCTCGAGCAGGCCTTCGCTACCTGGTCCCCGGGACAGGTCCAACCACTCGCCCCCGGCGAGCTCGCCGGCCCGGTCGGCCGCACCGAGCGGGTCGTCCAGGCCGAGGGCGAGCAGAGCGTCACGGTCGCCTGGCGCACGGTCCCGGCCGGGCACCCTGACGAGCCCGCGCTCGCGGTGCTCGCCGAGCTCGTCGACAACGACGTCTGCGGCCTGCTCAACGTCGGCCTCCTGCTCTCCGGCCTGCTCCCCGACGCGGAGACCCACGGCGAGCAGCTGCTCGAGGCCGGCTACCACGCGCTCACCGGCGTCGCGCGCGACGACCAGAGCCTCGGCGAGGTCGAGCGCCTGCTGCTCGGGGTGATCGCCGAGCTCAAGTCCGGCGCCTTCACCGACGCCGACCTCGCCGCGATCGTCCTGCACCGCCAGATCCGCGAGCAGATGGCCCGCGAGTCCAACGCCGGCCGCGTCGCCTGGATCGCCGACGCCTACCTCGCGCGCCGGCCCTGGGAGGAGCACCTGCGCCTCACCTCGGCGATCGCCCGCGTCACCCGCGAGGACGTGCTTCGCGTCGCCCACACCTACTTCGGCGACGACCGCGTCGTCGTCCTGCGCCGCCGCGGCAAGCACGACCCGCCGAAGATCCCCCGGCCGATCATCACACCGGTCCCGATCGACGCCACCCGCGAGAGCGCCTTCGCGGCCGAGATCCTCGCCCGACCCAGCCGCGAACCCGAGCCCGCGTGGCTGACCGAGGACCGCGACTTCAGCCGCCTTCGCCTCGGCTCCGGCCGCCTCATCGCCGCCCCCAACGCCCGCAGCCAGCTGTTCGCGCTCGCCATGCGCTGGGACCTCGGCACCCGCCAGCGACCCCTGCTCGGCTACGCCCTCGAGCTGCTCCAGCAGTCCGGCGCCGGCCCCCTCGCCGCCGACGAGCTGCAGCGCCGCCTCTATCAGCTCGGCACCACCATCGACACCGACTGCGGCGCCGACCACACCAGCGTCATCCTCACCGGCGTCGACGCCAACCTCGAGGCCAGCCTCGCCCTCCTCGACACCTGGCTGCGCGCCCCGAGCTTCACCGCCGACACCGTCTCCGACCTGCTCGCCAACATCCTGAGCCTGCGCCGCGACGAGCAGGACGACCCCGAGGCGCTGGCCGAGGCCCTCTCCGAGTTCGCCCGCCGCGGCCCGGCCAGCGACATCCTCGCCCGGCCCAGCGACCGCCAGCTGCGTCAGGCTCGCGGCGCCGATCTGGCGGAGGAGCTACGTGTCCTTTCGGACCTGTCCCATCACACTCTTTACTTCGGACCGCGCGCCCCCGCGGCCGCCGCCGCCGCGCTCGAGTTCGGCGCGGGCCACCCGGTCGCGCCCCGTCCGCCCCGGCGCCTGCGCAGCCTCGCGCGGCCGACGATCTACCTGCTGCATCGCGACATGGCCCAGGCCCAGATCGAGGTCGTGCTGCCGCTGCCGCCCCTGCCCCGCGCCGACCGTCCGGCCGCCCGCCTGCTCAACCAGGTGCTCGGCGGCGACATGAGCGGCCTGGTGTTCCAGGAGATCCGCGAGGCCCGCGGCCTGGCCTATCGGGCAGGTGCCTTCCTCGCCACCGGCGCCCGCCCCTGCGACGCCGCCGCGCTGATCGGCCAGCTCGGCACCCAGGCCGACAAGAGCCGCGAGGCCCTCGCGCTGCTCCTCGACCTCATGCAGCGGCCGACCCTCAGCGCCGAGCGCATCACCGCGAGCCGCAGCGCCCTGGTCCGCGAGCTCCGCTCGACCCGCGTCCCGCCGCGACGCGTCCCTGACTGGGTCCAGGCCTGGGAGGAGCGCGAGGAGCCGCAAGACCCGCGCCCCGAGGAGCTCGCCCGGCTCGAGGCCCTGGCGCCCGCCCGGGCCGCCGAGGACGCCCTCGGCGACCTGCTGCGCCGCCACACCGGCGGCCCGGCGCTGATCAGCGTGCTAGGCGACCGCCGCCGCATCGACCTCGCCGGCCTGCGAGCGCTCGGCGAGGTGATCGAGCTGCGCAGCGCCGACCTGTTCTCGCAC
>Ga0075152_10001360_pt1 | contig 17587 bp, 24 predicted proteins | sample JI61114C2DNA_FD_70964 | JGI IMG/M metagenome (GOLD analysis project Ga0075152, IMG submission 70964) | Wastewater effluent complex algal communities from Wisconsin, to seasonally profile nutrient transformation and Carbon sequestration -... | ecosystem: Engineered > WWTP > Effluent > Algae...
TCCAGAGCAGATAGCATGGCCGCGACTATGTATACTGCTAGAAGCGCCTCCTCTCCGATGCCAAGTAGCTAACCATCCTTAACCAGCTCATGCGCATGGATATCGAACAGAAGAAGGCTACCCTTAAACGCAAGCATGCCGAACGCGAGGAGTCCATCAAGGCTGCGTTCCACTTTGCTTCGAACATTGAGCTGCCTCTGCTCAACGGCTACAACTGATATACTTCAGTCATCATTGTTAATATGTTCGAACTGTCGAACGAGCCACGAGTTGCAGTGATAGTCAATGCAGACGATCTCGGTTATTCGGAGGCGTGCGATGAGGCAACTTTCTTGCTCATAGCTCAAGGGGCAGTTACTTCGGCTTCACTTCTTGTCAACATGCAGAACAGCAGGAAGGCGGTGCAGCGATGTCTACAAATAGGATTTCGAGCTGGGCTGCATCTCAACCTTACTGAGGGCAAGCCTTTGGGTGACAAGGGAGGATCGTTAGTAAATGCTTCTGGATAGTTCCTTGGAAAGGCTGCATTCTATCCAGTCCAAGGACAGCCACCATAGCTCAAGGATGAAGACCTATATGAGGAGATAAGCCGACAGTTCGAGTGGTTCGTTAGAGAGTTCAATAGGCTACCAACCCACATCGACGGGCATAACCACGTGCATATGGTACCTGGAGTCGCCAAGATCCTGGTGGTAGTAATGGAGCAATACGGCTGCTATAAGTATAGGCTACCGGTCGAGCCATTGGTTGGGGAAGCGACTCCATTTCGAAAGAGACTCATGTAGAACATACAGCTCGCCAGGCCGTACTACTAGCGAAGCAATATGATCTCCACTGGGCACTTCTTAGGCCTGGAACTTATTTATTCGTTTCGGTTCGAAGAGCTTAAGACATCTTTGGAAAAGATCAACGCAGAGCTAAAGCAAAGTAAGACAAGGAATCCAGTGTATGTCGAACTCATGGTGCATCCCGGCCTAATCCAACAAGCAAGCAGCCAAGTTCAAGACGAATTTCATACCTGCTCGAACCGGCAAGTTGAGTTTGAGATGCTTGCTTCCAACCAAATGAAAGAACTTCTGAAGCAATTTAGGCTGGTAAGCTGGCACCAACTATCATACCCGAAGCCATTTGAGGAAAAAAGACTGCTGCTACATTCGCTCATGAAGAGAGGCACTGGCAATTATACGAGTTGCCTTCGGCTGCGAGACATCCTCGTTGAGATGGGCTATAAAGTGTACCTCCGCAATATCCAGGAACATAGTTCGCAGATTAAGATCAACGAAGTTGGAGACATCGAGGAATTCTGCAGGCAGTTTGTCATCAATCTAGCGATAGGCATCAACATATACCGCTCTGGTATTCAGCTCAAGGACTCATTCTATCACAAGGAACGGATTTGTTACCAGACTCCTTATTATCTCATCATAGCAGGCACAGACGCAAACATCTACCTGAAGATGGCTGATCTGAGGGAGCCTATGTTGGAAGCAATGAGGTTGAGTCAAGGTCTCATAGCCCTAAACGAATCGCTTGCGCAGGAGGTGAGGCAGGAGATAGGGGAGAATAGCAGCACCTCAATCGAGCTGATTCCCCAAAGCGACAACGAATACCAACCCAATGCCACTTAATTGGAGGAGGTGAGAAGGGAACTAAGCATCGGTCCCCGTCCTTACATAATCTTTCCAGCCTCAATTCGAAAGGTCAAGGATGTCGGCTTTGCACTACTACAACTCAACCGAATTATCGAACGGTACGATCTCGACGTGTATGTCCTGGGTCCCATCATTGAGCAGAACTACGCGGATGTATTGCTACCCCAGCTCGATAGAGTACGCTACGTCGGGACAGTCAGCCACAATAGGCTGTTGGCCCTGCTCAAAAACAGTGTCTGCCTGATAAACACCAGCATCTCTGAAGGCATGTCAAATGCTATTCTGGAAGCCCAGATCAATAGGGTGCTGCCTGTTGTCAGAGCCAACGACGGCAATCGGCATTTGGTCCAACATCAGCAAACCGGCTTACTCTTCGACACTGCTGAACAATTCTAGTAGAATATTGTCTGGGTCTTGGAGCATCCGCAGGAAGTGAAGCAGCTTGTTGAGCAGGCCTACAGCCAAGCCATCAAACGGTTTAGTAGGGAAAAAGAAGTAGCTTCCTACAAAAAGCTTTTAGATCTCCATTTCAGCAAAGAGTCTCACCTTGAGTGCAATGGTAAAAAGTTCATCATAACAGGCAGCTAGCACAGCCATCCTGTGAGCCTTGTGAACTGCCAATTGTTTAACCAAATGCCCAGTACACAGGGTTCCAGTGTGCTTGACCTCGGTTGTGGAACTGGAGTCTTATCCTTCTACTTTTTGGCAAAGAACAGTGTTAGACAGTTGCTGCTCAGCGACATCTCCTATCGGACGCTTGGTAACTGCCTCTTCAACATCGTCCAGAACAACCAAATGGTCGAAGACGTCGACAGTATCAAATTCATCCATTCGGACATGTTTACAGAAATCAATAAAAACAACCTGCAGTACGATGTATTGCTGGCCAATATGCCACAAACACCCTTCCCGGTTGATGGTGTCAAGCTCGATAAGAATGGAGGTCGCGATGGCATCAAATACAACAAAATAGTGCTCGAATAAATAGCAGCCGCCCACAAACCAGTATAGCTTATAAGCCTTTACTCACACATGAGCTGGCCCAAACAGTATTTTTCGTCGGTGGAATCCCTCAACCTTGATCTGGTTTGGCAAACAGAGCCACTAGCGCACCGCATAGGCTCCACGGACTTTGATAGAATGGCGCCGGGCCTCAACGAATACCTCCTCAAGCTAAGAGCTGAGGATGTCTGCCGCTTCGAAATCGAATAACCGTACTACCTTATTCCAGCACAGTTACTGCTTATCCGCAAACGATGAAGAATGCATGTTCATATGAATTGTATCAGTCCGTTGAAGGGGTTAGTCTGATCTTGCTCACGGAATGCCATTCGGATTGTCCGTACTTTCGTGAAAGAGCCTTCAAGCCATAGCGGTTGGATTCACTTAGTAAACTGCACAGCTCCTTGAAACATTCGGCCATTTCCCTGGCAGATACGAGGTCATTGATATCTTTCAACGGTGTCTTGGTCTTGAGAATGCTATCGCTAAGATTAATGGCAGCAGCAGCAATAACAGTCTGCCGGAACTTCAGACTGATTCCTTCTAGGGTGGCTAGTTCGATTGCGTAGAGGCTGAAGCTGCGATTTTGGCTAGCAGGCTGTAGCATTTCCACGATGTTGTAGGCTGTAGGTTTGACCAATTCGAAATTCAAAGCAGTCATGACCTTCATCTCCATATCGAGCATCTGTGCAGCCGAGTAGGTGTTGGCAGTGACATCCACAAACACCCGAACCCTGGGTGGGTAGATCTACTCGTACTTGCTAGCCATCCACAGGCAGGTAATCCCGATTAGCTGAAGGTCACTACGACTTGCTTCCTTCAAGCACAGGTAGCTGTCGAGATATTTGTAGGCTAGGTGGAGAGTACGCTGGCTCAGACTGAAGCTGCTGTGCACGTCGATCAGCCAGTCGATAAGTATGTTGCGCATCTTAGGCGTGATCCCCAATAAACCATTGTAAATTGGCTGCTAGTCCTCAGTAAACAGAACCCGGAAGTGCTCCTTTTCGTATTGTGACAGCACCGTCGGAGTATCTGCTGGGACTTTGGTTTGAGTCTTCGTTGATGGTTCCTTGGAGGTCGCATGCTCACTACCCGTTCGTTTATGTCGGCTGACGGGCTTGCCAATCGCAGCACCACCGAGCGTATTGGTAAGGTCCCTACCAAATGCCCTGGCAGGCTGATGTCCTTACTCTCCCTTGAGAAGCCCATCGACGTTGAAAGAATGGCGGCCTAACAGATTCATTTCGATATTATTAATAACGAACCTAAAGAACAGGATATTAGCATGGTCAATCAGTTGGTGTAGCGCCAGGTGGTGACTTCCACACCGCGGCCACGGCCGCCCTTCTCGTCGATCAACGTTATTCCTCGACCCTTAAGGAAGTTACGGATGTTGTCAGCCTCAAGAAAGTTTAGTTCGCGTCTGGCCTTGTTCCTTGCTTCGATATACATCTTTATTTCGGTCTCGGACATCCTTTCAGTTTCGTTGGGTTGCTCGAAGTTGTACATCGAAGGTTTCTTGGTTGCAAAATTAAAGTCCAACCGTTTCACTGAGAGGTCTTCGAAGCAGCGACCAGTCTTTTGGCAGAACGATTTATAGTCTTGGTAGATGGTCTTCAATAGTTCCTCCACCATCTTACAGGCCTTGTTGTAGGCGGCTTCATCCTTACAACTGACACAAAGGTGTAAAGGATCATCCGACTCGAGCTTATTCACGCCCTCGCGATATCCCGAACCCTTGCCTCTAAGCCTTAGTTTGATGCTATCCGAATCCACTTTTGGGTCAGCCCCGATCTGGCTGAGACAAACATCAATAATGTTCTTCATATTGAAGCCTTTGCAACCGATAATCCTTCTTGCCACTTGAAATTCCTTGTCATTGTCAATTTGGATTTCGTACCGACAGGTAAACTTGGAATTGGTGAGACTATTGTGCCTCACAAGCTAGGGTGAAGGGCAGCTCCTCTCGAAATTGAGATACTCACTGATGAATACATACTCCTCAGGGCGGCACCATTCCACGACTAGCTTAGCACCTGCAGACTCCAGACTAATGTCGTTAAGGCTTCGCTCGGCGAAGTAGGCACTATGGTGGTCGGAGTAGAAAACGTAGATTTCGGTGGGGTGAATAATAATGCGCTACATGTTCTCAAATCGGCTGAAGACGTCCACAAGATCTTCATGGCGAAGCTGGTAGCGGGCCGGTCGGCAACCCACTCTCACCTTGAGAATTGGAAAGAGATCGAGGTAACCCTGAATGAAATTGATGGGTACATTGCTTCGGAGGTATTAGGATACACGTTCGCGTGTACTCGGGCTCTTCATCAGCATAGCAAGCTTCTGGCCGTTAGTCATGGCTGGAAGTATCTGGGGACCCTCCACATCGAACCCCGATATCTTATGGTCGTCCTCGTCATTGACCTGATTAAGCTAGACTCGTACCAGACTCTCCACATCTCGTATGAGTTGCTTGAAGGAGGATGTCTCAGCAGACCCGAGACGTTCACTGCAGCCGCTACTCTGACGTTATTCGTTCATGCCTTGGCAGTTTGTTAATTTATTATTAGCTGGAGTTCCGTTGTGCATGGATCCTATGGCGGATCCCCCAATATTTTGTAATAATTACGAATGGAGTCGGAAGAAAGGAGCGTGCCAGGCATCCACTTCTGCAATTACTGCCGCAACATCATGACACCCCAACGTGCTAACGAATCAGTACTCGAGTTCAAATGCCGCCACTGCAACAAGGTCGATAAGGACTTCACCAATGCTCGTGACGAAGAGAAACTGGTGTACTCGAAGACCGATGAAGCAGCCTTCGTCGAAGACACGCAATAAACGGACTACCTGCAGGACCCAACGATGCCACGCGTGAACATCGCCTGCCCGTAGTGTGATTGGAAGGAAGCGGTGTACTGGATGAAAGCTGAGCGAGGAGAGACCCTAATTAAGTTGTTCATGATGTGCACAAGGAGTAAGGTGTACACCTGCGGGCATATTTGGGTGCTGAACCCCAACGAACTGATGTCAGCCAAGATGAACTGATGCCCCGCGGCGAACTGATGGCGCATAGTTCTAATTCGAATTTATTGTTGAGCAAAATGAGAATTGAGTTCAAAGTGAAGCTTAGGTACGAACCGAGCATGTCGCTATGGGTGGTCGGCGATCTGCCCTAGTTGGGACAGTGGAATGTCGATAAAGCGCTCTACCTTGAATACAAGGGCAATGATTGGTGGTAGGTAACCGCCAAGCTCGACGTACCTGAAAGTACTGATAGTGGTAATGCAGATCGCAAGTTCTAGTTCAAGCTGGTGAAGAAGTATTACAGTGGCACAGTCGTTTGGGAAGAGCTCCCGGATAACAGTAACCGCAAATTCCGTGTCGGCTAGGACGTTGAACTTACAATGGAGTGGAGCAATCACAAAGGTCGTAGGAGGTTGCTCAAACGTACGAGCGTGAAGTTGCAAGGTCTGCCTAGCATAAGTAAAGTGGAGTGACTATGTTAGTTATCAATGGACCGGTCACGAAAGACACCAGCACCAACGATAAGTTCTTCAATCCGTTCCACGATGCATAGAACTCAGATTCGGATAGGTAGCAGCAACCACCGATTACAGTCAAGTAGTTTGTGGCTGGCTATACGAGCAAGTAGTTTGAGTCGATATTCTACCGACTGCCCAAGGAGAAGATCAACCTGTGCAGGATGAATAGTAGGCTGCACACGATCTACGTGGTCAGCAGAAAGCAACCAAACTAAAACAAATTTTCTGCTGAGATTCGAGACTATTTAAAGAACTTGCGGTGCAGCGCATGCTGGGTGGTTGAGGGACCACTTGTTGGGAATTATAGTGACGGTAACATCAAGTATCTGCCGGTGTATTCGAAGGCGGATTAGCCAAAGAAAGGGCTGCTCCAAGACTATCAAGAGAAATTGGATCAAATCTTACCCCAAAACTCCATCTGCCTTGTTATTGATGTGAGCCTAGTCCCTTTGAAGCTCACCAGCACCTTCAATGGACTGTTACTTGGTCGACTGACGGCTGAAGAGACTGAATTGCTAAAGGTCGCAGATCTTCAGCACATTCGCTGTGTATCGTTTACTCATGTCAAGGACATGAAACAATTCTTTGAGGTTGTTGGTGGTGGGGCTATTGGCTCCGAGTAGCATTTACACTTGCAAAACCACATCGATGATAAGTTGAACCTAACAATGAAGGAGGAGGGAAACGAGGCCATCTAGTTCCTTCTGTATGAGATGCAACAGCAGCTGGAGATCTTATCCCCTAGTAAGCTGCGACTTGTGCCACCAGTTAACCTCGCAGAGCTCGACAAAGCAATCAGCGATCGACACACCGGTCTATTCATCGTGGATCTCAACGTAATCGAAAAATCCCAACAGCCGAAATAAATGATAAAGAAACTGAAGTAAGTCTCCAAATTGGAAGGCAAATTTGTGGTGGTTCTGGCAAATAGACCTCGTGAACAAGTCGAAACCAACTTCCCATAGCTTCTACAGTCAAAGATCGTTGTGATTGCTGGAGATGGTACACAGGTGAGGCTAAACAACACCTGGATCAAGGTACTAGAAAGGCATGAAAGGAACCTCGGTGTCCTTCGGAACAAGTTTAAGGAGTATCTGCAGTGCTATGGGGGGAGCCAGCTTGAGAACGCTGAAAGTTTGTTCTATAGTAATGAGTCGTAACAGATCATTAAGAAGGTCTACAGGGAGGTTAAAGACATGCTCAATGATGAACGCTACCTTCGGCTATCCTGTACCTAAACCACTGTTCGTGTTAGCTGGCGGCTGAAAGAAAACAGGGCATCCCTTGAAGCTATCGTCCAGCTTCGATGCATGGTCTAAGGCAGCCTGCAGTTTATCTGTGTCCTCGTCGATGACCAGAAGAAGGAATGCATATTCGACGACATGGACAACCTCGCCAAGGCATTCCCCTCTTACTTCAAGGAAAATTTGGTAAGACAGTACCTGCTGGACGCCCCACGACCAAGCGAGTTGGCAAATGGTTACCTCACGAACGAGCAGCTGTCGTCGTTCATGTTTGGCCTTCTCTGAAGACCGGCTATTTCTTATATAGTATTGCACTAGTTGGCGCGAATTATCAATGGCGGGTAGATACAGAAAAAACAGCAGATTCTATGAAGAGGATGAGCCAATTGAAAGGCCAATTGAAAGGCCCAACCTAACTCCAATCAAGCCCAAGATGATAGTCTTGGAATACGAGCTCACCGATAGGGTTCGGAGATTAAACATAGGGAAGCACTGCGAATGTGATGACTCTCCAATCAAATGCCAGCAACACATGCAGACCATCTCTCCGCCATAGATGCTTGATAAGGCGATGGAGTTGATATCCGAGGCTCACCAACCTGATAGCATAGTTTGCAGAGAGGATGAGCAACTGCACATCAAGTAGTACATTGAATTGGGAGTGCAAGGATGTGGACGTGTTCAACCGTTAGGTACTGGTGTCAGCAATGCAGTTATCTGTGGAGTACCGGGTGTCGGCAAATCCGTGACAGTGCTCAAGATTGCAAGCCGGCTTCGTTCTCTGCACGAATTCGACCAACTATACCTAAACCTACTCGGCCAGAACTCAGAGTAACTCGTCTACAAGTGCCTACTTCGGCTGCTAATGCAAAATGTAAGGCGGTATCGAAAGCGGCGCCGAACTGTATAGCTACTTGGTACAGACTAGACTAAACTAGAGTTCATCTTTAAGCACGGCTGTTTGATCGGAGAGGATGAGTCTCGGGAGGAACTCCACACTCACATTCCCATGTACGATCGTCGATGAATAAGACTTCTAATTCTGGAGGAAGTGGACGTATACGCCCGGCTGTCCTAGCGCCAGGATTTGCTGTACAACTTGCTTGAGTGGTGTCAGAAACCGTTCTGCAATCTGATCGTGTTGATGATATCCAACCGTATGGATGTCGGGTAGCTGTTCAACTAAAGAGTGCAATCGCGTCTTGGAAGAAACCAACTGCTGTTTAAACCCTACAGTGAAGAGCAACTTATAGCCATCGTCATCAACAGGCTGGATGGTTGCTCGGAACTGTTTGCAAATGGCGTGCTGAGATTCGCGGCTAAGAAAATACTCATGAACACTACTGATGTCCGACAGTGGTTTCGGCTATTAAAGGATTCCTTGAGGCTGCTCAAGTAGACCAGCAAAGAAGGCAAGTACTTTGTGGATCTGGATATCATCAGCAGAGCCTACAATAAGCAGATGGCTGACCCGATGACTGTTATGCTCACTGGCAGTCGCCACTGCACCAAAGTTATTCTGCTCTGTATACTGCTTCTTCAACAAAATGAAGAGGATGTGAGCCTATAACCACTCTTTCTAAAGGCAAGACCATTTATCCCAGAACTTCAAATCCCATCACAGCTCATGGGACAACTATGTCTGTTAAAAAACTTCCGGTTTGTAGACCTTCAGCTTACCCATATCAACCACCAACAGAGCTACAAGGTGATCCCGCTGGTCTCATCCAACTGGGTAAGCGATTGTCTCAAGCCTTAACCCAAGCTGGGAGTACTACTGAAACTCTTAGAAGCCAAGTGATTGCTGCAAGCCACAACGATATACAGTCATTACTATTCGGGGTCGGAGAACTCCTCCTCGCTAAGATCGGCAGGGCGACTTTTATTGGCTTTCTTGACCTTATGCTTGCGCTCGTTTGGTCGATGCTTCTTATCGGTCTTCTTCAGCAGCTGGTTGCGGTACAATACTTCGCCCTTCATAACTCCCTCGAGAATGCAAACGGGGTCCAGAACGAAACGGGGACCTATTTCATAGAGTTCGGTTTTGCTGTGTTCCTTGTTCTGCACTTCTCGGAAAATTTGGTAATTTTTGAACCAAAGAGTGTTGCTCTTTGGCTCGATAGTAAACGATAAGGCATGGTCGAGCACAGATTTGCTACGGGGGTGGTACAGTGGCACATTGAATGCTTGGCTGAGCAGTTCCTTTGCAATCTTCCACATGGGGCTTCCATTGAATTGCTGCGTAAACTATACTCATACCCCATCGAATGACAAGATATGTCTGGAATTCTTCAGTGAGTTTCCTTGAAGCTTGACGTCCAGCGACCCCACAGTATCGTCAATCCAGAACTTAAATGATGGTCCGTAAGGATAGCTGCCCACCCAGAGAGCAAACCTGGTTCGCTTTTTGGTTTCGAAGAACAGGAATTGCCTACATTTGTGCAGTTCACACAGCTCACTAATCTGATTTGCGACGTCTAAACTGTTAGCCTACGCCAATACCTTCCTTCTCGAGCTTCACCTATTTCTTTGCATGTGGCAGCAACCCAAACACATCCAGGATGAGTCTCCGTTGTGCTGGTGTAATGCCCCTGCTGGTTACTATGAGGGTTCTTGAGCGGTTGACCCAGTCGGTGTCCTTTTCGCTGGTGAAGACTGTTTCCTCTTCTATCATTGTATTGTTGAATTATACATGGCACGACAATCCATCACGATTACCTGCAACATTTTCTTTTCTTTTTCTGCTAAGAAGGCTCACTTTAGAGTGTTACCTGCTGCCGGTCTCGGTCGGCAAGCAGGTTCGCCAGCTTGTTCTCACTGCCTATTTTTATGCCAGGGTGGTTGGAGGGATCTACCTGTCCGCTTTCTATGCGCTCCATAATCTTTGTCGTGAGGGTGTTGAAGATGCTCTCGATGTTTAGGTTCTTCTTGGCCGAACTCTCCAAAAACGGCATCTTATTCTGCTTAGCGAGGGCAAGTCCCTCTTCGAAGGTGACCTTTCTCCTACGATAGCGATTGCCATTTACTAACTCTGTTCGTCGCACTTGTTACCAACGAGGATAAATAGTAACTGTTCGTGGCTGTATGTCTTTGCTTCTTCCAACCAACGTTGAATATGCGTAAAGCTTTCTCGACTGGAGATATCGTAGCAGACGATAGCTCCGATGGCATTCTTGTAATAGCCCCGAGTGATTGACCGGAAGCTCTCCTGGCCTGCCTACCCTCAGAACATAGCATACAGTATCCCAGACCTGCAGTTTAATGGACTGATCGTGATGCTTAACAACCCTCGAACCAAATTCCACGCCTATCGTCACTTCGTGCTTTTCGCGGTACCGACCCGAAGCAAACTGCAGGAGAATGCACGACTTGCCGACCCCTACATCACCGATTATCTCACCCGAATCGCCAATGATTATGAGCTTGAACAGGAAGCTATACGACATCCGATAATTATGCATCAGCTGAACATCGAGTCCAAACGTGAACGGTAGAGTTGTTGACGATTCTAGCGAAGGCGTAGGGCGTCTGAAGCCTGCTGTCTAAGCTCCTCGTTGTCACGTTTAAGGTAGCCCACCACGTCAATTAGCACGGCGACCTCTTGGCGGTGGTCTTCCTGTAGGGCGCGACTTAGCTTGACCAGATCGGTGTTTTGCTTGGTTGCTGTCTTCTTGCCAGTGGTGTTCATGGCTGTATGATCGTTCTCCTTGTCCTGAGAGTGACGGCTAAAAAGTTCTTCCAGGAATTTAATCTTTTCGCGCTGCTTCAGGATAATCTACTCATAGTCACGTTACTTCTGAAGATGCTCCTGGGTGAGCTCACATATCAGACGACTGTTCTAGGCAGCCATTTCCTGCACAACTTCCGAAAGTTCGTTGCCAAGTGGGCGTCGTTCACGGTAGGTGCTTGGTTGAGGTTCATCGAAGGTGCGGGAGAGCTGACGTACATTAAGTACACTGATACTGCGCTCCTGCAGCTCTTCCACTTATCGCTAGAGGTCGATAATACGCTCTCGGTCTTGACGGTGTTTGTCACGAAAAGCGTGTATGGTGGTATCCTTTTCCTGTAACATAGTAAAGTTTAAGTTCATAGTCTACTCCAAGTGGGCAAGCCTCTTGCTGGCCGACTGGCAGTTCTTCTGCAGTTCCCTGTTCTCCTTGACGATATCTTTGAGATCATCGATTCGGGATTCTGCTTCTGTTAGTTCATGCTAAAGTTGCTCGATTCTGCGCTCATAAGCAGCTCTCGTCGACTCCAATCGCAGCTCCAAGGCGTTATTGCGAAGACGAGCAGTTGCATCCCGATCAGTATCCACCGATGTTTGATTCTTTAGTTGCGAAAGTTACTCAACTAGCGAAGAGTTTTCATTTCTAAGGTTGCTAATTTACTGCTTCTGTAGTCGAGTGGTCTCCTCGAGTTCCTCGACATGCCTCTTTAGCTCAGTCAGTTGCTGCTAGTCATCTTGCACTTGCACTTCCAACTCGTCAATCCGTTCCAGTAACGTCCGAGCCCGGCTTGGCGAGCTTAGTGGCGGTTTATCTTCCTGAGGAACCATTGCCAATGCATTTTTTATGAGCCCCACAAACATTTCTTGGCAGTCCATCGACAGCTTCTGCACCCTCTCCAGGAACAGTTGTTTGCCTTCGCTAGCAAGAATGACAGCTAGAACTACTTCCAAAAACTTGATGGTTTCCCGTCTGCTGCCTGAACATAGTTCGGAGATGCTAACCGCCGCCAATCCGGACACATCTTTCAGCAGCTTTGTCTGAAGGTGCTTCCGAACACTTTCCTGGATGACTTTGATGTTTCGGATGCGCTCGTGCAGAGTAGTGTCTAGTTGTTCGAAGATGGGCCTCACCAGCTCGAACTTGGGCAGCTATTCAAGTACCCTGGCAAACACGCGCCCGTCAGTAAGCTGGTGCAAGCTGGTTACCTTACATGGTAGATTGTAGAACTCCAGCCACTTACACACTGACTCCTCAACCGAGGAAAGTAGGCGACTCGTGGAGCTATCCTGGGACAACATTTCAAATCTATTACACAACGTTGTTTGCGAGATGGGGCCAAATAGACCAACCGAAAGTACGGAGATTCATCACAAAGCTTTGCTGCGACTTAGCAGCCATTTGACCATTTATTGCACCAGGCCTACATCCCGACAGGTTATGCAGAATATTTTTATGTCAGCTTGGTAACGTTTCAGGGCATCTGCCAGTCGGTTGCGAAGGGCTGTCAGCTCTGGTTCCTTTACTAGGTCGCGCTTGGAGATGCATACGGCTATGGGACACAGTCCACCACTACTCACGATACTCTTGTCTAGCTACTCTAGTGCGATATCGAGGTGCTGCGGCGTGGAGCCATCGATCAAGTATATGATCCCCTGGCAACCAATGTAGTGCTGCCGCCAGAATATTCTCTGCCTTTCTCCACCTGCGAGGTCATAAAATGTGACAGTGAGTCTATCGAACTTCTTGTCGCGAATGTTCATATCGCGGGTGACCGGGACTGACGGTGGCATCTTGCCGTTGGCCAACGTCTCGCATAGAGCTGCGCATAAACTCCACTGGTACTAGTCTTGCCTGCGGTCTCGAGACCAAGGATCAACACCTTTCGACGGTCGTTACCGAAGTATTTGTTGTGATTGTTTCCCATTAATTATAAGCTTGAGCAAGCGTCCAAACTGTCAGTAGAATCAGTCCATGCCGATGGCATGCTGTAGAGTATCTAGGAGCTCGGCGCCGCCAGTTTCGATTGCAGCGTTGAAGATCTTGGCCAGACGGATATTGCTCTCAGAGAGTTGGGCTTGGAGTTCGCTATTCTGCCTTTCGGCTTCTTCGAGCTTTCCTGCGAGGGATTCAAGGGTTTCTTGGAGCGGTTCGTTACTGACACGCCTAGCATTTCTAGGCACATCTGAAGTTCTCTGTGCAAGTTTGAGACTTAGATTGCGAATGGTTTCCTCTTTCTGCAGCAGCTAGCTCTTGCACTCACTGTAATGTTTCAACGTTGAGTTTAACAGCTGCAGTTCTTTTTCCTTGCTCTTGAGCTCCAAGTCCTTTAAATGAGAAGTCTTTTGATGGTTTTGTACTTCTTGCAGCTGTCTTGCGTTGTCAGCGATCAACTGTCGCTATCTTGTTTGATAACCCTGCAACTTCTCCTGAACGTCTTGCAATTGGCGTCTTAACTGCGCTTCCTGATTCGGGATAACTGCGTTCTGAGGCAGTGGTGGTTGCTGGTTGGGTTGGTTTGTGCGACCAGGGCTTAACGGGGGTTTGGAGGGACTCACAGTTTGATACTTTTTTAGACTTTGACTCTGGAGTTTGTTCTGCTATGCCGCTGTTGTGTTCATGATGAAACTGAATTATTCAATGCAAAACCTTTCATCGATTTGGTTGACTTAGCCAAGTGCTTGGTAAGTTAGGGTCACCTCAATCGATGCTGTGGGGTCAGGGCACTGGGCCAATTGAATTATCTTTTCGCTTCCTGCATAACACTTTCTAGTACTGGTTTAGTTCCGGTTAAGTGGTTCAGCTAAGTCTATTCTTCCCACCCCTGCGCTCCTCAGTCCTGATTCTGTAACGATTGTCGGCAGAAAGTCAATCTACCTTAACACTCCCTTACCTGTTTTTCGAGGAATTTGCCGGTACGTGTGTCCAGCTGCATATTAAAGTCGAGGGTGAGTCGCTCGTTGATGAGGGACTGAGGTTGTCCATGGTATATCACTCGAGTTTCCGTTTTGTTATCCCCTAGATATGTGCTGGCATTACTTCTCTTCCATTGAACCTTGTAGTTAAACCCTGTACGCGCCAACCTTAGACAAAGGAGGTCTGCATTTACTCGATACCGGATGTTTTTGTAGGAACTGGCCAAGCTTGCAGCATTGCTCTGCTGGGATATCGGCTGCATTCTTAGGCTTATTAATTCGCACAGTTTATAATTGCTAATAGCACATGGCCGTTGGTCTACTGTCAATCATAGTCTTCACCTTACTCCTCCTCGAAAGTGACTTCTACGATGTTGACATCGTTGAGCTCCATCGAATGCAGTTCACGTGCCTCATTCTCTCTCTCCTTCCGGATGACATCGCGGCGGGCACGCTCAGTCTCCATCACCTTTCGCCTTTGGACGAGCTAAGCTTTAAGTTGCTTTTTGGCTGAGTGATTAAGACGAATTGCGCTATTTGCTTTTTCCGCGTTTTGCTCGTTATGGGCAACCATTCTGGCTGCTGTTTCGATTTTCTTGATGAACTGTTCGTACTTGCTGCGGTTGTCTTCGGTGTCTTTGGTGGATGGCAGCTTCTTCACCAAGTAATAGAACAAGAGCTAGACAAACTCGAACTCTGTGAGCTCGTAGTCACTCAGAAGCAGTAGTTTAGATGTCAAGTGCTAGCTGCCGCCTGTGGCGCTGTTGAGATATTCAGTATCGAAATGCTTCTCCAACAATTTTTCGAGCTGTAAGCAATCTGCATCTACGAAGATGCCCGATACCTTGAGATACTGGAGGAACTTCTTCATTGGAACAGTGCTGTCAATTGTCGCTGACGCACCAGTTGGCACTTGGAGCTGACTTATTGATTTGAACAGCCTTTGGTTGGAGGTCTTCGCATAGGCTGGGGTTGATTTCTCAGTACGGCTTACTGAAGATAGATTTTCACTTTGTTCGGTTGCCTTCTTGTCACCGCGGCTAAGAAGTTCTAACGCAGGGCCCACTTTCATAAGAAACTTGTCAACACTTTTGTGAGGTTCCAAGTGGCTTTGGGGGTCAAGGTTGATGGCTACGCACACCAGAATCTGCACAAAGTCACGGAATAGCACAAGACGCTGCGCATCGTGTACGTTAAGCTCTGCCCTTGGATCAATCTGTTCCTCCGTATTTAGCACCTCTGCTACGTGGGAAATATCGAATGCCTCAGCGATATTGAAAGACTGATCGAAGTAATACTCGTCTTCAATTCCAACTTTCTGTTGGTGGCTTCGAGAAATCTGCAGAGCCTTCCTCACGTTCTGTTGGAAGCCCCAGAAACCTCTGTCAAGCTGTGCAAGTGAAATCTTCCCGAGGATCTTGAGGCTTCTCACCATCTTCCATACATTTTCGAGAATGAGACAAAAGGTATATTCTGAATGGTTGTCATAGAATGCGGAGAGTCCTCGATACCAGTTCTTCAGTTGGCTATTATTACGCAGCAGGCAATTGTATAGCTGTTCAAGATCGGGTCGTTGCGGCAAAAAAAATTGTTCGACATGAAGCATGACTGTATAAGGGTTGGATGGTTAGATTTCGGGGGTGCGTTGATTTGTGAGAAGAGGGGGTTCTTGCTGGCTTGTAATTGACTTGCGCTTGGTTTCAGCTAGAAGTTTGGAGTCTCTTGTCTTAGACTTGTCGTCTATCTTCGCCTTATCGTCCACTTTGGCTTTCTCTTATATCTTGGGTTCCTCAACCTTTGCTTATTTGATCATTCGATCATGGTAAAACTCAGTTTGAGATACCCTTCCCAGTTCATCGGTAAAAAACGCATACCCGTCCTTCATGTTCTTCAGCCAAGTACCCTCATATTTTGAACCATTTGCATAGTAGAAAGTGCCAAAGCCTTCCCTCAACCCGCATTTCCATTCCCCTTCATAACGGTTTCGCATGAACTTCCCTTCGCCTCTGGAATCTAACCACAGGTGAATTCCCCAACCATGCTGCTGGTTGTTTAGCCACTCACCACTGTACTTCTCCCTTGAATCAATCCAATGCATCACTCCCTACCCGCTCTTCTTATCCTCTTTCCAGTTGCCTTCATAAAAATTTCCACTTGGGTAGTACATTTTGCCGTAGCCTTGCTTCAAGCCGTTAACAAAGTTTCCTTCATAGATTCCGCCATTATTGAAGGTTACTTTTCCCTTGCCATGCCTGTTACCCTCTTGCCACTCGCCTTCGTAAATGCAATCTTCAAGAGTGAGCTTACCCTGGCCATGGCGAAGCCCATCTTTAACTTGCCCTTAGTATGAACTGCCATCCGTCCAACGATAAATCCCGACTCCTTCGAGCTTGTTGTTATTGAACTCTCCTTAGTATATTATACCATTAGCCCATTCAAACTTTCCCTGGCCGTGCAGCATGCCATCCTTAAATCCTCCTTTGTATGAATTGCCATTTTTAAATTTCACCCTTCCGGGTCCGTTGAGGCACTTGCCGTAGAGGTCGCCCTAGGAGTTGGAAGCCTGAAGCTGTCCCTACCAATCCTCGTAGAGCACCTTTGTCAGCTCTATTGGAAGCATCATGAGTAGCAGCAACAATTTATATAACTGCTTAAAAAGAAGCACTTCATCGCTTAATTGGTGGCAGTTTGTAGCCAAGTGCAGCTGACTCTGGACTTCCAATGCTACTTTATCTCTTGCGTGGCTTTACTTCGGGGTCGCGAGTTTTGTCCACCCTCCGAACTCTGGTTACAGGGGACACCACTTTGTTTAGTGATACCGATGGCTTCAACACTTTGTTAGGTTAGTTGGTACTGTCTGTTTCCGACTCGATGTGGCAAACTGTCCGAGTGTGGCGTATTCTCTTGTCTGTTCGACGGTCATCGTACTTTGGTTTGGGTAGATGGCCAGTCAGGAACGTCATGTTCTTTGGCAGTTTAATGGTACTCATCAAATTGATCTCCCCTTCATCTTTTTATTCTCGTTCTCCTGACCACTTTGTCACTGAATTTATCGTTAGAATCTTTTCTGCCGTGGGTCTAAGATCAGGCAATACTTGCAACATGCTCCTAATCACATTGCTCAGATCTGTTGAGTAGTTGTTAGGAATACGCGGGTACAACCCTCGAATAACCTTCTTGTAAAGCCCCTCCATGTCCTCAGCACGGAACGGTGGTTTTAAGCAAGCCATTTCGTAGGTCACGCAGCCTAGCGACCAAATATCGCTTTTGCTATCGTACGGTTTGTCTTTCCATACTTCGGGACTTGCGTAGTATGGGGTACCTGCTTGTGTTTGGCAAAGTCCCTTCTGCGATACTTTCGATACATTCATGTCGCCAAGCTTCGCTTCCCCGTTCTTGGACAGAAATACGTTAGCGCTCTGAATCGGCGACAAGCGTTACTTTGAGATCTCTATGAAGAATGTTGGCTTTATGCAGTGTCTTCAATCCCCGAACAACCTGCGTCAG